>ERZ779737.19-NODE-19-length-161115-cov-12.821582_pt1 | contig 161115 bp, 169 predicted proteins | sample MGYA00511889_ERZ779737 | MGnify/ENA primary metagenome ERZ779737 (study PRJEB29588, sample SAMEA2163575) | human gut metagenome | biome: human gut; feature: human-associated habitat; material: faeces | place: Denmark | collected 2008/2010 ...
CGTGCCGGTTCGATTCCGGCCATCTGCACCAGAAACGAAAAACCATACAAGTATTGAAAAATCAATGTTTTGTATGGTTCTTTTTTTGAAAAAGTAGGCAATAGATAATTGTTCTATATTTTCTATTTTTTCTCGTCTATTTCTATTATTTTTCCGTCTTTTACAAGTACTCTTGGTACCCAGTCATTTATCATACATGAGCCTTCATATACGCTAGTACCCATATATCTCGCTGCTTCTAGCATTGGTATTTGTTCACCTATTAATGTAACCTTATCTCCTTGTTTAACTGTTTCATCCACTTTAGCAATAACCATTCCCATATTTATTGCACCAATTAATGGATATCTTTTATTATTTATAACTATTTCTCTTCCCTTGTTTCTTGTACTAAATCCATCTGCATATCCTATAGGTATTATAGATACATAAATATCTTCATTTGCCTCATAAATTCTACCATATCCAACAAAGCTACCTTTTTTTATTTTTTTTGTTTGCATTACTTCACTATATAAAGAAAAAGCAGTTTTTACATCTATTTTATTATCTATAGTTGTTTTACTAATATGATGTTTTTTATTATACCATTCTCTTTTTATTTTTCTTAATCTATTTATAAAATCGTTTGGTAACGGCCTTGGACTTGTATTATATCCATACATTATAATTCCTAACCTAATTCCATTTGCAAAAGAAATTTTTTCATGATTTAGTAATGTTTGACTTCTTCCTAAATGAATAATTGGAATTTTTGTTAAGTCAATTTCAGAGGTTAATTCTATAAATCTTTTATATTGATTATCCCATGAAACATCATAAACTCCATCTGTAGCAAAATGTGTAAAAATTCCTTCCACTTGAACATTTTCTTTTTTCATTAATCCTTCTACCACTTCTTTTACTTGGTCTTTATCATACAATCCCAATCTACAAAGTCCACTATCTATTTTTATATGAACTTTCAAAGGACTTTTTATATCTATTTTCTCTAATTCTTTAAAATATTCATAATCATGTACTGTTATTGTAATATTATTTTCAATACATTTTTCAATGTATTTTAAGTCAATTGGTTCTAAACATAAAATTGGAATTTTTACTCCATCATTACGTAGGCTAATTGCTTCTTCTAACGAAGAAATCGCAAAATAATTTATGCCACTTTCTACTAGATATTTACATATTTTATCGCTATGTCCATATGCATTTCCCTTAACTACTCCAAAATAATAGTCATATTCTGGATATTTTTTTATAATTTGTTTAACATTATTCTGCAAATTGTCGATATTTATTTCAGCATAAGTATTTCTATACATATATGCCCTCCTTATATGTTTTTTTGAATTATACCACAATAGTAACTTATTTTGAATAATTTTATAAAAAAAGATGTAGTTTTTACTACATCTTTTGATATGAATTCATATATTTTATATAAATTTCAAATTATTTTTTGTTTACTAATTCTTTTAAAGCTTTTCCTGCTTTGAATACAGGTGCTTTAGATGCTGGTATTTTGATTTCTTCTTTAGTTTGTGGGTTTCTACCTTTTCTAGCAGCTCTTTTTCTTACTTCAAAAGAACCAAATCCAACTAATTGAACTTTGTCTCCTTTAACTAAAGCTTCTGTTACAACGCTAACGAATGCATTTAGTGCTGCTTCTGCGTCTTTCTTTGTTTCTCCTGTTTTTGCTGCCATAGCTGCGATTAATTCTGATTTGTTCATTTTAAATTACCTCCTATAAGATTTTAAAATCTGTAGTTCATAGCCTACTACTATCATTATTCGTCATTTTTTTCAAAAATCCTTCTTTTTTATTTAAAAAAGTTGTATTTTTCAGTGCTTTGCTCTTCTTTATCTCTTGTAAGTATACATTTAATCGGCATTTAAGCTGTTTCCGTACAGCCCCAACTTTTTCAAAAAATAATATATTTTCTGTCCGAATGGTATCATAAAAAGTTCTTCTTTAGAAAATATTTTTAATATAGCTAGGACAACTATATATATTATTGCACACATTAATAGTGATAATAACGTTACAATTTTATCATTAATTCTTGTTATCATTACTAAATAAAAAGTATATGCAAATACACTCATAATTATACTTGCTAACATAGGTTTAAATACAAATTTTTTCTTATCTAGCTTTAAGTCTATATTTTTATTTAATATTTTAAGTTCTATAATTACTGCAATCATATGGCATATTACTGTTGAAATTGCTGCTCCTGCTGTTCCCCCAAGAAAAAAATCTTTTGTATCTATTGGTATTAGATATAAGTTTAATATAAATTTAATTACAACTCCTATTGACAAAGCCATTGCTGGTGCAAGTACTTTGCCTAATCCATGCAAAGCTCCACTAATTATTTGTTCTATTACAATAAATATTATGCTTAAACAACTTATTTGATATATAAATGCTCCAGAAGTAGCATTCGGAAATAGCAATTCTAAAATTGGTTTGGCAAATATAATCATTGCTATCATGCAAGGCATTCCAATTAAAATAGATACCAACAAAGAAAATGATATTCTATTTTTAACTGTTTCCATATTTCCTATTGCTTTAGATGATGAAATTGATGGAACCAAAGCTGTTGCAAACGCCATATTTAGCGACATTGGCAAAGTGACTAAGGTATCTACTTTTCCACTTAAAATACCATATTGAATTTTTGCTTGCTCTTCTGTTAAAAATTTTTTTAGTCCTCTCACAACTGTTAATGAATCAATATTTTTATTCACTGACGCTAGAATTGCACTCATTGACATAGGTATAGAAACTGATAATATTTGTTTTATAGTTTTTATTATTCTAGTTCTTTTGTATTTTTGACTTCTTTTTAATTCCCACGCAATTTCCTTTCTCATTTTTGCATAATACTTATATAAATAGAAGAAACATAAAATTGTAGCCAAAGTAGTAGCCAAATTGGCTCCAGCTGCCATTATAACTGTGTCTGTACCTGTAGTTATAGCAATAAATTCTACAATTATTACAGAAAACACTGTTTTAAAAAATTGCTCTAAAGTGTGTGCATCTGCTGTAACTTTTAAATTTTGTCTTCCTGTAAAATATCCTTTAATTACACAAGATATTGCTACAAAGAATATTGATGGCGATAGTGCCACAAGAGTAAGCTCTGCTTCTGGAATTTGTAAAATAACCTTTGATATATATTCTGCTCCACAAAACAATATTGCACTACTTAAAAATCCTATCAAACCAAAGGTTACAAAGGCTATTTTGAAAATTCTATGTGCACCCTTAGTATCTCCTACAGCAACTCTTTCTGAAACAAGTTTTGATAAAGCTCCCGGTATACCAACTGAAGATATTGTTAAAAATAAAGCATATACTTGAAATCCGCTGCTGTATATACCATTTCCTTTGTCTCCAAATCCATCTCTATTTGTTAAATATAATTTATATATAAGGCCAAGTGCTTTGATTAAAATTTGTGAAATCATTAAGAATAAAACACCCTTCATAAATCCTTCTTTTTTCTTTTTCATATAAACTCCTTTTTTTCTCTTTAATACATACGAAAAAGATTTGGTATTTATGAATATATATTATGAAGAAAATCTGCGATTTTTTCTACATTTTTCGCAAAAGCTCTTGTAATTTTCGCGATTTTATAGGATAATATAGTAGTATAGATTTGAAAATGAAAGTGGTGAATTTTTTGAAACTCTTTGATAAATTTTTAAAAGTTTTAAAAACAGATAGAAACACATTTATGACATATATTCTAACACTTATATCTGCATATATATTAGTGGACAGAATAATGGAATTATTATTTATAATTTTTACGGGTGTTAGTTTTAGTTATTGGGGACCTATTAAGTACTTTTTCGCATTTGCTTGCTTAGCATTTGCATTCTTCTTCTCAGGTTCTTCAAAATTTGCTAAAGCTGATGTTAACAAATTAAGATTTTTTCATGCATTTATAGTTAGCTTTTATATTTTAGTTGTATCTGCTGTAGTACAATGGTTAAATCAGATAATTTGGATTAATTTATTATCACTACCAAATTATCCAGAACTTGCAAGAGATTTCTTTTATTTGTTTAAACCAGCATTTACAGCATTAGGAGTATATATTCCACTTGTTACTTTTTATAAAGTACTTAAATGGCTTATCTTTAGTATTAATGATGTTAAAGATATTCGTGATTCAATCTTTGATTATGGTGGAATTAAATTAACATCTGATAAAGAAGCTCATGGTGTTTATACTTGTGAAGTAAAAGTATGTGTAGATAGTGAAAGTGGTGAAGATGTTTGCATACCGGAAAAGAAACGTTATGAATCTTTATTAGTAGTTGGTGTTTCTGGTTCTGGTAAAACAACAATGGTTTATGAACCAATGCTTGCAAGAGATATTGAAAGAAAATCATTTTTTAAAGAAGTATCTAAAGAAATGGGATTTACAGCATTAAGAACTGGGTTGGCTAGTTTAAACTGTCCATATGATAACGATTATATAAACGAAAATTTCTCATTGGATATGTTAATTCCAAAAGAGGAAAAATTAGATACATATAAAAACTATATGAAGAAAATGATAATTTCAAGTTCAGGTAGTAAAATTATTTATCGTAATATGGGTATTACTTATGTTTCAGCTGAAATTGAGTCAGTATCAAAAATTGCTAAAGTTGCTGAAAACTTCCATATTCCTGTTAATATAGTAGATCCAAATCGTGCAGACTCACCTGGCTTAAACCCATTCGTATATAAGGATCCTATCAAAACAGGACTTGCAGTTTCTTCAGTTTTAAAAGGTTTATACTTACACAGTAGACCAGATACAGAACTTGCATTTAGAGAAAATGAAGCTGTCCAAGTAATTGAAAATATATCTATTTTGTTAAAAGAAATGTATCCATTAGAACATGAAGGCTTGTTACCTAACTTAGAAGATGTATTAGATTTACTTACAGACTTCGACTTAGTAGTAGACTATGTAGAAAAAATGAAACAAATTCCAGAATTTGCTGAAAAATATCGTATTTTAATTAGATATTTTGAAAATAATTTTTACCCAGATAGTTCAAACTTATTAAATGCAAAACGTTCTACAACAACTGCTTCTGCTGAGATTGATAACTTACTACGTTATCCTGGTGTAAAAGCAATATTGTGTAATCGTTCAAATAACTTGGATTATGAAAAAATATTATCAGAAGGTCAAGTTACTTTACTATGTACTCGTAGAGGAGACTTAGGCGAAACTGCTCATAAAGCTTTTGGTTTATTTTTCTTATTGTTAATGCAACAAGCAATTCTTGCTAGACCAGGAAATGACAGTACTCGTATTCCTCATTTCTTATATATAGATGACTTCCCTGCATACATTTGTAAAGCAACAGAACCTATTTATACATTATATAGAAAATACAATGTTGCAACCGTGTTAGATTCTCAAAACTTAACACAATTAAAAGGTGACTTATCTGCTGACCCTAGAGGAGATTATTACAAAAACTTAATTTTATCAAATACAGTTAATAAATTAATCTTTGGTAATGCAACTCCAGAAGATGTTGCATGGTGGGAAACAGCAATGCAAGATAAGAGAGAATGGACATTTAATAATACTTATAATGCTGACAAGACTGAATATGATCCTAAGAAAGGTAATATCGAATACAAGTGGAAAGCTAATTTTGCAAAAGGTAAAATAATGGCATTGAAAGGAAAGCAAGTTATTTACAAGGTTAAAGACTTAGGTGGAAAAAGTGCTGTCAATAAAGGTAAAGTTGATTTTATGGAAGCTAAGTATAAGGATGTTCAAAAGGTTAAAACATATAACTTTACAAAATTTGGAGGTAGCTTGCTAGACCCAGAATCTGCTGCTAGAAAAGCTCTAAATAAGAAAAAAGTTGATTATGCAACTGTTACTGCAAGCAATGATAATTATGATGTAGACCGTGAAGTTGATCCAATTCAAACAGATACTTCAGATTCTAAATATTTATTTGATAATGAAGAAGCAATTGTAGTTAACTTCAAAAACAAAAAGAAAACAAATTTAAAAAAATAACACTCTATAAAAAGAGTGTTATTTTTTTATTATATTCCTAATAATTTGACTTCAATATTTTCCATCTTATATTTTTTTGTTTCTGAGTCTACTACAAATTGTACTAATGTTTTTTCTAGAGTCTCTTCATTTTGTCTTAAATCCGTAGTGAAGTATAATCTTATATTAGAAATTTCTACTTTATTCATAACTATTGCTTTAAATGTTTCTGCCATATGTTTATCATCTTCACATATTATTATTAATTGTGGTAAATTCATATATCCTGAATCACCTGCTTGGAAGTTTTCGTAAAAGTCTTTATATAATTTCATTTTATCAACTAACTTTTTCTCCCAGTCATCTTCTCTTCTAATTACTTCAAATACAAATTCTAAAGATTTATTGTTCTTAGTTAATTTTACACTTCCACCACTTGCCTTAAATACTTTTCCTGCTTGTTTAGCAGTAAAACTTGGCTTTGGTATATATGACTCAAAAGCTTTTACCTTTCTTAAATATGCTATTAAAGTTTGATTTCCTGCCAGTCTTTTCTTTATCATTGCAACTGGTTTTGTGTTGTCTGTTGGTTGCCATTTACATTCAGTTCCACGAGAATTCAATAAATATTTTCCCATTTTCTCTAAGCAATAAATTCTATAAATTCCCTTTCCATCTTCTGAATTAAAATAATATCTAGTTAATATTTTAGTTTTTACCAATTGTTCTAACTTATTGTTTAGCTTGTCTTGTGATCCTACTTCTATTCCTTTCCATTCTAACATTTGTAGCAATTGTCTTGATGTCATAAATTCAAATTCGTTTACTAATTCAATAATGGCAAAGTGTATATCTGAAATATGTCCTATGTTTATTCTATGTATAATTTGGTTCATAGAAACATATCCATCTTTACCATCAAATACCTTTAATTCTCCTTCTCTAATTGCAAAAGGCGATACAGTTGCCTTTATCTCATTATCTTTTACCATTTTACTCCTCCTTCTAATCTTTAATAAAGATTAAAAAATTTTATTAAGCATAGCCAATAGGTATACGCATAGTAGTTTGCTATATAATTGTTCATACAACCAGTATCAACAACTGTTAATATATTAACACATATTTTAAATTTAGTCAAAATTATGTTAATATTTGTTTTACTTCTTTATTAGTTAAATATCTAAACTCTCCTAATTTTAAATCTTTTACTTCAATATCTCCAATTTTGCTTCTATGTAAAGCTAGTACTTTTTTTCCTATTGCTTCACACATTCTTCTTACTTGTCTATTCTTTCCCTCATGTATTGTAATTTCTATTCTGGAAATATTTTTTTCTTCATCTACTTTCATTATTCTAACTTGTGCAGGCTTTGTTATATAGCCTCCTATATCTACACCATTTCTTAAATTTTCTACTTCTTCGTTAGTAATTTTTCCTTTTACAGTTACTTGATATGTTTTATTTATTTCATGTTTTGGATGTGTAACTTGATATATAAAATCTCCATCATTGCTTAATATCAAAGCTCCCGAGGTATACATATCAAGTCTTCCAACAGGTACTACACTTTCTTTAATCCTTTTTAAAAGTTCCATTACTGTTGGCCTATTAAATTGATCTTTTACTGTACTAACATACCCTATAGGCTTATTAAGTAATATATATACCTTTTTTACATCAGTTTCAACTAGTTTGTCATTATATTTTATTTTATCTTTTTCAGGATTTATTTTAGTTCCAAGCTCTGTTACAACTTGTCCATTTACTTTTACTTTACCTGCTAAAATATATTCTTCTGCTTTTCTTCTAGAGCAAATTCCTTGATTCGCCAAAAATTTTTGTAATCTTTCTTCCATTTTTACTCCTGTTTTAATCTATTTAAAATTTCCGTAAAGTATTCTGGCAATGGTGCTTCCAAATGCATTTGTTTTCCTGTTATAGGGTGTTTAAATTCTAGGCTTTTAGCGTGTAGCATTTGGCCTTGAATATTAAATTCATTCTTACCATTTGAATATGTATAATCACCTACCACAGGATGTCCTATCTCTGCCATATGCACTCTAATTTGATGTGTTCTCCCTGTCTCTATGGCAACTTCTAGGTATGTATATTTTTCAAATCTTTCTAATACTTTAAAATGCGTAATAGCTACTTTTCCTTTTTTATCAACTGCCATTTTCTTTCTATCCTTTGTGCTTCTTGCTATTGGCATATTTATAGTCGCCTCATTCTCTGGAATAACTCCTCGAACTAATGCTAAATAAACTTTTTTCACTTCTCTATTTTGAATTTGTTCGCTCAAATTTATATGAGCTTTATCATTTTTTGCAACAATTATCAATCCTGAGGTATCTTTATCAAGTCTGTGTACAATTCCTGGTCTAAGCTCTCCACCAATTCCAGATAGTTTGCCTTTGCAATGTGCCATAACAGCATTTACTAATGTCCCATCTGGATTTCCCACTGCTGGATGTACCACCATACCTTTTGGTTTATTTACTACTAAAATGTCATCATCTTCATATATGACATCAAGTGGGATGTCTTGTGATTTTAAATCAGTTTCTTTAACCTCAGGTATGTTTATTATAATTTCATCTCCAGCTTGTACTTTATATGAAGCTTTTTGAGGTTTATCATTTACTAATATTTGATTATCCTCAATAAGCTTTTGTATCATCGCTCTAGATATTTCTACTTTTTGTTTACTAATATATTTATCTAGTCTTTCTGCTTCTCCTTGTACAATAATTTTCAATGTTTTCTCCTTTTATTTTGATAGTCTTTCATATATTATAAAATTATCATCTTGATATATTTCGTTATAATTTTTATCTTTTGATAAAAGCATTTTTAATTTTGTATTTTTTCTCAAGATTACATGTGTTACATCATATTTTTCAAATGTATCTTCATAGTATTTACTGCCATTTGAAGTATTTATATAATCAGTAAAAATATCTCTTCCTTCATATTTTCCATCTTTATTTTTTGTTCCATTAAACTCAGGTGCATATAAGTCTGCTCTTGAATCTATAAATACTGGTATTCCTCTATATAGTAAGTAACTTCCATAATTATATTCGTTAAATAGATGCATATTTTCTAGGTCTAGATTTTCTAAAATATAATTTGCTGCTTCTACTGGATATGTTTTTTCATTTACAAATTTATCACCCATTTTGCCTTTATATATCATAAAACTTACAAGTATAACAAGCAAAATTGTAAATACTTTTCCTAGTAATGATGTCATACCTTGCATAATCTTTTTGGTTCCATCCTTATCATATTTGGCAAAAAAGCTTGCAACCATCTTAGCAAATATAAAGCCACATATTATAACAAACATTGATGCTTGTCTTCTCGTCATAAGGGTTAACAGAGTAAGTCCTGCTAACATAAAAAAGTCTCTTAAGGTAGCTTTGGTATCTGTAAATATTAAGAATATTATAAACACAGCAAATACAGTTAACATTTCTTTGTTATTTATTAAAGTTAATGGTTGATGTTCACTAATATTTTGTGTCGTATTTCCTTGCATTAATTTTGGTAACAAAGTATATGGTGTATCACCTATTGGTGTTAACAAGCCTGTAAATGCGCAAATAATCATAATAAGTATAAGCCATTTTACCATAGGCTCTTTTTTGAAGATAACCTTATATGATTTTTTCTCTCTTTCTTTTCTAGCTTGTGCTGCATTTTCTTTATCTAATTGCAAATGCGCAATTTTCTCTTGATATTGTCCAATTTCATCAAGTTTACCTTTTTTAGTTAATTTCTTTATTTTAAATTCATTCCATTTAATAGCAAACCAGTAATATAATTGTACTTCTACTAAAACTGCTAATAAATATTCTACAACATATGGTAAATACAATACAAAGTAAAATGGCCATACTGCGCAATGTAAGTTAGCTATTAATATTGGAATTATAACTAAATAAACAGCATATCTTTTCTTTTTTGTGCTTATAAATTGTTCTATAAATAATATGGTTAATGCAAATAATATAAATGTTACTAACTGTGCTCTAGCAGCAATGAAATTTTTTAACAGATACATCGTTGCCATTGTAACAAAAAATGATACAAATTGATTTTTGCACAATTTACATGATGCAAAATAAATTACTAACCCAAGTATCATACAAAGTATAATAGTTGCAATATATAGAGAACAGAATCCACCAATTCCTATATTCTCGCCAAAATCATACACTAAGTAAGTACTAACATCATATAACCAGTGATTATATGTATATGGTAGGTCTTCATGCCATGAAAATGGGTCTTGCATGTCTATTTCCCCTGTTTGTACAATGTGCTCACCTATTTTTATAGTATAATATGTATCATTTTGAAATGTAATTGGTGTTAAAGCAAAACAAAATATTAAAATGCAAAATACAGCCAATACATTAAATTTCATTTTTAACTTGTCCTTCATTTATTTAAATCTCCTCACTTTTAAATATCAAATTCTGCAAAAACAGCATCATGATCAGATACTCCATTTACATTTATTGTTTCATACTTATTTAATCTAATTCCTTTTGAATAAAAAATAGTATCAATACAGCCTTTTCCAAGTTCTGAAAACCATGTGTCTTTTTTATTTGGTAATTGTTCTAATTGTTTTTTTAATATCTCATATTCTTCATAGGTTTCTGCTTTTTCAAAGGTATATTGTCCTTTGCCAAGTCTTGTAACTCCTACATTAAAATCTCCACCCATTATAATTAATTCATTTGGATCTATTTTTTTCATTATTCTATTTATTTCTTTTGCTGCTAATATTCTTTCATCTTGATATGTAGATAAATGCACTGAGAATAAATTTATTTTGGTTGTTCCAAATGATATTCTATTACACAAAATTCCTCTTTGCTCATGATTCATATCTGTAAGTGGCATTAAGTAATTTGTTGAAAATGAAATTGGAAATCTACTAATTATTCCATCTCCATAATAGCCATCTTCTAAAGTTATATTGCTTTCCATTGAACAATAATATAAACCAATAGCTTTGCTAAATTCTCTAATTTGGTTCATATCTCCTGCTCTTTTGGTGTACATATCTACTTCTTGCAAAAACACAATATCTGGTTTATATTCTTTAATTACTTCTGCCTGTCTTTGCAAATCAACTTTTCCATCCATTCCTCTTCCATGTGCAACATTGAAAGTAATAATTTTTAAAATCATTTTACCACCAACCTTTTTTATATATTCGCATTATATCAAATTTACCGTATATAAACAAGTAAACTATAAAAAAGAAGTGATTTTTTCAATCACCTCTTATACTCTATCCATTGATTTGTTTTGCAACTTCTTCTGCAAAGTTTTCTTCTCTTTTTTGTAGTCCTTCACCTTTTTCAAATCTAGCAAATCTAACTACTTTAGCTCCTTTAGATTCAACTAATTTTCCAACTTTTTGGTCTGGATCTTTTACGAAGTCTTGCTCTACTAAACAAATTTCTCCATAGAATTTTCCAATTCTACCTTGTACTATTTTTTCAGCAACTGCTTCTGGTTTTCCTTCATTAACAGCTTGTGCTTTTAAAATTTCCATTTCATGTGCTACTCTGTCAGTTGGAACACTTTCTCTGTCTAAGTATTCTGGTTTAGCAGCAGCTATTTGCATACAAATATCTTTTGCTAATGTGCTGTCTCCACCTTCTAATTCAACTAGAACACCGATTTTTCCGTCTCCATGAATGTAGCTTTCTACTAATCCATTTGATTCAAATCTTTCAAATCTACGAATTGACATATTTTCACCAATTGTAGCTATTTTATTTGTTAATACATCTTTAACTGTTTTATCTGGTTCTACAATTGAAGGTTGTTCTAATAACTCTTCTACTGTAGCTGGATTTTTTTCAGCAACTTGTTTTGCAACATCTGCTACAAAGCTTCTAAATTCTTCGTTTTTAGCAACGAAGTCTGTTTCTGCATTAACTTCAACTACAACACCTATTTTTTTGTCATCTGTTACATATGTTGTAACTAAACCTTCTGCTGCGATTCTATCTGATTTTTTAGCAGCTTTTGCAATTCCTCTTTCACGTAAAAGTTCAATTGCTTTTTCTTCATCTCCATTAGTTTCTGTTAATACTTTTTTGCAGTCCATCATTCCTGCACCTGTTTTTTCTCTTAACTCTTTTACTTGTTCTGCAGTAATCATAAAAAATCCTCCTTTTTTTGATTAAAGGATGTACTTTTTAAGAATAAGTACATCCTTCTTAAAATAATATTTATATTATTCTGCTACTTCTTCTGTAGTAGCTTTTTTTCTTGTTCTTTTTGGCTTTTCTACTTCTGCTGTTTCTTCTGTAGCTTCAGCTTCCTCAGCTACTTTTTTTGTTCTTTTAGCTTTTTTAGGTTCTTCAACTTCTTCGCTAGCAACTACTTCTTCCATATCTGTAGGTTCTGCTACTTCTTCAACTTCCATAGCTTCTTCTACAGCTTCCATAGATTCACCTTGTTTTCCTTCGATAACTGCATTTGCCATGCAATCTGCAATTAATTTAACTGCTCTAATAGCATCGTCATTTCCTGGAATTGCGTAATCTACATCTTGTGGATTACAGTTAGTATCTACTAAACCGATTACTGGAATTCCTAATTTTCTAGCTTCTAGAATTCCTATTTTTTCTTTTTTAGGATCAACTATAAACATAACTCCTGGTACTTCAGTCATTTCTTTAATACCACCTAAGTTTTTCTCTAGTTTTTCCATTTCTTTCTTTAATAATATAACTTCTTTTTTAGGTAAAACTTCGAAAGTACCGTCTTCTTGCATTTTTTCAAGTTCTAGTAATCTTCCAATTCTTTTTCTAATTGTTGAGAAGTTAGTTAATGTACCACCTAACCATCTTTGATTTACATAGTACATACCGCATTTTTCTGCAGCTTCTTTAACACATTCTTGTGCTTGTTTTTTAGTTCCTACAAATAGAACTGTTTTTCCTGCTTCTGCTTGTTCTTTTAAGAAAGCATAAGCTTCATCTAATTTTTTAGATGTTTTTTGTAAGTCGATGATATGGATACCATTTCTAGCTTGGAATATGTATTCAGCCATTTTAGGATCCCATCTTCTTGTTTGATGTCCAAAGTGAACACCAGCTTCTAGTAATTGTTTCATTGCAACTACTGCCATTTTTCTTTCCTCCTTTTAGTTTTTCCTCCATACTGCTTCAACCACATAAAAAAACTTGTGTATACAAGCACTCTTTTTATGCTAACAATATGTGTGTATTTTTCAACGCATTTAATTATACCAAAAAAGTGTTGCAATTGCAACACTTTTTGTGAATTTTTATAGTAAAATTTTGTATGTTAATTTTCATGGTTACTCGAAATATCTATAATTAATTGATTTTTTGGTACTATTATAGTATAATAGACTACATAATAACTTCATGGTTTCTAATGCCAGCTTAGAAACCGCACATTTTTTCTTGATTAAGAAAGGAGAAGTTATGCTTATAATTATTTTAGGTGTTGTTTTAGTATTATTACTTGAGTTTCTTTTGGTAATACATCCCCACTCAAATATTTCTTTTGACTCTTCATCAAGTTTTTTTGCCTTAATCCTTGTTGCTGCAATTGTGCTCGGTTTGTTTTTACCAGTAAGTGGATATAAGGATTGGGAACTTGCAGAGGAAATCGAATTAGTCTCTTTATCTAATGGTTTAGCTTCTGGCAGTAAAGGTTTTATATATGTATCTCTTACTGCTGACAATACCTATACCTACAGATATGAAATTGATTCAGACTTTGGTACTACAACTTCCAAAGAATACAAAACCCAAACCTTAGTTGACGAAAATGTAGAAGAAATTGAAGACCCTAATTGTACTACTCCCGTTATTAGGGAATATAGTCAAAAAGCTAAACGTTCTATTTGGACATTTGCTTTAGGTCAAACAAACTATAAATACATTTTTTATGTGCCTGAAGGAACAATTTCTAAGGATGTAAAGCTCAACTAAAATTCAAAGCATTGCTGGCAAAATAGTGAACATGTAAAAGTGTTCACTATTTTTTTATTTTTTGTAGTTTTTTGTCAAAGTTTGTGGTATAATATTTTTGTTTACAAATGAATGGAGGTAGTTGTTATGAATTTTAATAGATGTAGTCGTTGTGGTGGTTTCTTTATGGCCGAAGGAGATACTTGTCCTAATTGCCTTCAAAGAGATAAGTTTGAAATGAATAGGCTAGAAAATTTTATTGAAGAAAATCCTAATACAAGTTTAAATATGAATGATATTGCTTCAAATACTGGGGTTTCTGATAAGAATTTAAATAGATTTTTAGCTAATGAGCAATTTAATGAATTTATAAATAAAAATATATCTTTATAAAACAAAGGTGTTGACATAGTTATTATATCAACACCTTTATTAAATCTTTCAAACGTTCCAAAACTTTCTGTCCCTATTATTTTTTACTACACTATTTTTAAAATATCTTGTTTTTTACTTACTATTTCATTAGTTATTGTATATGCATTAAGTACATCTTTTGCTATTTCATTTCCTAGTTTTTCGTCATTTGCATGAACATATGCTAGGACATCTCCATTTTCAACTTTGTCCCCTATTTTCTTTTCTAACACAATTCCAACAGAAAAGTCTATGTTGTCCTCTTTTTTCTTTCTTCCAGCCCCTAAATTCATTGATGCTTTTCCTATTTCTTGAGCTAAAAGTTCTTTTACATATCCGCTTCTATTAGAAATAACTGGAACCACAAACTTTGCCTTTTCAAATTTTTCTGTATTTTCTAAATAACTAATATCTCCACCTTGTTTTTGTATCCACTGTTCTAGTTTTGCAAATGCCTGTCCATTTTGAATTTGTTCTAACATTTTTTGTTTATTTTCTTCTATGTTATTTCCCTTTCTTGCAAGTTTTATCATATATGACCCAAGAGCTAGTATAACCTCTTTTACATCTGGTTGCATATTTCCTTGTAAAAACTCTATTGCTTCAATTACTTCTAACGAGTTTCCTACTGCTTTTCCTAAAGGTTCTTCCATGCTTGTAACAACACAAACTGTTTCTTTGTTAGCTAGCTCTCCTATTTTTTTCATGGTTTCGGCAAGTTTAGTAGCATTATCTACATCCTTCATAAATGCTCCATTTCCACATGTAACATCAAGAACTATTTTATTTGCACCTGCTGCTATTTTTTTGCTCATTATGCTTGATGCAATAAGTGGAATACTCTCAGTTGTTGATGTAGTATCTCTTAAGGCATATAGCTTTTTATCTGCTGGAGCCAAGTTTAATGTTTGACCCATTAAAGCTATTCCTATTTCTTTTACATTTTGAATAAATTGGTCTATTGTAAGGCTTGTGTTATATCCTGGTATTGCTTCTAACTTGTCTATTGTTCCACCTGTATACCCTAATCCTCTTCCTGACATTTTTGCTACTGGAATATCAAGTGATGCAATTATTGGTGCTAAAATTAGCGTTACTTTATCGCCAATTCCTCCTGTGCTATGTTTATCAACTACTGTTCCCAATTCTGATAAATCTAGAATATCTCCAGAATGTGCCATTGCTAAGGTTAAGTTTGTTGTTTCCTCTTCGTCCATTCCATTTAAGTAAATTGCCATTGTTAAAGCAGACGCCTGATAATCTGGTATATTTCCATTTGTATAATTTTGTACAAAATATTCTATTTCTTCTTTACTTAACTTTTGTTTATCTCTTTTTTTAGCTATAATCTCTAAAATATTCATTTTAATTTCATCCTTTTATATAAAATTCTTAATAAAACTGGCCCTATGTAAAGTACAAGGTCCATATTCTTTTATAGCCTTTATATGTGCAGCTGTTCCATACCCTTTATGTTTAGCAAAACCATATTGAGGATATATTTCATCCCATTGTCTCATTATTCTGTCCCTTGTTACTTTTGCAATAATTGATGCACATGCTATTGAATAACTAATTGCATCTCCATGAATAATTGATTTATATGGTATTCCATCTGTATCAATTTTAGTTAGTGCATCTACCAAAATTGCATCTGGTTTTGTAATTTCAAGTTCTGGCTTTTTTGCTAATTTAGCTTCCATATCTTTTATTGCTGTTGTTAAACCCTTTTTAGTTGCTTGTAATATATTTATTTCATCAATTTCCTTTTGGTCGATAATTCCTATTCCATAACTAATTGCCTCACTAGTTATTTGTTCATATAGCTGCTCTCTTTTTTTCTCAGATATTTTTTTAGAATCATTAACTCCTTCTATCATTGAAGTTTTTGGCATTAAAGCACATGCTACTACAACTGGTCCTGCTAAAGGCCCTCTCCCTGCCTCGTCAATTCCTGCAATCGCTTTTAAACCTTTTTCATTATATAATTCTTCTTCTACTTTTTTTAAATTTGTTAATCTCTCTAACTCTTTTTCCTTCATTCTATTGCTCCAATTTTAATCCTTCAATATTATCTATATCATAATAATTGCTTCCTGCTAGTTCGTATCCTTTTGTATAATACACTGTTCCGTCTGTATATTCAACAATGTAATATGAGTTTTCTTCTAGTTTAACTTGTGGTAATCCCATTTCATCTAAATTTTGTTGATTTATTGCATAATATTTTTTGTCTTTTTCTTCTATATCGATTGAATTGTTGTTTAGAAACTCTTGTATTATTGGTTCATCTTTAATATCTGTAAGTTTAGTTCCTATTAATATTTCATCTTTCTTTTCTAATATATAATCTGATGATATTTTTTTAACTTTTGCCTGTACTAATAATAAGTCTGTTTTCATATCTTCTAACTCTTCTTTTGTTGTTTGCATTCTCACATAATATACAACTCCAAATACTATGAATGCAATTATTAATACAAAAAATATTGTTCCTGCTAATGTTAATCCTTTTTGACTTTTCATTTTTTACTCCTTCTATTTTGGTTATATTATATAAATTTTATTTTATTTTTGCAAGTTCTACCAATCAAGTTCCAACTTATCCTTAATTAAGTTATATCTCTGTAACACTGAAAGAACTATTTCATCGTTTTCTATCATTTTATAAAATTCATCTCTACCAACAAATTTCACATTTTGAACTTCTTCTAATTGTAATTTAATATCTCTTATATTAATTTTCTTTTGTGTTTTAAAAATATCTACAAATTGTTTTTTATATAGTTGAGCTCCTACTAAAATAAATTCATCTTGTTCAAATTTTATGCCTATTTCTTCCTTCATTTCCCTTTTAATTGTGTCTTCTGTTGTTTCTCCAGCTTGGCAACATCCTCCAGGCACTTCCCATCCACCTGAATGTGTTTTTTGTACACTTCTTTGAGTCATTAGTAGTTTATTGTTGTTTATAATCCACATTTCAGCTCCCATATTGTATTCATTATCCTGCAAGCTTTCACCACGTGCTTTTTTATAATTTAGTTTATTTCTATTTTTATCTACTACATCAAAAAATTCCATAATTATCACCTTGTTGTTATTATAACATATTAATACAATTTTTTGTTGCCTTTTATTGTATTTTGTAGTATTATTAATTTAGTTATAAAAGATTTTAAGGAGAATTACATGTTTGAACAAAAATTTGATTTTTATAGTCCGTTAAATTTAAAAGCATATAATTTAGACCAAATTATGCGCTATCAATTAGACGTTTTAGGAAAACTTGATCCTTTTACTAGAAAACACAGTGAAAATGTTGCAAATTTATGTTGTAGAATTTGTGAGTATTTAAGATGCAAAAGTTCCTTTACTGTACATTGTACAATTGGTGGATATTTGCATGATATTGGTAAACTATTTATTCCACCTGAAATTTTAAATAAGCCTGACAAATTAACACCTGAAGAATATGAAGTTATAAAAACGCACACTACTCTTGGTTATGATATGTGTATGAAAGATCCTCATCTTCGTCCATACGCTTTATTTGCCTTAGATCATCACGAAGCACTAAATGGTTCTGGATATCCTAATGGCATTACTAAAAAAGATATCCCTTATGGTGCTCAAATTGTGCGTGTTGCGGATGAATATGATGCGCTTGTTACAAAAAGGCAATATACTACTCACATTAATATTTCCGAGACTTTAAAGGATCTTATAAAAGATGCTCAACCTGACCCTAGATTTATTGCCTTAGATCAACTAAATACACATGAAAAAGAAGGAAAAATAAATGGATTGATTTTAAAAAAATTATTCAAGGTTGTTATTGATGATACTTTATATGAAATTAGTTGTGTAATGGATTATGTTGAATATTTAAAAGAACAAATAAAACGTTTAGAGTTAATTCAATCTTATCAGAGAAAAGCCGATAATTCTAATAAAGAAAAAACAAAAGATTATTATCATGAAGGTATGACTCTTTTATTTCAACAAGGTGAAAATATGGAAAATTACAGTCAGATTTTAGAAGAATATAAAACAGCATTAAAAGTTCGTGAGAATGTGATTGACCAACTATATAATGAAATTAAAATTATAAAAAAATTGAAAATTTAAATGGAGGACTAATGAAGAAATTATATACTATGCCAAAAAAAATACTAATTGCTATGTTTGTTATGTTCATTTTTATGGGATTACTTCTTATTCGTCTAGCTTATCTCCAATTTATAAAAGGATCTAGCTTAAAAGAGCAAATGTATAACCAACTTATAACAAGTCGTACAATTAGTCCTAGTAGAGGCACTATTTATGATTCAACTGGTAAAGCCTTAGCCATAAGTGCCAAAGTTGATACTATAAGTATAATTCCAACTTCTATAGTGGTAAAAGAAAATGGAGTAATCGACAAAGATAAAACTCAAACTTTAAAAGAAAAAGTTGCAAAAGCTTTTTCTGATATATTTAAATTAGATTATGAAGAAACTCTATCAAAAGTTTCTAGTGATTCAAGTTATATTACTATTGTAAGAAAAGTAGAAAAAGATAAAGTTGATAAACTTAAAGCTTGGATGGAAAAAGAAAAAGTATATTCTGGTATAAATATTGATGAAGATGCCAAAAGATATTATCCATATAATAATTTAGCTTCTTCACTAATGGGATTCTGTAATATTGATAATCAGGGTATAGAAGGATTAGAAGCTGCTTGGAATGATGTACTAACTGGTACAGCAGGTAGAGTAATAACTGCTCAGGATGCTATTCAAAAATTTATTCCTGATAGTAATCAAACTTATATACCTGCTGAAAATGGTAGTGATTTAACATTAACAATTGATGCAAATATTCAGAGTATTGTAGAAAAATATTTAAAACAAGCTTGTATTGATAATAAGTGTACTCGTGGTGGTAATGTAATAGCAATGGACCCAAAAACAGGAGATATTTTGGCAATGGCAACATATCCAGATTACAACTTAAATACACCTTTTGAAATGCCATCACACATTACTAAAAAGAATTGGGACAAGCTTACTTCTGAGGAAAAAAGTAACACTTTAAATAGTTTATATCGTAATAGAGCAATTGCAGACCCTTATGAGCCTGGTTCAGTCTTTAAAATTATCACTGCTTCAATTGCCTTAGAGGAAAATTTAGCTGAACCAGATAAGGCTAATGTCTATCACTGTAAAGGCTCTCAAGTAGTATATGGAACAAGAATAAGATGTGCATATGGAATCAAACATGGTTATGAAAGTTTACGTCAAGCTTTTTCTGTTTCATGTAACCCAGCATTTATACAAATCAGCGAAAAAATAGGCGCTACTACAAGTTATAAATATTATAAAGCTTTTGGTTTTTTTGATAAAACTGGAATAAATACGATAGGTGAATCTAGTTCGATTTTTTGGGACTTAGAAAATGTTGGTCCTGTTGAATTGGCTACTATGGCTTTTGGTCAAAGATTTAAAATAACTCCTATTCAAATGATTACTGCTGTTTGTACTATAGCAAATGATGGTGTTTTAATGAAACCTCGTCTTGTAAAACAAATCACAAATACAGATAATGGTGCTATTACTACAATTGATACTACTGCTGTAAGACAAGTTATTTCTAAAGAAACTGCAGATATAATGATGGATTTGGCAGAAACAGTAGTATCTGAAGGTTCTGGAAAATATGCTAAAATTAAAGGATATTCTATTGCAGGTAAAACAGGTACCTCAGAATCAGATTACAGTAAAGATGAAGGATATACAGCTTCTTTTGTTGCTATTAGTCCAACTGAAAATCCAGAAATAGTCCTATTGGTTACATTATATGATCCAACTGGTTCTAAGGGTCACAGTGGAAACCTAGTTGCTGCTCCTGTTGCTGCACAAATGTTAAAAGAAATTTTACCATATATGCAAGTATCAAGCGATAATTCTAGTGATAGTTCTTCTAGTAAAACTATTAGCCTTCCTAATGTCACAAACAAAACTGTTGCAGAAGCTAAGAAAACTTTAGAAAATGCTGGTTTTACAGTTAGTACTTCTGCTGGTTCTAAAGAAATTGTTACAGAGCAATTTCCAACAAAAGGTTCAGAATTATTAAAAGGTTCTATTATAAAGCTATACACTGAAACTGAAAATACTCGTGTTTCTAAGCAAGTACCAGATTTAACTAACAAATCACTTTCTCAAGTAAAGTCAGCTCTTAAGAATTTGAATTTAAATTATAGTGTTACAGGTTCAGGAACAGTAGTAAGTCAAGACCCTATTGCAAATACACAAGTAGAAGAAGGCACAGTTGTTAAAATAACTTTAGGAAAATAAAAACAATAAAAAAATTGAGGTGGTTACCTCAATTTTTTTATTGCTTTATTTTTATTCGCTAAATATTTCGTCAAATTCGTCACCATCAATTTTTTCTTTTTCAAGAAGTACATTAGCAACTTTTGTTAATTTTTCCATATTAGCTTTTAATATTTCTTCTGCTTTTTTGTACGCGAAGTCTATTATGCTTTTTACTTCTTCGTCAATTAAATTTGCTGTTTCTTCTGAATATTCTTTAGCTTGAGCAAAATCTCTTCCTAAGAATACTTCTTCTTGGCTTGAACCTAATGTTATAGTTCCTATTCTTTCACTCATACCATATTTAGTGACCATGCTTCTAGCAATTTGTGTTGCTCTTTCGATGTCATTACTTGCGCCTGTTGAAATATCATTTAGTACTAATTGTTCTGCAACTCTACCACCTAGTAATGATACTATATTTTCAACCATTTCTGTTCTTGACATAAATGATTTATCTTCTGTTGGACGATACATTGTATATCCACCAGCCATTCCTCTTGGTACAATAGAAATTTGATGTACTGGATCTTGTGTTGGTAAAAATCTGCTTACTACTGCATGACCTGCTTCGTGAAAAGCAACTAGCTTTTGTTCTTTTTCACTTCTAACTCTTGTACGTTTTTCAGGTCCCATAGTAACTTTTACCATAGCATCTTCAACTTCTTGCATTCCTATTTCATTTAAGTTTCTTCTAGCTGCTAATAGTGCTGCTTCATTTAATACATTCTCTAGGTCTGCTCCTGAGAATCCAGAAGTATTTTTAGCTATTGTTTTTAAATCTACATCATCAGCTAATTTTTTCTTTCTGCTGTGTACTTCTAATATTTGCTCTCTTGCTTTTACATCTGGATTTGATACTACTATTTGTCTATCAAATCTACCTGGTCTTAGTAAAGCTTTATCCAATATGTCAGGTCTGTTTGTTGCTGCTAATACTATAACGCCTTCATTTGCTGAGAAACCATCCATTTCAACTAATAATTGGTTTAATGTTTGCTCTCTTTCATCATGTCCTCCACCTAAACCAGCACCTCTTTGACGTCCTACAGCATCAATTTCGTCTATAAATATGATACATGGGGCTTTTTTCTTTGCTTCTTCAAACAAGTCTCTAACTCTTGATGCACCAACACCAACAAACATTTCTACGAAGTCAGAACCACTTATAAAGAAGAATGGTACTCCTGCTTCTCCTGCTACTGCTTTTGCTAATAGAGTTTTACCTGTTCCTGGATGACCTACTAATAAAACACCTTTTGGTATTCTAGCTCCCATCTCTGTAAATTTTCTAGGATTTTTTAAGAATTCTACTATTTCTTCTAATTCTTCTTTTTCTTCGTCAACACCTGCAACATCGTCAAATGTTACTCTGTTTTTGTCTGATGGATTAATCATTCTAGCACGGCTTTTGCCAAATGACATTGTTTTGCCACCAGCTCCGCCATTTCCACTTTGTGCTCCTCCCATAAGTAAGAACCAGAATATAAAGAATATAATAAGTATTCCAAATGGAGTTAATAAACTGAATATTACCATCCAGATAGATTCTGATTTTTCAGTTACTTTTACAGTTCCTGCTTTCATACTATCATTCAAGCTATTCATTAAATTTTCCACACTTGGGATATTTACTTCTTTTGTAAAGTTTTCATTTTTTAGCTTAACTTCTGCTTTTACACCATCAGATGATAATGTAATTTCTTTTACTTCTCCTGCTTCGATTTTAGAAATAAGTTCAGAATAAGCTAATTTATTATCTCTATTTTCTACAATAGAACTAATAAGTACTACTAATATTATTCCTATAATTAGCCACATTGCTAATGTTTTTATACTGTTCTTCAAAATTGTTCCTCCTCTTTATGTTTTTTAACAATTTAGACTATACCATACTAAGATTTTAAATTCAAGTGTTTTCACAAAACTTTCATTTAGCAAATTAGCCTACCTCAACGGTTTATCTACGGAAGGTTCATTTTTCCCATAAAAAAAATTTTTCCTTTTTTTACAAAAATTTTTATATTTTTATTAGGTGTTAAATATTTATTACCAATATTATTCTCACAAAGTTTAATAATATCTTCTATATGTATTTTTCCAATGCCTTGAACATTGCCATTTGTTTTATTAATAGTATATAAAATAATCCTTGATTTTATAACCTTTTCTAGCTTATTGAATTTTTTTAAGTCTAATATAACCTCTTTTTCATTTTCTCCAATTTTTAATTCTTCATACTCTTTAGCAATAACTTTATCAAAATATTCTTCTTCTTCTCTTGCTATATCTGATAACCTATTTATTCCTTCTAATACATTAGGGTTAAATTCTTTTTTTAAGTATGGAATTATTTCATTTCTTATTTTATTTCTATTATATATACTTTCAAAATTTGTTTTATCAATTCTTGGGTCTAAGTCTTGTTCTTCACAATATTTTTCAATTTCTTGTCTTTCACATTCTCTTATTGGTCTTATATATTCTATATTGGTTTCTTTTCTACTAATTTCAATTCCCTTTAAGCCTGATATTCCGCTTCCTCTTAGTATATTCATTAAAACCGTTTCAACATTATCATTTAAATTATGTGCTGTTGCAATTTTATTTGCATTTTCTTTTTGAGCTACTTCATTAAAAAATTCATAACGAATTTTTCTTCCCATTTCTTCTGTCCCTAGCTTTTGCTCTTTTGCTAATTTTTCCACATCTGCTTTTTTTACATAGCATTTTATATTTTTATTTTTGCAATATTCTTTTACATATTCGGTTTCCTCATCTGCTTCTTCTCTTATCATGTGATTTATGTGTGCTACAAATATTTCTATGCCTAATTTTTCTTTTAAGCAATACAAAGAATCTAGTAGACACATTGAATCAGGTCCACCAGATACTCCTATAACGATTTTATCGCCTTTTTGTATTAAATTATATTTGTTAATTGTATTTAATATTTTATTTAACATACTTATTCCCTATACTTATCAAGATTAGCAAATTTTGTGTAATTTCCTAACCATAAAAGTTCAACTGTTCCTGTAGAGCCTCCTCTGTGTTTTGCCAATATAACTTCTGCAATATTTTTCTTATCTGTATCTGGATTATAATAATCGTCACGATATAAAAACATAACTATGTCGGCATCTTGCTCAATAGCTCCAGATTCACGTAAATCTGAAAGCATTGGTCTATGATCTGGTCTTTGTTCTACAGATCTTGAAAGTTGTGATAGTGCTATAACTGGCACATTTATTTCTTTTGCTAATATTTTTAAAGAACGGCTTATTTCAGAAATTTCTTGTTCACGGCTTCCGTTTCTTTTATTGCTTCCTTGAACTAATTGAATATAGTCAATTACAACCATTCCTATATTTTTTTCTAACTTCAATTTTCTACATTTTGCACGTATTTCCATTACAGAAATACCTGGTGTGTCATCTATAAATATTTGTGCTTGTGATAGATTTCCTGAAGCTTCGGCTAATTTTTGCCAATCGTCATCTTCTACTTTACCAGTTCTTACTTTATTACTATCTACCATTGCTTCACTGCATAGAATACGATTTGTCATTTGCTCTTTTGACATTTCCAAGCTAAATATAGCAACAGGTGTATTATATCTAACTGCTGCATTTGATGCTAAGTTTAATGCAAATGCTGATTTACCCATAGCAGGTCTAGCAGCTACAATAACTAGGTCTGATTTATGAAGTCCTGCAGTTATAAAATCTAAATCTGCAAATCCTGTAGGTACTCCAGTTATGTGTTGTTTTTGGTTATATAATTGTTCTAACTGAGTAAATGAGTCTACTAGAATGTCTTTAATTGCAGAATATCCTTTTTGATTTCTATTTTGTATAACATCAAATATTTTTCTTTCAGCTGAGTCTAATATATCTTCTACATCTTGCGTTTGGTCATATCCTAAACTAATTAACTCATTTGCTGTTTTTATAAGTGCTCTTAAGGCTGACTTTTCTTCAACAATTTTTATGTATTGTTCTACATTAGCTGTTGTTGGAACTTTATCTGGAAGTTGTGCAATATACTCTAATCCACCAACTGCTTCTAATTGTTTCATAGACTGAAGTTCTGTTTTTAAAGTTATAATATCCACAGGGTCTGCACGATTATATAAATTTAAAATCGCTTCGTAAATTATTTTATTATCTTCACGATAAAAGTCTTCTGGTTTTAAGGTTTCTACTGCAGACATAATTGCGTCTTTGTCTGTTAGCATACTTCCTATAACGGCTTGTTCTGCTTCTATATCGTGTGGTGGAATTTTTCCTAGCTCCATTTTCTGCTTCCTTCCTTCTTTCCTTTTAATTCATCTCAATTTTGAAGAGAATTAGTATATTGCGCGAAAGAATTTATTTGAAAGGCAAGGGCGCATACGTTTGTATGTAACCACGTTTCAAATGAATTCTGACAAAGCAAGATGCTGATTATCTTCAAAATTTATAATACTTGGACTTTCAAAGAGCCTACCACGCCTTCAAAAAGTTTAATACTCACTGTAGTTACTCCCAATACTTTAATAGGTTCTTTTAAGTCTATTTTCTTTTTGTCAATTTCTATTTTATATTGTTCTTTTAAGTTTTCTGCAATTTCTTTTGCAGTAATTGAACCAAATATTTTTTGATTTTCTCCTGATTTTACAGATATTTTTAAAGTGATGTTTTTCAACTTTTCAGCAATTTTTTCTGCTTTTTCCTTTTCTACTGACTTTTTATATTGGTTTGAATCTTGTTTTGCTTTTAATTTACTCATATTTTCTGCATTTGCTTCGACACCCATTTTTTTAGGTAATAAGAAATTTCTTGCATATCCATCACTTGCATTTATTACTTCATCTTTTTTACCTACACCTTTTATATCTTGTAATAAAATTATCTTCATTTAGCTCTCTCCTTTCAGTTTTGTTGTTCTTCAAAATACTCATTGATTTTTTCAATAAGAAGATTTTTAACCTCTCCTATACTTAGTCCCTCAACTTGTGCGCCAGCCAAAGTTATATGTCCTCCACCGCCAAGTTTTTCTAGAATAATCTGTACATTTATGTCTCCAATTGAACGTCCACTAATACAAACTTTGTCTCCTAATTTTCCTATAACAAATGATGCAGTAATGTCACTAATTGTTAATAGTTCGTCTGCTGCTTTTGCACAAATTACATTTGCATCTTTGTCATTTTCATCATAAATTGAAATTCCTATTGTATCATTTATTATTTCTGCATTATCAATTATTTTAGAAATTTTAGTATATGTTTTCAAATCACTTTGGAACCATTTTTTAACTCTTATAATGTCTATACCACATTTTCTTAAATATGCAGCTGCTTCAAAGGTTCTAACACCTGTTTTAAAAGTAAAGTTTTTAGTGTCCATCATAATTCCCGCATATAGTGCCTCAGCTTCTATAGTTGTTAACTCTATCTCTTTTGGTGCATATTCTAATATTTCTGTTACAAGTTCACAAGCTGATGAAGCATATACTTCATGAAAAGTAAGAATTGCTTCTTCAATGAAATCTGGACTTTTTCTATGATGGTCTATTATAGCTATTTTACCTGTTTCCTCTAACAATTCTGGAACTTCAACATAGCTTCTTTTATGTGTATCAACTATTATTAGTAATGTTTCTGCAGATATTTTTGATAAAGCTTCTGCTTTATTTATAATTACTTCTTGGTATTCCTTTTCTTCTTTAGCTGCTTCCATAAAGTTCTCTAAGCTAATTCCTGTAGAATTATTTACTATATATGCTTCAACATTTAGGCTTTTTGCTAAACGATATAGTCCCATACTTGCTCCCATAGAGTCTATGTCTCCATTAGTATGTCCCATAATCATAACATTTTTAGCTTCTTGCATTAGTTCTTGTAAAGCATGTGATACAATTCTTGCTTTTACTTTTGTTCTTTTTTCAAGTTCTTGAGTTCTACCACCAAAAAATTGATATTTTCCATTTTCTCTTACTACAGTTTGGTCTCCACCTCTACCCAGAGCAATGTCTAAACCAGCTTGTGCTGATTTATATTTTTGGTAATTAGAGTCTCCTTCTGTTGATACTGATATACTCAAAGTTATTTGTATTTTGTCTGATAATTCCAATTCTTTAATTGTATCGAGAATATTAAATTTCTTTTCTTCTAGTTCTGCTAAATATCTTTGTTCAAATATACATACAAAAGTATCTCTTTCTGCTTTAACTACTAAACCTTGAAACTCTGATGCCCAATCATATATTGTTTTTTCTATTTGTGCTGTTAATAATGGCTTGTCTTCATCACTAATTCTTTGATTTACTTCTTCAAAGTTGTCTATCATAATAAGACCAACACAAATTTGAGAATTATGATATTCTTTTTCTAGTTCAACACATTTTGTTTCGTCTATAAAGTAAATAGTACAAATATATTCTTCTTTAGACTTTGTATATCTTCCAAGTATTTCATATATTTTGTTTCCTATTTCTAGTTCTTTATGAATGCTTTGCTCTGTACTTTCTTCATTATTCTCAATTTCTAATTTTATTTGTTTTAGCAAGTCTCCTAAAATATTATTTATATCAATATTTGCAAATTCTTGTGTAAATTTATTGCTTTTCCAAATCATATTGCCATTTGTTTCTGCTATAACCAATGGAAATGGTGAATTTACCATTGTATTTTTAGCAAGTTTGTCTATATTAAATGTTAAATCTTGCAAATGGTCTGAAAGTTCTATCCTTCTTTTTTGGTTACTCCAATACGTATATGCTAAAATTAGTATATATAAAACAACTGAAGGGGTAAAATAGCGTAAATCCAGAATACAAATTACAGCTAAAAGTATTGCAATTAGAACTAAATATATTTTAGTTCTTGATATCAACCCTTCAAATATTTTTTTGCTATTATTATTTTTCATAAAACAAGCTCCTTTTTTACGTATACTATTGTACTATTTTTCTCCAATTTTGTCAATTTTATTAGCCAAAAAGCAAATAAAAAAGGATGCTCGAAATTCGAGCATCCCCAGTAGATAGAAATGTCATAATGTTAAACTAATATTTTATAGTGCTTTGGAAATCAGTGTCTCAAATCTTTTCTGTTTGAGTAATGCCACCAGCAATATAAGTAACATCACCTGTAGGAACAATTGTTATCACATAGGATCTTCCATTACAAGAAGTAACAACCTTTTCTCTAATTTTTTCTCCCACACCCAAGGTAACTTGCTTTACTTGGTTTGTAAACCCAAGTAAAGTTTTTTCATACACAGTAATAGTGCATCCAGATCCCTGTGTAGGAGCAAGAATCAGCCAAAGTCCCCATCCCTTATTTGGAGTAACCGTAACGGTTTTTTGAATATAAATTCTTTCGTTTTCAAACATTGCCAGATTCCGATCATCGGTACTGTAGGTACTGGCAACGTCAGTCACACTCTCCAGGGGCATGGTGTTTTCGGCGGCATAGACAGATACTACTGTCATGGATAACATCATGACAATTGCGAGAATCAAAGATGTAATTTTCTTCATTAGTTTTTCCTCCTTAATAGTCGTTGACATTTCTACCTACTATTAACACTGCTCAAGCATGCGCAGTATTAACCACAAAATTAATATTTACTTTATATCACATTGTTTAAGCTTCGTCAATATTTTTTACATTTTTTTGAAAAAATGTATTATTTTTCCATATAATCTGTAGTTTCTGGCCTAATAATGTCACTATCCTGTACAGTATCAAACTCTCTAAAGTATTCAAATGTTGTTGTTTGTTCTTCTGGTAAGCTACTCACCATTCTAATTATATTACCTGTGTTAGCTTCAACAACGATTTCTTGTCCAAAGTCTTGTATTAAATAACAGTCCCTTTTTTCATAATTGATTTTTTTCACTTTTGAATAAATAGCACTATATAATGAATTTATTTTTAATTCTGATAGGTCTTGCCATTCTAAATTCTGAATATCTTCAGATCCTTTCACTTTTTCTTTATTTATTCCATCACTTATTAGTGAAAAGTTCTCCGTATTTGAATTATAATGTGTTTTATTTGATATCTTTATTTTGTTTCCATCTTTAATATATGAGTTTTCATATTGTATAGCTTTATTTCCTTTTCTATATTGCTCTATATAATATACACTGTTTTGTCTGCTTGCAGTTAATATTGCATGATAGTTATCTTTTGTTTCAATATTTATTGTTTGAGATTTATTGTATAAATCATTTAGTATAATATATTTTCTAATTGTATTTACTACAAATGCCAATACAATAATTAACAATATTAGGCCTAAAAATTTTAATATCTTTAATTTATTTCTATATTTTTTCATATATTTAGTTTCTTTTTGGCATTGTTCCTTTGATTTTAATCCTATATCATATTGCATATCTTCTAATATTCTTTTGCATTCTGGACATTCCTTTAAGTGTGTTTCTATAATCTTATTGCTTTCTTTACTAGTCAATTTTTCTATATAATTTGGTAATAAGTCTTGAACTAATTTACATTCTTTTTCTTTCATGCAACTTTACCTCCTTTAATTTTTGTTTTCCTCTGTAAAAGGTTATTCTTGCCCAGTTTTCTGTTTTATTAAATATGTCTCCTATTTCTTTAAAATTTAAATCCCCCGTTATTCTTAGGTATATTACATCTCTCGTTTTTTCATCTAGCTTTTGAATTTTTTTATACAATTCTAGTTTGCCTTGATTAGAAATTACCGTTTCATCTGTTGTTTCCAGAGATTCTATTTCAAATAATTCATTATCCGCCATATCTTTAATATTCTTGTTTTTCTTTATGCTATCTAGCCAAGTATTTTTTGCTATCTTACATAACCATACAGAAATTTTACAGTCATCTTTAAAAGTATGTATATTTTTTACTGCTTTGTAAAAAGTTTCTTGAGTTAATTCTTCAGCAATATCATTATTATGGGTTAAACAGAATAAATATTTTTTTACTGTTTCAAAATATTCTTTATATATTTCTTCCATATTCTGCATATTTTTACCCCCTTTACTTAAATGACGATTTAAAATCCATTTCGTTACAAATTTTATTATAATTTGTTTAATTTTTCAATTTTTTTATTGACAATTTTTATCTCAGGATAAGTACAATAAATATATGGTGTTTCACTTTCTATTTTTTCAAAACAGTTCAATTGCAGTTAACTATGTCATTAGATATACTGAGAAACCTGCTATGTCTCAATCTCATATTTAAATTATGATGGTGAATATGTTACTTTTTATTATCAAAAGCATGTTTGAGAAATTTCCTATAACATAAAATAGGAGAGCTTATTAAGCCCTCCTATTTATATTATCCCATAATTGCCTTTAATGCTTCAATTCTTCTTCGCTTTTCCTCATTGTCTTTGCCATAAATCCTATACAGGGTTTCCTTTTCATGTTCTACCATGAATACGTCTCCTTGTTCAGGGTCTTTCAACATAGCTGTAGGCACATCTATCATTTCTGTGTCTCTTTCCCAGTAGTCTACTTCTGCGCTCTGTTCAGTCGAGATAAATTCTAATTCGCAAATTGCGAATTTTCCCTCTATCCGGTCAATTGTCATATAGCTTTTCATGATGCTTTTTTTACCTCCTCAAGCTCAGGCCCACTTAAGTAGTCACCAATTTTAGAATTAAAAGTCACATTCTTTGCCGTTATAGTTGCTATAACGGTTCCACATTCATCTGTCCGATAAACTTCTACCTCCCGTTGTTGTAATTTTTCCATTGTGCTTTTGGTTGGATGTTCATATTTGTTTCCAACTTTACAAGATATGAGTCCATAATCTGGATCAACTTGATTCAAAAATTCCTCACTGGTTGAAGTATCACTTCCATGATGACCAACTTTAAGAATTTCTGCATCAATTTCTGCTTCAGACCGTAGAACTTCTTCCTCAATTTCGGTTTCTGCATCTCCAGTCATCAAAACATCCATATCTCCAAAAGAGATTTTTATGATGTTTGAATAATTGTTGACATTATTCTGTGTTCCTTCGCTTTGCCAAAGTATTTCCATAGTAGCATCGCCCAATTGGTATTCATTGCCTGTTTTGGAATACTCTACTGTGTAATTACCATCCGCTATTTCTTTCATTAATTTTATATACCAGTTGGTAGTTACTTGCCCAGCTTCTACCTTTGGCAAGATAATATTGCCAATTTCAAAATTTGTTATGATATCATACATACCACCCATGTGGTCGTCATGAGGATGAGTTCCAAATACATAGTCAAGTTTAGTTATACCTAAACCTTTTATGTATTTAACTGCTTCTTTTCCTGTAGTTCTTGTCCCACAATCAACCAGAGCCGCTTTATCTCCTTGGATAAATAAAAAGCAGTCTGCCTGCCCTACATCTATCATGTGAAGCTTTAATTCTCCACTAAGATTGACTTCTGTATAATCATTTGGTATTTTTGGGTTTTCCAGTTCTTTTTGGTGCTGTTGTTCAACTATTACGGCTATTATGAGAATAATAAAGACTAATAATGTAATGTTTAGTCTTCTTTTCCGGCCGTTTTTGGCATTTGCCATATACGATTCCTCCTTAAAATTTTAGTTCCTATATTATATCACATTATCTATGATTGTACCAGTATATTTATTGATTTTATGAATTTCTAGCCTTTTGTCAGCACATCGCTTTACATATTATGTAAATTGTGGTATAATAATAGTATGCTCTTATGAGTAAATTAAAAAAAGGTGGTTTAAACATTGAACTGTATTAACCTCGTCAAGCAGCGGCTCTTGACAGTCCAGACTCCGGAAATGACACGAGCTACACAAGCTTTCTTAAGCTCTATGAGCAAGTATCATGTTTCGCTTGGTCCTTGGAGTGTTGGAATCGACAAAGAATCCTCGGACATTCTGTTCTCTGTCCCTGCGGACAGTCTCAAATTTGTCTCTGGAAACTTCTTGAAGTCTCTCAGATGCTCATGGATTGAATCCGGATTCACCATTGTTGAGGAAGCTGAAGTTGTTGGATATAAGGTCAATAATTCTATTGCCTATTCTCACATCTTTAGATTATCCCCCGCAGCATAAACCACAAAAAACAAACCGTTGAAATCAACGGTTTGTTTTATTTTTATTCAGCTAATTCATCATCCTGTTCTTCATTTTGTTCTGTATTGATATGTGTATTTTTATAAATTGGAAGTCCTGTTCCTGCAGGTATCAATTTACCTATAATAACATTCTCTTTTAATCCAATTAAGTCATCAACTTTACCTTTAACGGCTGCTTCTGTTAATACTCTTGTTGTTTCTTGGAATGATGCTGCTGACAAGAAGCTTTCTGTAGCTAATGAAGCTTTTGTAATACCTAATAGCATACGTTTTCCTGTTGCTGGACGTTTTCCTTCTGCTATTACTTGTTCATTTTTGTCTTCAAATTCATGAATATCTACTAGCGAACCAGCAAACATATCTGTATCTCCATTATCTTCTACTCTTACTTTCTTAAGCATTTGTCTACCAATTACCTCAATGTGTTTGTCATTGATATCAACACCTTGGTTACGATAAACTTTTTGAACCTCTTGAATTAAGTATTCATATACTCCTTCTGGTCCTTTAATTGCTAATATTTCGTTTGGATTTATAGCACCTTCAATTAAAGCATCTCCGGCTTTTACTTCGTCTCCTTCTCTTACACGTAATTTAGATCTAAATGGTATTGCATATGTTTTTGAATCATCCTTAGAAGTAACAACAATTTCTTTCCTTTTCTTGTCTTCAACTATTTTTACTTTACCATCAATTTCTGTAATTACTGCTAGACCCTTTGGTTTACGAGCCTCAAATAGCTCCTCAACTCTAGGAAGACCTTGTGTGATATCTGCTACACCTGCAACACCACCAGAGTGGATAGTTCTCATTGTAAGCTGTGTACCAGGCTCACCAATTGATTGTGCAGCTATAATACCAACAGATTCACCGATATTTACTTTTTCACGAGTAGCTAATCCCATACCATAACATTTACGGCATACACCATGTTTTGTACGGCATCCTAATACTGAACGTACTTCTACTCTTTCAATTCCTGCTGCTACTATTTGTTCAGCAATTTTGTCTGTAATCATTGTATTAGTATCAACAATTAACTCTTTTGTTTCAGGGTTAACTATATCATTTAATGCATATCTTCCAACTAATCTTTCTTCTAGTTTTTCAATTATTTGATTTCCATCTTTAATTGCTTCTACAATAAGTCCTTCATGTGTTCCACAGTCTTCTTCACGAACTATAATGTCTTGAGATACATCAACTAATCTTCTTGTTAAATAACCTGAGTCGGCTGTTCTTAAGGCTGTATCTGCTAAACCTTTTCTAGCACCGTGTGCAGAAATGAAGTACTCTAGTGCATCTAGACCCTCACGGAATGAAGATGTAATAGGAATTTCTACTGTTTTACCAGTTGTACTAGCCATAAGACCACGCATACCTGCAATTTGTCTTAATTGGTTTAAGTTACCTCTGGCTCCAGATTGGCTCATCATATATACTGGGTTTAAGTCTTCAAAATTGTTTTTCATTGCTTCTGTAACATCATCTGTTGCTTTTTCCCAAATTTTGATAACTGAGTTGTATCTTTCATCCTCTGTTATTAAACCACGTTTATATTGTTTTAATACATTATTTACTTGTTCGTTTGCTTCAGCAAGAATTTGTTTTTTAGCTTCTGGCACTTTTACATCATCTACAGATACTGTAATACCAGCTGTTGTAGAATGTTTGAAGCCCATTGATTTGATATAATCTAGTAATTCTGCTGTTGCGCTTAAACCATTTACATTTATTGATTTTGCAATTATTTTTCCTAAGTTTTTCTTAGAAACTGCAAAGTTAAGTTCTGGTTCAAATAAGTTTTCTGGTTTTGTTCTATCAACAAATCCTAAATTTTGTGGAATTCCTTCATTGTAAATTAATCTACCAACTGTTGTTTCAACTTTTCTTGTTTCCAATTTACCATCTATTTCTTTTTGAATTCTTACAAATACTTTTGCATGTAAACCTAAATCATGGTTGTAGTATGCCATTACTGCTTCTTCTGGTGAAGAATAGTAATTACCCTCTCCTGGTTCTCCTTGTACTTCCATTGTTAAGTAATATGCACCTAAAATCATATCTTGTGTAGGTACTGTTACTGGTTTACCATCTTGTGGTTTTAAAAGGTTATTTACTGAAAGCATTAAGTATCTAGCTTCAGCTTGTGCTTCTGGTGATAATGGTAAGTGAATAGCCATTTGGTCACCGTCGAAGTCAGCGTTGAAAGCTGTACATACTAATGGGTGTAATTTTATAGCTCTACCTTCTACTAAAACTGGCTCAAATGCTTGAATACCTAGTCTATGTAATGTAGGAGCACGGTTTAATAATACTGGATGGTCTTTAATAACATCCTCTAGAATATCCCATATTTCAGGTCTTAATCTTTCTACCATTCTCTTAGCATTTTTAATATTATGTGCAATTCCACGTCCAACTAATTCTTTCATAACAAATGGTTTGAATAATTCAACTGCCATTTCTTTTGGCACACCGCATTGATATAGTTTAAGTTCTGGTCCTACTACGATAACTGAACGTCCAGAATAGTCAACACGTTTACCTAATAAATTTTGACGGAATCTACCTTGTTTTCCTTTTAATAAATCTGATAAAGATTTTAATGCTCTACCACCAGCACCTGTTACTGGTCTTCCACGTCTGCCATTATCAATTAAGGCATCAACTGATTCTTGTAACATTCTTTTTTCATTACGTACAATAATTTCTGGTGCACCTAATTCTAATAGTCTTTTTAAACGGTTATTTCTGTTGATTACTCTACGATATAAGTCGTTTAAATCTGATGTAGCAAATCTACCACCATCTAATTGTACCATTGGTCTTAAATCTGGTGGAATTACTGGTACTACATTCATTATCATCCATTCAGGTTTATTTTCTGATAATCTAAAAGCTTCAACTGTATCTAATCTTTTTACTAGTTTTGCTCTTTTTTGTTCACTTGCTTTTTCAAGTTCTTTTTTCAATTTTTCAGACAATTTTTCTACGTCAACTTTTTGTAGTAATTCTTCAATTGCCTCAGCTCCCATTTTAGCTACAAAAGAACCTCTCCCATATTTTTCTTCTGCTTCACGATATTCTTTTTCAGATAATACTTGACATACTGTTAAATCAGTAGTTCCTTTATCTATTACAATATATGATGCAAAATATATTACTTTTTCCAAGCTTCTTGGTGATACATCAAGCATTAGTCCAATTCTACTTGGTATTCCTTTAAAATACCAAATATGTGCAACTGGTGCAGCAAGTTCAATATGTCCCATTCTTTCACGTCTTACTTTTGATTTTGTTACCTCAACACCACATCTATCACATACAATGCCTTTGTATCTTACTCTTTTATATTTTCCACAGTGACATTCCCAGTCTTTTGTTGGTCCAAATATTTTTTCACAAAATAGACCATCTTTTTCTGGCTTTAAAGTTCTGTAGTTAATGGTTTCTGGCTTTTTAACTTCACCTTTTGACCATTCTCTGATTTTTTCATCTGATGCTATCCCAATTTTAAGTTTGTTAAAAATTTCTAATTCATCCACTTTATTTAGCCCCCTAAATATTTTTCTTTTCTTCATACTCGTTTAAACAAGTTGTACACTGCTGTGCAATTCTTATTGTTAACTTGTTTAAACTTTTTGAATGGCTATTAAATTTTATTTTTCATTATCATCAAAGTTATCCATATCTAATAACTCTTCATCATCAAGTAATAAGTCTTCATCATCTAAACCTTCTTCGTCATCAAGAAGATCTCCTTCTTCTGAATATCCATCAGCAAGTTCTTCTTCATCAACTACTGCAAGTTCTTCTTCTAGTTTTGGATCATCTTTAATACTGTTAAAATCAATTCCTTCATCAATATTTTCCTTTAGTTCTAATTCTTTATTGTCTTCTGAAAGAAGTTTTATATCTAGTCCTAATGATTGAAGTTCTTTTACTAACACTTTAAATCCTTCTGGAACTCCTGGTTCTGGAACATTTTCACCTTTTACAATTGCTTCATATGTTTTTACTCTTCCTACAATATCATCAGATTTAACTGTTAACATTTCTTGAAGTGTATATGCAGCACCATAAGCTTCTAATGCCCAAACCTCCATTTCTCCAAATCTTTGTCCACCAAATTGTGCTTTACCACCAAGAGGTTGTTGTGTTACTAATGAGTAAGGTCCAGTTGAACGAGCATGTATTTTGTCATCTACTAAGTGATGTAGTTTTAACATATACATAACACCAACTGTAATTGGATGATCAAATGGCTCTCCAGTTCTACCATCATATACAACTGTTTTTCCATCTTCACTAAGTCCTGCTTTTCTAAATAGCTCTTTTATTTCTTCGTCTTTAGCACCATCAAATACTGGTGTTGCAACCTTGTATCCAAGTGCTCTTGCAGCCATACCTAAGTGAACCTCTAAAACTTGGCCTAAGTTCATACGAGAAGGAACACCTAGTGGGTTTAATACTATGTCTACTGGTGTACCATCTGGTAAAAATGGCATATCTTCTTCTGGTAATATACGTGAAATAACACCCTTGTTACCATGACGTCCAGCCATCTTATCACCAACAGATATTTTTCTCTTTGTTGCAATATAGCAACGAATTACTTGATTTACTCCAGGAGCTAATTCATCTGAATTTTCTCTTGTAAATATTTTAACATCTACAATTGTTCCTGCTTCTCCATGTGGAACACGAAGTGAGTTATCTCTAACTTCTCTAGCTTTTTCTCCAAATATTGCACGAAGTAATCTTTCTTCTGCTGTTAGTTCTGTTTCTCCTTTTGGAGTAACTTTACCAACTAATATATCTCCTGGTCTTACTTCAGCACCTATACGAATTATACCGTTTTCGTCTAAGTCTTTTAAGCTGTCATCACCAACATTTGGTATATCTCTAGTGATTTCTTCTGCTCCTAATTTTGTTTCTCTACATTCACAGTCATATTCTTCAATATGAATTGATGTATATACGTCTTCTTTTACTAATCTTTCACTAATTAAAACAGCATCCTCGTAGTTATAACCTTCCCAAGTTGTGAAAGCTATTAAAACATTTTTACCAAGTGCCATTTCACCATTTTTAGTTGCTGGCCCATCGGCAATTAGTTCTCCTGCTTTAATTTTTTCTCCAGTGCTTACAACTGGTCTTTGATTTATACATGTTCCACCATTTGTTCTTTTGAATTTTCTTAAATGGTAAACATCTAATTCGTCTTTTTTATTTCTAATTTGAATTTCGTCACCAGTCACTTTTTCAACTATACCGTCATTTTTAGCCATTACTGTAATTCCAGAATCTTTTGCTGCTCTATATTCAATACCTGTACCAACTATTGGTGATTCTGTTGTAAGTAGTGGAACTGCTTGACGTTGCATGTTTGAACCCATTAGAGAACGTTTTGCGTCGTCATGCTCTAAGAATGGAATCATAGCTGCTGCAACTGATACTAATTGTTTTGGTGATACGTCTACAAAATCAACTTGGTCTTTATCAACCATTGTAATGTCTGCTCTATGACGTACACGAATTCTATCATTTACAAATTTTCCTTCTTCATCAATTGGTTCAGATGCTTGAGCAATAATGTATTTATCCTCTTCATCTGCTGGCATATATATAACTTCATCAGTTACTTTGCCTGTTTCATGATCTACTTTTCTATATGGTGTTTCAATAAATCCATATTCGTTTATAATAGCAAATGATGAAAGTGCTGATATAAGTCCTACGTTTGGTCCTTCTGGTGATTCAATAGGACATAATCTTCCATAGTGTGTATAGTGAATATCACGAACCTCAAATCCTGCTCTCTCACGAGATAGACCACCAGGTCCTAATGCAGAAATTCTTCTCTTATGGCTTAATTCTGAAAGTGGGTTTGTTTGATCCATAAATTGTGATAATTGTGAGCTTCCAAAGAATTCCCTAATTGCAGAAGTTATTGGTTTTGTATTAATTAAAGTTTGTGGAGTAACTATATCTAAGTCTTGAATTGTCATTCTTTCACGTACTACTCTTTCAAGTCTTGTTAAACCAATTCTAAATTGATTTTGTAATAACTCTCCAACGCAACGAATACGACGATTTCCTAAATGATCAATATCGTCAACATTTCCTAAACCATGTTCTAAGTTTAATAAATAGCTTATTGAAGCAATAATATCTTCGTTTGTAACATGTTTTGGAATTAATTCGTCTATTCTTTCTTTAATAACATCATGTAATTCTTTTTCTTCTGTAGTGTCAATTATTGATTTTAATACTATGTAATTTACCATTTCTTTGATATGTAAGTCACTCAAATTAACATTTGGAAGTACGCTGTGGATATTAACTGTGCCATTACCAATAATTCTTACTGGTTTGTCTTCAACTTTTACATCAACAACATTGATTCCACTGTTTTGAATTGCAATTGCTGTATCTTCAGAAATACTGTTATCTTTTTCTACTAATACTTCTCCAGTCTCTGGATCAATAATATCGTTATAAGCTATTCTTCCTGTAATTCTTGTTGCTAAACTTAATTTTTTATTAAATTTGAATCTTCCTACTTTTGCTAGGTCATATCTTCTATCATCAAAGAATAAACCATTAAATAAGTTTCTTGCAGCATCAGTTGTTGGAAGTTCTCCTGGTCTTAATTTTTTGTATATTTCAACTAAAGCTTCTTCTTGTGTTTTAATTGGGTCTTTTGCTAAAGTTTCCTTTATTTTGTTTTCATCCCCAAATAATTGTGTAATTTGTTCATCTGTTACTATTCCTAATGCTCTTAAAAGTGTTGTAACAGGTATTTTTCTAGTTCTATCAACTCTAGCCCAAAATACATCATTTCCATCAGTTTCATATTCTATCCATGCACCACGAATAGGCATAACAGTAGATGTATAAATTCTTCTACCTGTTTTGCTATCAAAATCTTGTGCATAGTAGCAACCTGGTGAACGAACTAATTGGCTTACTACAACTCTTTCTGCACCGTTGATTACGAAAGTACCACTATCTGTCATAAGTGGGAAATCACCAAGATAAATTTCTTGTTCTTTGATTTCACCTGTTTCACGATTGATAAGTCTTACTTTTACATGTAATCTTGTAGCATAAGTTGCATCACGTTCTTTGGCTTCTTCTAATGTGTATTTTGTTTTCTCTTCCATGTAGTAGTCTAAGAATTCAAGTACAAGGTTTCCAGAATAATCAACTATTGGAGATACATCTCTAAGTACTTCTCCTAAGCCTTCTTCGATAAACCAATTGTATGAGTCTTTTTGAACTTGAATTAAGTTTGGCATTTCGATTGAATCGCCGATTTTTGCAAAAGTTTTACGAGAACATTTCTCGTGTTTAATTTCTTTTAACAAAAGAATCACTCCTTAAAAAAAATTAAGCAGAAGTTAAAATATATGATTTTAATAAAAAGTCCTTCTTGTTTCTATAATTAGTTTACAAATCAGCATATTTTTCTGCTCTCTAAATACCCTTTCCGTAAGTAATTATAGGTCAATTCCTCTTTTTATTAAATTAACATAATCTATAGATAAAAGGCAACAAAAATACGGTTGACATTTTTGTCAACTGTTTAATTTGCTGTTTATTTGGTAAAATTTATTTTTATATTAATCATTACATCCACCTTAAATGTAGACTAGTAACGCTTAATAAAAGCATACCTATTTTAGTATAACACTTGTTGTACTTGCTGTCAACGATTTTGGTAAAAATTTCTTAATTTTTATAAGGTATTATAGACAAATAATATTTAATATAGTACAATATTTGCATTGTTAATAGAAATGAGGTTAATTATATGTCTATAATTTTAAAATATTTGATTACATTTTTTGTAGGTATGGTGCCTATTTTAGAGTTAAGAGGTGCTATTCCAATAGGCGTTGGGCTTGGTCTTTCATATTTTGAAGCTTTTATTTGTAGCTTTATCGGAAATATTATACCTATATATTTTATTGTTAAATATATTAGACCTTTATTTGATTTTTTTGGGAGATGGAAACCTTTTAAGGTTATCATAGATTGGGCTACTGAAAGAGCTACAAGAAAAATTGAAGAAAGTGAAAAATTACAAAATTACACAGCTTTAGGTTTATTTTTATTTGTAGCTGTTCCTTTACCTGGAACTGGTGCATGGGTTGGTTCTTTAATTGCTAACTTTTTAAATTTACCACCTAAAAAAGCTATCCCACCTATTGTAGCTGGTGTTCTTGTTGCTGGTATTATTGTTTTAGCAGTAACTGCTGCCGCTAATGGGGGTATTCAGTATTTATTTAATCACGTTAATTAAGAAAAATGTTAATGGTGACGGCAAGCCGTCACCATTAACATTTTTAATTTACTAACATTTCAAATCCTATTGTTACCTTGAACAAATCTCCATCTAAGTAAATATGAAATTTTCCTCCTTGAAGTTCTGTTAAGCTAGATGCTATTGAAAGTCCTAATCCGCTTCCTTCTGTATTTCTAGAAGTTTCTCCTCTTACAAATCTTTGCATCAATTCATCTGCTGATATATTAAGCTCTTGTTTTGATATATTTTTCATTTGTATTACAACTGTATGTTGGTTTTTCACCACATCTAAATATACTCTTGTATTTTCCATAGCATATTTAGCAACATTTGAATAAACATTTTCTAATATCCTACACATATATCTTCCATCTGCTTTTATATATACATCTTGTTCCGGGAATGTTGTTATTTCTTCTAAGTTTCTTTCCTTAAACCTATCTTCAAATTCTCCAGACACTTGTTGCACAAGTTCTTTGACATTTAATTTCTCTTTATTTAATTTTATATTTCCAGAAGATGCTTTTGAAGCTTCTACTAAATCTTCTGTTAGTTTTTTTAATCTTTGAGATTTATTATCTAATATCATTAAGTATTCAGTAGCTTTTTCATTAGGCATTTTTTCTTTTTTTAATAAATCTACATAGTTAATAATTGATGTAAGTGGTGTTTTTATATCATGTGACACATTGGTTATAAGCTCTGTTTTAAGCCTTTCACTCTTTAAGCTTTGTTCAATTGCATTTGATAAACCTCCAGCAATATCATCAATATATACTGCCATTTGTTTTAAAACTCCTTTTAATTCATTTGGATTTAACTCAATATTGGTATCTCCGTCATATATACTTTTTAAAGCCATTTGAATTTTATTAAGTTCTTCCACTTTTTTGCATAATACATAAAATGTGGTTATTCCAAGTGCTGCTAACATCACTACCTGAAACAAGTTCTTGTTACTAGTAGAGTTTGGTATTGCTAATGTTATAAAAAATCCTATAATGCAAAATCCCCAATAATATATAAATAGTTTTGTCATTATTTTGCGGTTATCTATCATTTTCTTAATTGCTTTATAAATAGCATATATTAAAGTAGTTTTCCATAACATTCTTGCTTTTATTCTTTTTACTATAGTCTCTAATAGTACTATTGAATTCACATATATTATTCCGATTCCACAACTTGATAGCATTATGCTTATCGAATTTTCAAATGAATTCCATCCTATGCTTAGAATATAAACTCCAGCTAAAAACAATATAAAACTTAAAGCTAATACTACTTCTAATTTCCATTCGTCAAACCAGTTTAACTTAATTGTATCTTCATTTTTATTTTTTCCAATTCCATCTATAATCACTACTGCTAGAATAATTAGTATCATAACTGATATTGGAATTAGTAATGGTGTTACACCTTTTGTTACATTTGCTAAACCTCCTGCCATTTGCCAGATATAGTTTGAATTTTGTATAACATTGATTTCTTCGTCTATAATTTTAGTACCTAGTGTTGATAGTATTAAGAGTAACGCAAATATTGGTGCTAAAACATAAGCTACATTTTTAGAAATTTTTGCTCCATTCATTTTTTACCTCCTATTTTTCTAGATTTTCTATTTTATATCCAATTCCCCAAATTACCTTTAAATATTTAGGTTCTCTTGGGTTTATTTCTATCTTTTCTCTTATGTGTCTAATATGTACTGCTATAATATTTTCTGCACCATAACATTCGTCTTCCCACACATTTTGGTAAATTTGTTCAATTGAATACACTATTCCTTTATTTTTAGTTAAAAATTTTAAAATGTTATATTCTGTTGGAGTTAATTTCACATCTTTTCCCTCAACTGTTACTTGTTTTGTATCGTCATTTATTACTAATTCTCCTGACCAATATGTATTTCCTTCTTGTTGTTTATCTGCAATTGAACCTAGGTGTGTATATCTACGAATTTGTGAGTTTACTCTTGCAATTAGTTCTAATGGATTAAATGGTTTTGTTATATAATCATCTGCTCCATTATTTAGTCCTGTAATCTTATCGTAGTCTTCTGATTTTGCAGAAAGCATTATTATTGGAATTGATTTATCTTTTCTAATTAAATTAGCTGTACTAATTCCATCAAGTTTTGGCATCATTATATCCAATAAAATCAAATGAATATTATCATTCTTTTCTATTATTTTTAATGCTTCCATTCCATCATATGCTTTTAATATGTTGTACCCTTCTTTACTTAAATATATTTCTATTGCATTTACAATTTCCTTATCATCATCCACTACTAAAATATTGTACATAAATTTTCCCCTTTTTGATTATTACGTATAAATTATACCACAAATTTATTAAGAAAAAAGTAGTTAATTTATTAAGTTATTCTTAACACAAAAACCAGCACTTTAATTTGTGCTGGTTTTGTGTTATATGCTAATTACTTAATTTATACAACGCATATTGATTTAGTGACACTCCCTCTTGTTGTGCCTCAACTGATAATCTGTAGTGTAATGATTTTGGAATTCTTACTAAAAATTTTCCACTATAATCAGTATATTTTACCGGTAGTGGTACATCAAATCCATCATCAATTTTAGTTTCAATCCAACCTCTCATTGCATCTTTTAGACTTTCATAAGCTTCTTTAAAAGTTTCGCCTGTACTTTGGCATCCGTCTAATTCTAAAACATGTGCATAAAAGTAAGTTCCACTCTCATCATTAATTTGTTGAACAATACAGTTATATGGCAAATTCATATAATCTTCAACACTCTTCATTAATTCTGCCTCCCTTTATATTTATTTTACTTTAATTTGAGAATTTTATTCTCCAATTCTCTTTAATACGTTTTTAACATAAACCGCTTTTAATGGATTTTCTTCTTTAATTGTTATTACATCACCCTTAGAATTTATAAAATTTCTGTGGGAAGTACCGTTTTTTAGCCTTCATTTTATATCCATTATATTCTAAAACTTTAGCTACTTCTTGAAATCTAATTCCATTAGGCTGTCTTTTCATTTTTTGTATTATCTTATTGAGTTCTGGCACCTGTATTCCTCCTCTCTTGAAAAATACACCTTTCCCCCAATAAGGCTATCTCCATGGTACTATATTTGATATTATTTGTCAATACATAATTAAAAACCAGCACTTTAATTTGTGCTGGTTTTGTAAGTTATATATTCTTCAATTAATAATTTAATTACTGTGGCAACTGGTACTGCTAAAAACATTCCCAATACTCCAAAATATGCTCCACCTATTGTTACTGCAAATATTACTAAAAGTGGGCTTATAGATAATGAGCTTCCTAAAATTTTAGGATTTATAATATTTGCATCGATTTGTTGTAATACTATTACAACTATTGCCATAATAATTGCTTGCCCTATACCTCCTGTAAATATAGTAATAAGTATAGCTACTGCTACTGCAATGATAGCTCCAAAGTATGGTATCAAGTTAAATAATCCTATCATAAAGCCTAACAGTACTGCATATTTCACTCCAATTATCGACATAGCAATTGCAGTTAATATTCCTACTACTATTGCATCTAACACTTGACCTGCTATAAAGCTGAAAAATACTTCATTTGATTTATTAAAATATTTTCCTATCATTTTATAAGTTTCCGGTTTAAATATAGCTGATGCCAATTTTCTCAAAAAGTCTAAAATTCTTCTTCTTTCTGCTAATAAGTATACTGAAACTATAAATGAAACAAATACATCAAATATGCTATTTACAATATTTATTGCTCCTTTTGCATATTCGGTTAGCTTTTCTATATTTATATATTGTTTAAAATCAATTTCACTTATTCCTTTTATAGCATTTAAAACCGCTTCACTCTTTAGTACTGAATCCTCTGGTAATTCATTTATAGTATTCATTGTGTTATTATAATAATTTCCAAAGTTAGTAACTAAGTCTACAATACTTTTTGATATTGCTGGTATTACAAAGTTTAGTGCTAGTATAATTAGCAATACTGCTATAATATATACTGTTATAATCGATAATACTCTTGCTCTTTTTGAAATAGGTTTTACCTTCTTATACCAACTTTCAACTTTTCTACATGGAATGTAAAATAAATATGCTATAAGCAGACCTGCAATAAATGGCATTAAAATATTTAATAGCTTTGCCAACCAAGCTGTTATAGGTCCGAAATTGTCTAGTAATTTATATACTGCAATAATAGCCACTCCTAAGCTAAACCAATATAGCCATTTTAAGCTTTTCTTTTTTTCTTCCATTTTTACCTCCTACAACTCTATTCCAACAGGACAATGATCACTGCCCATAACATCTGAATAAATCCTTGCTTCTTTTACTTCTTTTTCGATTGATTGTGATACTATAAAGTAGTCTATTCTCCAGCCTGCATTATTAGCTCTTGCATTAAACATATATGACCACCAAGTATAACAATTCTCTTTTGTAGGATATAAATATCTAAAAGTATCTGTAAAACCGGCATCTAATAATTCTGTCATTTTTCCTCTTTCTTCATCTGTAAATCCTGCATTATGCCTATTAGTTTTTGGATTTTTTAAGTCTATTTCTTCATGTGCTACATTTAAATCTCCACACAAAATTACTGGCTTTGTTTCATTTAGTTTTAATAAGTAGTTCTTAATTTCATCTTCCCATGTCATTCTATATTCTAATCTTTCTAGTTCTCTTTTGGAATTCGGAGTATAGCAATTTACTAGATAAAATTTTTCAAACTCTAGTGTTATTATTCTTCCTTCTTGGTCATGTTCTTCTATTCCTATTCCATATGTAACATTAAGTGGCTTTTGTTTTGTAAATACTGCTGTGCCTGAATATCCCTTTCTTATAGCACTATTCCAATAACAATTATATTTACTAAATAAGCTTTTTATTTCATCATCTATTTGGTCTTGTTGCATTTTTGTTTCTTGTATACAAAATATATCTGCATCTTCCTTCTCAAAAAATTCTTTAAAGCCTTTTTTAATAACTGCTCTCAAACCATTTACATTCCATGAAATTAATTTCATATTTCTTCTCTCCTTGTGCAAATAATATACCATAAAACTTCCACTAATTCAAGTGGGGTGGCTGAAGGCAATAAAAAAGTTCCTATTTTTTAGGAACTCTTTTTATATTACATTGCATTGAAGTATACGTTACCACCAATGTTTACACCACTTGCATATCCTGATGATCTAAATGATAAGTAGTTATGGTTTCTTTTACCATTTAAGGCATCTATAACTGCTTGTTTTACATATGATGGATAATTTCCGTTTAATCTTCTTCTCCAGTGATTGTCTATTGAGTAACAGAATTGACCTCTTGCTTTATATTGGCTTAATGGGTCTGTTCCATTATATCTCCATCTTCTACTTTCTGCTCTGTTTGCTGCACATGTTATAACAGCTAAGGCAGCATTATAACTTGAACAAGCCTCTTGTGCTGTAATAGCACATAATAAGTCAAGTTCTGCTTCTGAATAAGTCCATTTACCACCATATCTAGTAGTTGTGCCACCTCTTGATGTAACCTGCTTATTTCTTACTTCTACTATTTTGTTCACTGGTTTCTTAATTATTTTTGAAGAAATTTCTTTTTTCTCAATTTCAACATCATTTTGATATTTTACTTTATAAGTAACTTCTTTTATACCATTTACACCATATTGTATAATTTGGTTTTGTTTTGAACCCGAACCTGATGCTTTATTTTTTGTAACTGTTTCGAAAGGTATTTTTACTTTTTCAACTACTATTTTTTCAATAATAGTATCATAATTTTTTAATACTTCTTCCATTGTAATAGTTTCTGATGTTTCTATAACTTCAGGGGCTTCAATTTCTTCATCTGTAATTTTAGAAATTTTAATTGTATTATTATCTGATAACTCTGATTCTAAATCAGGTGATACCTTTTCATCTTCAAGTAATATAATATGATTGTCATCTAATATATCTGCTATTTTGGTTTTGCTAGTTAATACATTCATTTCGTAACCACTAGCTAAAATAATTTTAACATTATTTAATTTTACGTTTCCAGCTACTACTGCAGCTGTCATTATAAAAACAAATAAGATGCTAATACAAATTATTTTTTTCAGCGATATCGATGCTTTATCATCACTTTTCATTTTTAATTTGTTCCCTCCTTTAAAAGCAACATCTATATTATACCATTTTAAACAAATATTGTCAAATTTTATATTGTTTTGTGTACTGCTTTGAGCTCTAAGGATTTGTTTTTTTGTCATCTTTGTAATATTCTTCATGTCTTTACATATACTATATGTATATGCGTGCTTGTACAAAAATATGATTTATTTTTTTCTATTTTTTATTGTATATTGTTTTAATATATGTTATTATTACTTCATAATATTAGTATAAAGGAGTGAAACTTATGTTGTGGATTATTTTAATAATTGTTGTTCTTTTAATATTATTTATTATTTCTGTATATAATAGTTTAGTAACATTAAGACAACGTGTAAAAAATGCTTTTGGACAAATGGATGTACAATTACAAAGAAGATTTGATTTAATTCCTAATTTAGTTGAAACTGTTAAAGGTTATATGACTCATGAAAGTGATACTTTAGCTAAAGTAACTGAATTACGTACTGCTTGGGCTGGTGCTAAAACAGTTGATGAAAAAGCTAAATTAGATAATGAATTATCTAATACTTTAAAAACCATTATGGCTGTTGCTGAAGCTTATCCAGATTTAAAAGCAAACCAAAATTTTGAAAGCTTGCAAAATGAATTAACAGAAACAGAGGATAAAATCTCTTATTCTAGACAATTCTACAATGACACTGTTACAAGATATAACACAAAATTAGAATTGTTCCCATCAAACATTATTGCTGGTATGTTCCACTTTACAGCTGAAAGTTTATTTGAAGTTGATAGTGCAGAAGCTAGAAAAAATGTTAAAGTTGATTTTAATAAATAATTTTTAAACACCAATTGAAATATCAATTGGTGTTTATTTTTAATATATTTTTTGTATTTTCGTAAGTAATTTTAGCTACCTCTTCCATTGACATTTGTTTTACATCTGCTATTTTTTGAAGTGTATATATTAAGTTTGAAGAATCATTTCTAGTTCCACGTTTTGGTTCTGGTGCTAAATATGGGCTGTCTGTCTCTACTAAAATTCTATCTAATGGCACTAAACTTATTGCTTCCGTAGCATTTTTAGAGTTCTTAAAGGTTATTGGTCCTGCAAAAGAAATATAAAATCCTAATTTTAATCCCTCTCTAATTAGGTCCAAATTTAATGGGCAACAATGAAATATGCCTTTGTTTACAACTGTAATTTGATTTTTTAGTATATCTATTGTGTCTGATATTGCCTCTCTAGTGTGTATTACTATTGGTAATTCAAGCTCATTTGCAATTTCTATTTGTTTTATAAATGCTGATTTTTGATTTTGTTTGTTTTCCTTATTCCAATAATAATCTAAACCAATTTCTCCAATTGCTACAACTTTTTCGTTTTTAGCCAATTTTTTTATTTCTTTTAATTGTTCATTCAATACTTCTTCAAAGAAGAATTCTTTTACATCTGTATTTTCATTTTCAAATGTTGGTATGTCATTTGGCGAAATTCCTGCTGTTGCGTATATATATCTATGTTCATTTGCAATTTTTATTGCTTGTCTTGAAGATTCCACACTATATCCTGCGCATATTAAATTTTTAACTCCTGCATCTAGAACCTTTTGTAGAGTTTCTTCTCTATCTAATTCAAATTTTTCATCATTATAATGTGCATGTGAATCAAATATTTGCATATTTCCCTCCTAATTATATATAGCGATAGTAATACTACTACCGCCTTAATTATTACTTAAATATTATACTAAAAGAGGCAATTGCATAATTTTTGATATGTGATAAACTTAAATCCATTGATTCAATATTCTGAATGTTCAATGCTTCTAGATTTACCCTTGGTTTACCTTTTTCAGTATTTGTAATTTCTATTTTATTTAAAATATCGTCTTCATTTGGAGATATAACTTCCGAAATTGCTTTATACACAGCCTCTTTCGCCGCAAACCTAACTGCATAATGTTGGTATATCATTTTTCCAGTATTACCGCAATAATCGATTTCCTTTTGAGTATAAACCTTATGCAAAAATGCTTCTCTCTGGCTTTCTATTGCCTCTTGTATTCTATCAACTTCTATTATATCTACTCCTGTTTTTATAATCATTTTGTACTCCTATTATCCGCCCATTTTAAACAATAATTTAATTATTCCAATTATAATTATAAATCCTATAATTACAATCAGCCAATTATTGTGTTTGTTTGTTTTGTTAACTTCATAATCTTTATACAGTAAATCATATTTTGATTTTAACCTTATGAATGTTTCATCTAAGTTTAATTCTTTTCTATAATATTTATCTAATACAGTTCCTGTTAAATTATTGGTTATTTCATAAATCCAATCTGCTTTTGCAAAAGTTATAAATCTAGACTTTATATTTTCAAAATTTTTAGCCTGTTTTATTTCATAATTCAATTTGTTTAAATATACTTTTTGATGTAAGTAATATATAAAATGATAAAGTTGTGAATTTTCGTATTCAAATAAAAGTTCATTATAATTTTGTATATTTGCTTCTGATGTAAGTAGCACAGTAGAATTATTAGCAAAACCATAATACAAATATTTTTCTTTGTACACACTATCTCTTTGATATGTTACATCACTTACTTGCTCATTCGCTGGTTTTATACTACGATATTTTTCAAATTCTTTTTCTAAATTTAACATATCTGTAGTTTCATTCCAAGATTCCTGATCTAAGCAAGTATATGAATATGTAATCAATCTATCAGTATCTAAATTTATTTTTCTTGCTTCTATATTTTTACCAGTTAATTGTCCTAAAAATTCAGAAAATCTTTGCATATTATCAAATTTTTGTGTTTGTATTTTTATATTGTCATATTCTTTTGGATGTCCTATTTTTGATTGGATATCTCTAAATTTATAATTAAAATTTAAAACATCTGCAAATTCAACTCCTGTATCTAGTACAGTTTTCATAAGTAAAAAACATATTCCCGTATTAAAGCATACTATTTCAATCTTATTTATATCAAAGAAAATACCATTTTTCTCTCCTATTTTAGCCGGTATATCTTTATCCAAAACGTATTCAAAAACATTGCAATACTTTTTACTAAGTACTGTTGCTTTCATATTCAAGTCCATTGTTTCGTAGTCTCTAAGTCCTTGTCCATTCATATTTAATGACCAAAACATTTTGCTTTTAAGTTCTGGTAAAAAATATGCATCAATTCTAGTATCTTTTTGTGGTTCAAATATTTTTAGCATACACTTCTTGTTTTTTAATAGTTTATATAGATAATTTCTATAATTATTTTCTTCAATTAAATATGGATAAATAAAGTATGTATATTGATATTTTGTCTTTAGTCCCATTATTTTCTCCTCTTATTTATCTGTATAGTAATTTAAATTTAAATCTTCTCCTAAATGCCATTTTCCAATAAATTCAATTATAGGGTTATTCTCTAACTGATATGCTGGTGTAATTACAACTTTACCTTTTTGATTTACACAACCCCACATACCGTTTTTCTTAACACTTGCATAACCATATTCATTTTGTTCTCTAGCATCATCATAAATATAGTCAACTACTACTATTCCATTTTTATTAACAAATCCATATTTTCCATCTTTTTTGTCTAAGAATATAGTATTAGTTGTTAACACTTCTTTATTAGTTTTTTCTTCAAATTTAAAGTTATAATATTTATATTCGTTATCTACTCTAACTCTCATATATCCATTATCAATATTTATTTCTGTTAGAATTCCTACTAACTTAGTTATTAGTGAATTATCCATAAATTCAGTATTTACTTCATTTGGCTTTGTACCTTCTAAAAATCCTGCATCTGCTCTATAAATTAAGCTTTCATATGTTGGGTCAATTAGTTCTTCACCTTCTAAGTTTACAACACCATACTTGTTTCCTGACTTAAAAATATATTTGTCATCAAATAAATATTTGACCTCTTGATATTTTGTTGCAATTTTAGTATCTCCACTTAAGGTTACAACACCATATTTTCCATTGTTTTTTATAACAACATTTTCACCATTTATAGAAACTACGTCATCAAATTTTCCTTTTAAATATGTGTTTCCTTCAGTATCTATAACTTGCCATTTACCTGATTCTTTTACTACATATTTTCCGTTTCCGCCTAAAGCTTTAATATCTTGATATTTAACTTCTACATCTGTAGATTTGTTATGATTTATAACTCCCATTTTTTTATCAGAATCAGTTACTATATATCCATCTTCGTATTTATCTGAAACTGGTGCAATTTTAGTATATGTATTTTCTATTATAGTTGCTCCTATGTTATCTACTAAACCAAGTTTTCCGTCTTTCTTAGTTAGCAAACTACTTTCTACACCTTTTAAAGCTGTAATTTCATCATATTCACATTTTAGCAATTCTTTTCCTTTAAAGTCTACTAGTCCAAATTTTCCATCTTTTGAAGCTAGTAATACATCATTTTCATACCATATGTTATTTTCATTATCATAATTTTCTAAAGCTGTGATTGAATCATATCCTTTTATGATTTCTTCATTTTTTGCATTTACAACTTTTGTTTTATATGTATTTTTTGAATAGTCTACATCATATGTGCATATAAATATAGCTTTGCTATTGTCTGGAATAATAATTGCTTCATCGTATTGAGGCTTTATAACAGTTTCTCCTTTTGAATTTATTACTCCCCATTTGTTGTTTGTATATACTGCAAAATAACGATTTGGAATAGTCTTCTCTTCTGATTTACTTCCTCCTGTAAATACCTTTACTATTCCTGTAATCGCCATAATTATAACAGCAAGAACAATAACAGCAGCTATTACCTTTTTAATATTTAGCTTTGGTTTTTGTGAATTATATCTTTTTCCTGATGACATTTTTCACTTTCCTCCTTAAGACCATACAAAAAAATATAGTACGGCTAATTTTATAGCTATACTATATCACATTTTTATATATAATTACAAGATTTTTGTCGTTTTTGGTACTATTTTTTATTTATTTTAGCAACTATTACTGTCATATCATCTTTTTTCATTCCGAATTCATTGTCAATTGCTTCATTTAACACCATATTTGCTATTTGTTGTGCATCATCTGTGTTTATATCTTCTAACAAATATTTTACCCATAATTCTTTATTTATATATTCTGTATTAGCATCTATAATTCCGTCTGTACACATTACTAAAATGTCGCCATCTTCTAAGTCATAATCATATACTATTAAATCACTTTTTTCCACAATTCCTGCTGGAAGTGTAAGAGATTTTAGTAATTGTACTTCTTTATTTCTTTTTACAAAAGTTGGACATGCTCCATTTTTTATAAACTCCATATTTCCTACAAATAAGTCTAATATTTGTATGTCTAAAGTTGTATACATATCCTCTTTAGTATTTGCTATTAAGCTTGAGTTTATCAATTTTATAGAAGTTTCTTTGTCAAAACCTGCTTTTAATAGTTTTGCTAACATATTTATAGCAATTTTGCTACTTTGGTTAGCCTCTTCTCCTGAACCCATTCCATCACTAATTGCTAATAAGTATTTTCCGTCTTCTAGCTTTGTTGCTATATTGCTATCTCCAGATACTTTCGAACCTTCTTTAGTTGATGTAGCTACTCCTACTTGTAATTTATATTTATCTTCTGAATAATATGTAAATTTGCAAGTGTTTAATTGTTCTCTTAAGCTACAATTTTGTGCTTGTATTACAAATTTAGTTTGTAATACTTTTTCTAGTATTTTAGCAATTTTTTTAATATTGCATTTTTTACCTTCTATGTCATCACAGTTCGGAGTAAATACCTCTACAAAATACCTTCCTGAGACATTTTGTTTTATTTTTATATTGTCTATTTCTATTTCTTTTTGTTTTAACAAATTTAGTATTTCTTGTTTTTGAGTTTCAAATGGTTCTGCTTTTTCTTGTTTTATATCTTCTGCCATTTGTGATATTGCTTCTGATACACCTTCTAATTGAGAAGATACATTTTTCTTGTTTTCTTGCATCTTCATTTTCCATATAAAATTAACTCTACTAACTCTATATGCTGAGTTTATTGCTTTAATCATTTTTGATACATCATTTTCTGCTGTAGTACCATTTTGTCTAAAGCCTACAATGTACAAATTATGTTGTTCGAAAATATTAGCTAATTCTTTTTCTGTAATTATGTCATTTTTTAATAAATGTTTAAAGATTTCGTCTACAATGCCACAGTTATTCTGCGATATATCTTCATATAATAAGTTGTTTTCTAGTTCTGATATATTTACATCCAATTCTTCTCTAAATATTTGCTCATTTGATAGTTCTTGTTCTTTTAAATCTTTTTCTTCTAATACTGTGCTTGCCGCTTCTTCATAGCTTTTAGCTAAATCTGCTATTGTTTGTGACATACTATTTAGTTTAAATACTGTGTCTTCATTTTCTGTTAATGCTCTTGTTGTAGTTTCAGGAAGTAACTTGTCTTTTCCGATCAAATCTTGAATGTCTATTTTAAACCTTTTTGGTACTGCTAATAAACCAAGTGATGCTATTAAAATTTCTTGTATCAATATTACTGGTACTGTGTTACCATTTGCTACATATGTTAATATTACATTTCCTAATATAAAGCCAACTATAACTCCTATTTTTCCAAGTTTGTAGAATATTCCTGCTATTAGCCCTGATATTGCATAAGAAGCAACCATAACTGGCTCATTTCCTGCAATTATACCAAGTACAGTCCCTATTGTTATACCACTTGTAGCACCAACCAGCATGCCATTTTTCCATCCTAATATTAAAACTAGTAAGATACTTAAGATATTACGTATGCTAAAGCCAAATACACTTAAATTGCCAAAAGCACAAAATGCAATTGCTAGTAAAAGACTGGTTCCCATAACCTCTTCAATTGAAAAAGCTCTTTGAGTGCCTATATCTTGTAGCATTGATATTGAATTTGTAAAAATCTTATAAAATACATAACTAGCTATCGCAAGCATTATGCTTGTTAATAAATCATATACATAAAAGTTATTAAAAAACATTGGCACTATTTGTACCAATAATACTGCTAAAAATAAATGTACTCCTAGTTTTTTTTGTTCATTCACATCCTCTTGTTCTTTTGGTCTTTTTATTAATACTAGTACAAAAAATACAAGTGTTGTTAAAAAATATATTAGTGTACTATTTGTACCAAAAGAAATAAATGTACCTACCAATGTTAATAAATATATAAAACCAATAGGCTTACGGTTACTCAACATTGACGCCAAAAAGCTTATAGCGAATGGGCTTATACTTAGCATAAGACTTTGACTACTAAATCCCACCATTGAAATCATAAATGATATTATATAAATAATAATATTTTGTATACTAAAAAGATTTGCTAATATCTGTTTAGCTGTTCCCTCATTGTTTTTATTATTAAACACTTTTTACCACCCCTACTTCTTTAATCTGCATATATTTTAGTACAAGCTGTTTAAAATGTTTGTCGTTTTTGGTATGCAAATAAAAAAAGTTTTCTATCTTTTTTGCTATCTTTAGTGTTTTTATTTGTTTTTTCTTTTTTATGTCTTATATTTTACATTATTTTTGTTGGTTTTTCAATATTTAGTATGTAAAAAGCAAAAAGAAATCCCATAAGGATTCCCTTATAGAATTTCTTTAGTTGATTATTTTTTTAGAACTTTTTTCTTAATGACTATTACTGCTCCTGCTATTAATGCTACTACCACAATTCCTAATCCAAAGTATAAGTACATTTGTCCAAATGGTGGCAATATTACTACTTCTTCTGCTTTTGCACTATCTATTTCTGTTGGTGCTTTTGTAGGGTCTTGGTTTCCTACTATTGAGAACGCCATTCTTCTTCCTACAGTATTTGATGTTTGTAATATTTCCGCTATATTTCCATAGGTCATATTATCTTGTGTGTTTTGTGATGTAATGGTTTGTGTTAATACTAATTCTTTTGTAACTGTTTCTCCTGGTTTTAATGCTTTATTCATTTTGTCTGTTGCAAGTATTGTATTATATTTACTTATTGATGTTCCTATACTTCCATTTACATTTCCTGTTGTAATTAAATCTTGAGCCTTTACTACTGACCAACCTTCGTTGTCTCCTTCTCTATATTGTAAATTATTTGGAATATAGTCTACAATTAAGTTTGCTGTTGTTGTTACCTTGTTTCCTTCACTTGCTCCTATTCCTTTATAGTAGAAGTCTTTTCCTGTATAATCTATTTCTCCTACGTTTTTTACTGTTAGTTTGTAACTTATTTGTATTGTCGCTCCATGCATTAGCTCTGAATCCATAGTTACTTGGATAAGTCCGTTTTTTCCACCTCTATATAGTGTGTTATTTATCATATCTTGTATGTCTGTTTTATATGAATAACGGTTATATTTTTCGTTTACCTTTTTGTTGTAGTAATCTTCATATTTTCCGTTTTTCATTTTACTCATTAGGTCATAATCTTTATGTTTTATCCAAGCTAAATTCGCTACCGCATCATTTGCATCAAATAACACATTTCCATTTGCTAATGTTACTTTTACATTTGTTACCTGTTTGTTTAGTTCTAATTGTGCTTTTGGTCTTTCTGTTAGTCCAAAGTCAAGATTCTTAATTTCATATGTACCATTTATATCATTTCCATTTGCATAGTTTTCTTTTCCATTACTTGTTTTTTGAGTACTATCTCCTAAGGTTGTTTGTCTGTCATACTCTCCCTCGATTACTATTATTCCTGTTTCTGCTACTACTTGAGTATTTTTAATCAATTGAGCTATATATGTTTGGTTAGGGTTACTTGCATATGGTACTGCCAAAATTTCTGCATCATGATTTTTTGCTCCATTAGCAAGATATTTATTTACCGTTTCTCTACCTTGTAATGTTACATTTTGGTATACAGCTGTTGGTCTATTATTTATTCGCTGTCCAATTGATATTGTTTTGTCTTTCCAAATATCTCTTGCGTCAGACAAGTTTTTGCCAAAGGTATCTGCAGCTCTAATATTATAGTACTCATCTGCATATCCTGAAATTTCTTTTCCATTAATTTCTTTTTGATATACTGTTGATTTAAAGTCTTGACCATTATATGATACATTGTTTTTAGTTTGTACAGTAGGGAGATTATGTCCATACATAAATCTAACAATATAATTTCCAGGTACAAAGTTTGAAAATTTGTAAGCTCCGTTTGCATCAGTTGTTGTTGTTTGCCATAAGAATTCTTTTCCATCTTTCAACTTTTCAAGTAATTGTACTGTAACACCTTGTATCTTAATTTCGTTTGTTTGTCTTACTCCATCTCCTATGCTTGTTCCTGATACTTCTTTTGTTCTTTGGTCTTCCCAAACCGTTCCACTTATCTTTCTTTGTGAATTGTCGTCTATCTTTATTTGTAATCCTTTTGCACGGTCTGTATCATTCTCAAAGTTCTTTTCGTACTTATTGCCTGTTATATCAGATAGGCTTAAATTGCCCGGTGTTGAGTTGATATCTATTAAGCCTGCTGCATTATTACTTGTTTTCTTTACTCCATTTGGTAAATCTATGTTTCCTGTATAATATGTTTTATAGCCATTTATTTCGGCATAATTCATTTTGAATTCATTATCTTTATCTACAGTTATTGGGTTGTCTCCATCTTTATTTACTTTAAAGGTTAAATAGATATATGCTTGCTCTCCTACCGCTAATTTCTTGTCTGCTAATCCACTAATATATATAGCATTCATCTTTGTTGTAATATCTGATTTAGCTCCATACTTACTTGAAGTCTTTGTTGTTATTTTTCTCGTGTTTGGAATCTTTGACAAGTCGCCTGTTGCAATCATATTATAGTAGTCTTCTTTCTTTACAGCAATTTTTGTATTGTCATCTGCTGAATTGTCTTTGTACATTACCCATGATAGCTTAGGCATATATGTATAATCTTTATCATAATAATCTACTACTTCTGTTATTTGTCCTAACACATCTATAGATGAGTTTCTTACTGTTATTTTATATGTTACATATGCTTCTAAGTCACTTCCGCCATTAGTTCTTTCCCCTCTATAAGTGTAATCTGATCTGTAGATTCCATTTACATACATTCCGCCATAGTAATCAGCATAATTTCTCATTCTGTATTCAATTAACCAATATTCATCATTGTTTGCACGCTTATCATATTGATATATTTCAGTTTTTGAGTTGATTTTTGTTGCTGCATATAAAATATCTTTTCTTAAAGCTAAGTCAACTTCTTGTCTTCTTACAAGTCCTAAATCAATGAAAAATTGATCTGGATATAGTGGTTCATATGTTTTTCCGTTATATTTAACGGCATTTGTTGAAAATTTAGTTGCTCTTGCTTGTTTTCCAGTTGTATATTTTTGCTTTTCAGTTTTGTTTATAACAAATTGATTTTTTGAAGGATACAAATCTGGATTTAGTTTATTTTGTTGTGCTTGTGTGTATGCAACTATTTTACAATCATTAACAAAGTTTACTTTTTGTGCATCTCCACTGCTTACTTGTGCAGGATTTATTTTCTTTCCTTCTATTATATTTCCATTTTTGTCTATTGTATAGAAAGTATCTATATAATGTTGTGATTTGTCATAATAGTATTTTCCGTTTGCATCTAGTTTAAATCCCATTAGTTCATATTGTGAGTATGCTTTATTATATTTTCCATTTGATCTTTTATAGTTATTTGGATATGCTCCTATTTCTGCAAATCTATTATCAAATGCTGTTCTGTCTGTTGATGTTTCCGTTGCTTTTGATGTATTCTTCCAGTTGTTAGTTTTCTTGTATTCTGTAGGTATATATAATTGTCCATTGTATTCAAATGCAACATAATATTTTTTCATAGGGTCTAAGTTTGTAAATAAATAGCATCCATCACTGTCCGTACGTTTTTCCGCTATCTTATTGTTGTTTTTATCATATAATATAACTCTTATGTTTTGAATTGCTTTATCTTCAGTTGTGTTGTTAAGTCCATCATATTTACTTTCTTTACCTATCAAACTATCTTCCCATACATATCCGCCTAGGTCCATTCTAATTTTTATCTTATCTGTTTTTGCATCAAGTTTATGTAATTCTCTTTCTCCATCCATTGAAGAAAATCCTTGCTGTTTTTGTGTTTTTAATTGATATTTAACTCTATCTCCAGTATGCTTTTTATATGTCCAGTGATATGCACACCCAACGTTATGTATATGTTTACACCTGTCAGTACATGTTGGTTGACATTTAGGACCTCCACTAAGACAATTAGGAATCCCTCTCGAATCAACTCCACAATGGTGCACTACTGTATCACTGTGGCTATTTATAGGTCTGTCTCCACAATCATAAATAAGTTCATCTTTATCTTCATGCGGATTATATGTACGATCATGAAAAGTACCATCTGCACCTCCAGTACCATACCTTTGGCCACTATATTTTACATATTGCCCTGTTGCACTCATATATTTATATTCAACATAAAGTTCAACATCACAAATTATTTGATTATTATCTGTTACTCCTTTATTTGGATCAGAAAATACTACTTGAAAGTTTTCTCCTGAGTCTGGGTATGCTTGAGGATTAGTATCTACATAATTGATACTATCTGGTGAAAAGTATCTAGGTGTTACTTCTTTATTATTTATAACAAATTTATTTATTTTTATATTTTTTACTCGTTGTCCTTTTTCATTATACCCAATTAAATACATATTTGATATTCCGCCAAAAGTTACATTTCCATATGTACCATTTGTATAATTTACACTAAAAGATCCAACTGTATATTGTTTTGTAGTTTGATCTATTTTTGTAAGTGTATTATTATTTGCTGTAACTGTTAAATTTTTTGATAGTCCAGCAAATACATTATAATTTCTCGCTTCTTCTTCATATCCCTTTCCACTATAGTCATCATCATGATAACTACTCTCTCTTGTAATAATTCCTCCATCTAAACCTAGATGAACCATTTGCCATATTGCAAGTTGTTTTTCCAATGTCCATTCTGTTCCATCTATTGTTACAATATATGCTAGGGCATTTGTTAATGAACCAGAGCCACTTTTTTGATAATATGGATATGTATGATACTTATCTGGTAAATCTGCCAAAGTACCACAGTTTATAGTAAATCTATAGCCTTGATTAATTAAATTGTTTATTTCTTGCAAAGTTATTGACTGTATAAAGTCACAACGCGCTCCTGGATTAGTACAATAAATTGTATAATCATTATATTTAGGTACTACAGTATACTTACCATTTCCATATTCATATCTTTTACATGTTGAAACCATAAATTCCTCTGTTTTATCAAGAAGCTTAGCTTGTACTTTTGTATTACCAAGTAAACAAATAAATGTTATTAACGCTATAAATATTATTATACTTACTTTTATTCTCTTATTTTTCATATTTTACCTCCCTTCTATACTTTTTTTAAAACTCTTTTTCTAATTGCAAATATTCCAAATCCTAGTAATGATATTACTACTAAAGGTAATATTATATAAATTGCAATTTGTGCACCTGTTACTATTCCTAAAACAATATCTGCTTTACTCATATCATCTTCTGTTTCTACTTTGTTAGCTGGTGTTGAGTCTATATCTTTTAGTCCTTGTTCATTATATGCTTCATATATTTCTGCTGTATTGTTTAAAACTCCTATACTGTCTTCTGTTATTTGTTTTACTAAGACCAATGTTAGTTCTTTTGTTTCTCCTGGATTTATAATTGTGTTTTCTAAGCTTGTATTATATACATTTCCATTGTCTGATAAATACCAGTCTTTATTTAGTTCTGTATTAAATACTACTCCTTTTGGTAAATAATCTACTACTTTCTTAGCATAGCCTGCTACTGCTCCTTCATTTTTTACCACTATTTTATATTCTACAACTATACTACTCTTTCCTAAGTTTTTCTTTAAAACTTCTATCTTAGTAAGTTTTTCATTACTATAATCAAATATATCTGTTCCAGAGGTTGGGGTTGTTCTAGTAATCTTACTAATATATTTATCTAGTCTTAAATCAAATTTTTCTTGAACATATAATCCTATGTCAATATCTCTAAGATTTGAGTTTGAAATTTCAATTGTGTCTGTCATTCCTGCTATTGTTTTTTCTCCATTTAGAAGTACTTCTACATCAATTGCGTCCGAGTTAACTGATGTATCAACTCCTTCTTTTTGATATTCTGTAACACTGTATTTTGCCGCATCATATACAAATAATACAAAATATCTTCCTTTTTCTATATTGCTAAATTCATATTGTCCTTGGGCATTTGTTGTTGTTGATTTTGCTTGTTTTGTATCTTTATCTTTTACAATTACATTTGTAGATTTATTTACTAGTATTACTTTTACATTTGATAATAATTCTTCTTCGCTGTCTCTCATTCCATTTTTATTGCTATCTATCCATGCTGTTCCTGTTATTTTATATGTACTTTCTGGAATTGTTGGATCATCTAATTCGCTTCCACTTTCATCATGTGCCTTTTGATAATATTCAATTATGTTTTCTACACTATTTGTCTCTGTTTCTGTAACATTATCTGCCTTCACAGTCATTTTATTACTTATTTTTTTGTCATTTTTATCTGGTAATAAATTAGCTGTTGCATATAAGTTTATATTTATGCTTTCTCCTGGGCTCATAGATAAAATATCTATGCGAATTTTATCATCTACTAAATAATTTACAATTCTTTCTTTGCTTTCATCCATATATGTAGCTTTTTCAAAATTTAATTCTGCTGGCAATTTATCTGTAATTACAATATTCTTTATAGAAGATTCGCCTTTATTAGTAAGTTTTAAATTATATACTACTTGCTCTTTTTCTTTTACATATTTAGGTGTTGATGTTAAGTTTGATACCTCTAACTTTACAATTTCAGTTCTGTATTCACTAACATTAGAATAATTTTCATCAGTCTCATCCGCTTTTGCTTTTGCCATTATAGAAATAGTTCCTTCAAATTCTTGCACTTCTGTTTCTAGCTTAATCACTTTTTTATTTTCTAAATCACCTACATTAATAGTAACCTTTCTTGTGTTTTCATTATAATTTACACCTTCTGTTGTAACGTTGTTTTCTACTGGATTATGGTTTATTGTTGCTGATTTAAACATAACTCCTTGGGGTAATGGTATTGTTACTATTGTATTTTTTAATTCTGTATTTCCTGAAATATTCATTAAATTAATAATATAATTTAAGTTTTCTCCTTTTTTAAGTACAGTACCTTCTACCGTATTTGAAATTAATTCTACTGCAATCTGTCCTTTCTCTAAGCTGATTGTATATTCATCAGAATATATTGTACTAGAATTATCTGCTGTTAAGAATACTTTATGATTTATGGCTTTAGGAAATTTTAAATATTCTGATTTTTCTTCGTCAGTAATTTCTTCTCCATTAAATACGTCAGCATAATTATTAAATTTCAAGTAGTATAAAACTTCTTTTTCTTCATTTTTGGCTATTGTTCCTAAAGCAATAACTTTATTAGTACTATCGTCCTTTTCGAAGTAATTTCCTTCTATAAGATTAGTAAATGTAGCATATTTAGGTAATGGTATATTTATTTTTACATTTTTTGCTGTTAACTCACCACTATTTTTTACTATAGCTTTCATTCTTACTGTTTGTCCTTCTCTTACAGTTTCAACATCTGAAGATAATTGTACAGATAGTTCAGTCCCTTTTCCTGTTGTTAATTCTATAATAGGAGACGTTTTTGATTCTTGAATATTTCCTATTGAAGACATATTTGTATAATATATTTTATACATTTCATATATGCTATTATTATATGAAAGATTTTCTGGTAATTCTACATCATACGCAAACTCTATCATTTTAGTTTCATTAAGATCTTTTCCATATACTACCATATATGATTTTGCATTAACATTAAATGTAGTAGTCCATTCATTGCTAGTATCTGTTAAATCTTTATTAGCATTAGCCTTTATTGAATAATATACAGTGTAATCACTGGTTTCAATATTTTGTAATTGTATTGCTGTTTTTAAACTTGTATCAAATGTTGAACCCAAATCTACATTTGTATCTATATTAGTATTTCCCTTTGCAGGTATTCTTCCTAATATAACAATATCTTTAATTGTGCTATTATAATTATTTATTATTTTTCCTGTAATTGTAATTGTTCTTTTTGCTGAATTTGTTGCAATTATTCCTGTTGCCCCTTCATCAGCTATAGTTAATATTTCCTTTCCCTGTGCATAATTAGAGATTCCATTTGCTGTAACAATTCCTTCAGGTGCAATAAAGTTTACTTTTTCCTCTACTGTTCCGTTGTTATTTTCTGACATCTCATTATTATTTTTATATTCCATTGTTATTTTGTTAGTATTGGTTGGTGTCAATGTTTTAGTTGTTAAATCTACATTAATATCAATAACAGCTCCAACATATTGAGCATTTGTAGCATATTCTGTTTGTGCTCCTTCTAATTCCACATTTATTACTATTTGTCCATTTTCTGTTGCTGTTTTTGCACTTTTTATTTTTAAACCATCTCCCATTACTATGTCATAACTATTTAAATTGCATTTTTCAATGTATGATGGTAATTTTATTTTAAATGTTGGATTTTTATATAGTGCTTTTGTTGTATCAGAGGTGTTTAATATTATTCTTATTCCTATATTTTTATTTTTTACTGCTGTTGTTAATTCTTTTTGGCTAATTTCAAATAATACTTCTGTTTTTGGTTCTGTTAATTTTATTTCTTTTGTTGTTTTTACATCTTCTTCATCTACTGTTGCTCTCATTCCTGTTGTTAGCTTTTTAAAGTTTTTCATTTGATTTGATGTATAATCTATATTTGTTTTTACTGCCTTTTCAACTTCAATTGTTAATATTCCTTCTGCTACTGGTTTGCTTGTAGTTATTAACAATTGATTGTTATTTTTTTCGCTTATATCTATAGTATACTTTTCTTCTGAAACTGTTGTATCTTTATCTATTGTTGCAATTTCTGTTCCATCTGAATTAGCTAACTTTATGCTTCCATCTTCTCCAAGAATTTTTTTGAATATATCCTTATTTATTTTTACTATTTTATTGTATGTATAATTGTTTCCTGCAACTGTTGTAGCATTTTTAGTATTCTCTTCTGTTAAAAATTGATCTATCTCTTGAGTAAATTCAATCTTATCTGTTAATTCCGCATTACATACTGTAGCATAGTAGTTTATATTATATGTTGTTTCATTTTTATTTTTTGCTTCATAGTTTGCATAAATTTGCCCTTTAGTCATTTCTGATATAGTTTTTATATCAAAGTCTATCATTTTTCCTTCTGTTGGCATTGACACAGTTGCACCCTCACCTGCAGTATATGAGAATGATTTTTCTGCATTGTTTTTAACTATAGTTTTTTGTCCATTATATACTTCTATTTCTGATTTTGCACTTATTCCTACTTCTATTTTACTAGTATTGTTTATAACATAGTCATATGCTTCTTTTACATCAAAAATAAAAGTAACTAAATATCTATCTTTAACATTTTTTACCCATGAGATTTTGTCTTGTTTATTTTTAGTATTTATTGTTAAAACTCCTGTTGTAGAATCGTAGTTATAATTACTTGAAGTGAAATTTGTACCGTTTACTTCACCATTTGTTGCTTCTGTACTTGTTGCAATTACATTGGCTGAAGTTGGTTTTATATTGTTTAATGTTGGAACTGTTACATCAATTTTTGTTGTTTTGATTGGTAACTTGCTATCTTTTATTTCGGCATCTATATAAAATTGTAATAGCACTCCATATTTTTCACCAATATGATATGGGATTTTTTTAGTTACATCTGTTTTTAATATTCCTTCTGTTCCTTCTGTTCCTTCCCATAATAATTTATTTACAACTTGTTTTGAAATCTCGTTCGATTTTCCATTTGCATCTATATATGTAGCTGTGAAATTTGTTTTTGTCTCTTTTTCAAAATTATCTAATGTAACTTCATCTTCATTAAGTACTTTTACTGGAATTTCTAGTGTTAGGTCTGTTCCATTATTTAATTTGTTTAAAGTTATTTTATTTTCACTAATGCTTTGAATATTTTCGTTATTCACTTCTCCTGCTATTTTAAAGTTTACATCTGAAAAACTGATTACCGGATTTTCCAAGTAACCTGCATTTTTTACTTTGATGTTAACAAATAGCTTTGTTGTATTTTCAAGTTTTTCTGTTTTACTATGAACTCCTCCCTCAAAGTATGAATTAAATTCTACATTTTCATTTTGAGTAGTTGTTTTTTGATTAGATAGTTCACTTTCTGATAATGCATAACTTATTCCATATTCTCCAATTATAGATAAATTGGCACTTATCATACAGGTAAGTAGTACTGTTGCGATAATCTTTTTTAATGTTTTATTCATAGCTTCCTCCTTAAAATTATAAATCTCATATTATATTATACGACATTTTTGCTCATTTTTCAATGCTTTTTAAGCCTCAAAGTTACTTTTTTTACATTTTGTTCTTATATTTTTAATTACTCATATATATTTTATCATTTTTATGACTTTTTTCAACAGCAAATCTTTGGTAATAGTGGTAAATATAGGTTTTTTATTTACGGAACTACAATTAACGTGCCCAATATTAAATTTATATTACATTAGTCACTATTTTAGTTTTCTTACATATAATATTATAGTTTTAAGAACATATATTATATTGAGGTGATTGTATGGATAATAAGATGGATGTGGCACAACTTATGAATATGCTTTCTAAAATGGATAAAAAAGAGTTGGACGCAAATCTTTCTAAAGTTAGTAAAATGCTTAATTCTAAGGATGCAGATAATATTATAAATCAAATTAGAAAAAATAATAATATTTAAGGAGAATGGTTATGAGTGAAGATATGTCAGAAATTTTTCAGAAAATGAATGATATGCTTAAAAATAATGAAGTTCCAGATTCTATAAAAAGTATGCTTAATAATTTTAATTCTAATGGCATGTCTTCTAATTCTTCTACGGAACAGCCAAATTCAGAAAATAATTCTAATGATATGCCAAATTTTGATATGGATACTATGTTAAAAATGAAATCTATTATTGATAATATGAACAGAAGCCAAAATGATCCCAGAGCCAACTTGTTAAAGTCTTTAAAGCCCTATCTAAAGCCTAGTAGAAAAGACAAAGTTGACCAATACATAAAATTGTTTAGTATGGGAAAAGCATTTGAAATTTTGAATCCTTTAGGTGGTGAAAAAAAGAATGATGTATAGTTACCCATTTTTCAGTTTTCCTTATTTTAGAAGATATACTTACAATCCCTCTATGTACTATAGTAGAGGCACTCTAGCTACCTCTAAAGTAAAAGAATATCCTCCTGAGTTTTCAAGAGGATATAATAAAAATTATAAATCTTCGACCAAGCCTAAGGATGATGAAAAAACTACTGCTAAAGCTTCATATGGTTTTAATTTTTTAGATAATTTTTTTAATCAAACTGATCGTGGCGAAGATGAAAGTTATTTTGATTTATTTGGTTTAAAATTATATAATGATGACCTTTTACTTATTGGATTGATTTTCTTTTTGTACAAGGAAGATGTTAAAGATCAATATTTATTTATTGCTCTTATATTGTTATTATTAAGTTAATATGATTTCATTTTCTTCAACATAAGCATAAGTTTTAATTTCTCTTGTATCTTCTACATTGTCTTCTCTTTCAATTTCTTTTACAATATCTGCAATACGTATTTGTGCAGATTCAATAGAGGCTGCTGCAATTATAGCCTCTTTATTTCCTTTTGCTCCTGCATGTGCCATTCCTCTTAATATTCCTAGTATTACAACATTATCTTCAGCTAATACTTCAGCCCCTGCATTTACGTCTCCAAGTATTACTAAGCTTCCTTCAAATTCCATTTTTTGTCCTGAACGAATTGAACCTTTATAAAATTTAGTTTCTGAGGTTGCAATTTCCTTATTAAAACTTTTTTTAATTCCATATAATCCTAATTCATTTACTTCTTCTTTTTTCATCTATTTTTAACTCCTTATATAACAATTTAATTATTTATTTGTGTAGAAGGAATTGCATTAAGGTCTTCCTTCACATCTTTAGCATTCATCCCTAAATATTCATTTATTATTGTTTTTGCTGTATCTCCTACGTTTCCTCCAGAACCTGCATTTTCTATAAAAACTACAATTGCAATTTCAGGATCATCATATGGTGCAAAACCTGCGAACCATCCATTTACTTGGTTTTTAATTCCCGTTTCAGCAGAACCTGTCTTTCCTCCAATATCTATATCTAAATCAGAAAATACATAATAAGCTGTTCCTCCAGTTTCGCTTGTAACTCCTTTCATGCCTTTTAATATAGCATCTAAATTTTCTTTTTTTATATTTAAATCTTTAACTTCTGGTATGTCTTCAATTCCTAGTTTTTCTTTTATTTTTTTCTCATATTCATCTTTTGATATTTTATTTCCATCTGCATCTGTAATAGATTTTATTAATGTAACATCTACTGACTTGCCTCCGTTTGCTAGCATGCTAACATATCTTGCTATTTGGATAGGTGTATAATCATTATAACTTTGCCCAATTACTGCTGAAAGTGTATCTCCTAGTTGCCACTGTTGTCCATATAAATCTTGGCATTGTTTTTTTAAGTCTACTATACCTTCTGCTTCTCCTGACAATTCTATTCCTGTTTTTACTCCAAGTCCATATGCTTTAGCATATTTTATCACAGGATCTATTCCCATTCTGTAACCTAGTTCATAAAAGAAATAATTACAAGATTTTTTAATAGCTCCCGTAACATTTAAGTAACCATGTCCATAATGTCTATCTGTATATATCCAACAGGCCGGTTTATGCCCTCTTGGATATATACCTGTATCATTTATTGTAGTTTGAGTTGTTATTATCTTTTCTTCTAAAGCTGCTGTTGCAACTACCATTTTAAATACAGATCCTGGTGCATAGGTTCCTGAAATTGCCCAATTATAGCAGTTTTTATTTTTATTATATTCATCTAATTTTGATTGGCTTATTCCTGATACAAATAATTCTGGTTCATAATCTGGATAGCTTGCTAGTGCTAGCACTTCTCCGGTTTTTATATTCATTACAATTGCTGCACCATTTTTAGCATTATATTTTTTTCCATATGCTCCATTTGATATTTTTTTAATATTTTCTGCCAAAGCTTTTTCTGTTACTTTTTGTAAGTTTGAATCAATGGTTAGTGCCACATTATTACCAGCAACCGCTTCTTGTGAAATATATTCCTCTGTAATAGTTCCATCAACTGACATATCAACCTGTCTAACTCCATCTTGCCCTTTTAAATACTCTTCTAAAGTATATTGCATACCCGTTTTTCCTATTGTATCATTCATTCCATATTTATCTTTGTTAGCATCATATTCTTCTGCTGAAATTGAACCAACATAGCCTAAAATATGTGATGCTAAACTTCCATATGGATATGTTACTATTGGCACTGTTACAACTGCTGTTCCTGGAAATTTATTACTCTGTTCCTTTATTTGGTTTGCACTTATATAACTAATATTATTAGATATAATTACTGGCTTGATATTGCTATATCCATTTCTAGAAATTTCATATCTAATCGCCATTATTTTCCTTGCTTTTTCTGGGTCATCTTGTTTTATGTCATATTTTTTCTTTAAAAAATTGAAGGCTTCTTCTGCTGTTGCGTCTTCATCTATTCCATATTCATTTTTCCATTTTTTTTGTGTTTCTTTGTCTTTTGCCGTAAAAGCATATGGATTTACTGTAATTGGCAAATTATCATTATATTTATCTTTATTTTTTTCTAGTAATACTGCTAGATTATATATCGAATTATTAAAAACATCATTATCTATTTTAGTTTTGTAAAGTTCCAAACTAAAACCAGTTTTTGTTGTTACCAATTTATTTCCTGAGTTATCTGTTATATTCCCTCTTGCCGCTTTTACTGTTGATTCTCTTGTTAATCTTGTATTTGAAGTTTCTCTGTATTCGCTTCCTTTTATAACTTGCAAGTTAAAAAGTTGGAACAACAAAATAATGCCAACTATATATGTTATTACTATAATTATATTGTATCTTAATTTCTTAGTCTGTTCCAACATTTCCTCCTTAATAATATCTTGACAATATTTTTTTACTTTTAAAAATATCTTCTAATTTATTTCCCGTTTTCTGTATTAATGGGTACAATATTATAGTTAAAATAAGATTGAATATTATCTCTATTATTAATATTTTTAAAAATGGTACAAATTCAAATATAGCTCCATACTTTAATATTTTAAATATGTAATATCCAACTTCAAAAAGCGCTGTTCCTGCTATTACTATCATCATTAACATTATTCTACTATCTTTCGAAAAGCTTCTGTCTAAATATTCTGCAATAAGCCCAATTACTGCTAATAGAAACGCTGACACTCCCACAGCTTGTCCCAACAAAAAATCTAGAATTATTCCAAATACAATACCTAATATAAAGCCTACTTTTTTTCCAATAAATAAACCAATAAATAGCACCAATATTATAAATAAATTTGGCATTATTCCACCTATTGTGAACCATGTAAAAAAGTTAGTTTGTAAAAAATATATTACAAAAAATGCAATTATTAGGCTTATTATTGCTATTGCTTTTTTCATATTTTTCCTTTCTACTATTCATTAGTTATAACTAATACTGTTTGCAATTTTGAAAAATCAACTGCAGTTTCTATATATGCATAACGGTCTATATTATTTTTTGTGTTAACAATTTGCTTAATTGTTCCAATGTGTATTCCTTTCGGATAAATACCACCCAAACCAGATGTCTCAACATTGTCATTTTCTAATAACGTAGCTTCTGTTGGTATATATGAAGCTTTTAATATTGAATTTCCTTCTAATGTTCCTGTAGCAATAATTGCTTCTTTTGATGTACTAATAATACTACTTACAGATGTAGAACTATCTATAATTGTTTGTACTTTTGAAGTATTATCTGTGGTAGATATTACATAGCCAACTAAACCTTTATCTGCAATTACAGTCATGTTAGGTTTTATACCATTTTTACTTCCTACATTTATTACCAAAGTTTTTTCATAATTATTTATATTTTTATTTATAATATATGCAGGCAAAGTTTTATATTCTAAATATTTATCCTTCAAATTAACGTATTCTTTTAATGTTTCATTTTCAGATTTTATAATTTCTAGTTCTCTTAAAGATTGTTCTAATTCACTATTTTTCTTTTTAAGTTCATCATTTTCAGCTTGCAAATTTTTGACATCCGTAAAAAAACTGTCATTTCCTTCTATCTTGTTTTTTAAATACGTAAGCCCATTTTGAATCGGCATTACAATACTACTAAAAATATTTTCTACAAATGAAACTTTTTTAATATCTGTATTAGATAATATAACAATTATTATCAATACAATTATTGTTATTATAATGCCTACTATACCCGTCTTTTTATTTTTATACATTCCTACTCCTTAAAAATTATCTTCTTCTAGAGCTACTTAGTACTGTTCTTAGTTTTTCTAAATCTTCTAGTGTTTTCTCTGCTCCTTTTGCCACACATTCTAATGGGTGGTCTGCTACATATACTGGCATTTCTGTTTTTTCTGCTAACAAACTATCAAAATTTCTAATTAGTGCTCCTCCACCTGTTAAAACTATTCCTCTTTCCATGATATCTGATGCTAGCTCTGGAGGTGTTTTCTCTAAAGTTTGTTTTATAATGTCTACAATTTTTTCAATTGAGTCATTCATTGCCTCTTGAACTTGTGTTGAAGTAATTATAGCTGTTTCAGGAAGACCTGTTGCTAAATGTCTACCTCTAATTTCCATGCTTTCTTCTGTTAATAAAGGTTTAGCACATCCAATATTTATTTTAACTTGTTCGGCTGTTGTTTCTCCTATTGCTAAGTTCATTTCTCTTTTTACATAGTTTACAATATCCTCATTTAGTTCATCTCCAGCCACCCTTAGAGAATTACTAGTTACAATTCCTCCTAAAGAAACAACTGCAACTTCTGTTGTTCCTCCACCAATATCAACTATAATGTTTCCATTAGGTTCTGCAACTTCTAAATTTGCTCCAATTGCGGCTGCCATTGGTTCTTCTATTATATATACTTCTCTTGCTCCTGCTTGCATTACAGATTCCTCTACTGCTCTTTCCTCTACTTCTGTAATTCCTGATGGAACTCCTACTACAACTCTTGGTCTACCCGCATTATATCTTTGGCATACCCTTTGTAGCATAGATTTAAGCATAAGTTGTGTTGCTGTAAAATCTGCAATAACTCCATCTTTTAAAGGTCTAATTGCTGCAATGTCATTTGGCGTCCTGCCAAGCATTTCTTTTGCCTCTGCTCCAGTCGCTAAAATCGTTCCATTATTTTTATCTATTGCAACCACAGATGGTTCATTTAGCACTATTCCTTTTCCTTTTATGGTAATTATGATATTTGCTGTACCTAAATCTACTCCTATATCTTTTGAATTCCATCCCATCAATTTCATTTTAATTTCTTCCTTTCAATAAATGTGATTTTATACTTGTATATTCATTATACCCAATTACAATATGATCTAATAATTGAATTCCTAATATTTCAGATGCCTGTTCCATTCTTTCTGTAAATTCTATATCTTGCTGACTTGGCTTTGAGTTTCCACTTGGATGATTGTGCACCATTATTATTTTAGGTGCTCCTAACTTTATAGCTTCTGCAAACAAATCCTTTGGATCTACATTAGCAGAGTTAGTTCCTCCATGTGATATGTTTTGAATTTTTATTACTACATTTTGGGAATTTAATATTATTACTTTCACTATTTCTCTTTTTTCTAATTTTAGTTCATTCATTACTAAATTTGATACATCTTGTGGGGTTTTTACTTTTATTTTTTGCTTATCAATTGGAATCGAAATTCTTTTAGCAAGTTCACATACAGCTTTTATTTGAATTGCTTTTACTTTGCCTATTCCGTTTGATTTGCATTAGTTCATTGATGGATAGTTCTTGTAAAAATGTAAAACTATCCTGATTGAAATTATTTTGTTTTCCTAGTGAAAGTATTTTTTGTGCTAGCGTAACTGAGCTTTCTTCTTTTGTACCACTTTTTATAATTATCGCTAGTAATTCTGCATTTGATAATGTATTTTCTCCATACATTTCTAATTTTTCATATGGTCTCTCTGAAATTGGGAGCTGTTTCATTTTAATTGGCATATAAATCCGTCCTTTCTAAATAGCCCCCATTTTAAATTATTTTTGAATAAATTTTTGTTTAATAAAAGTATGTTTTCCCCTATTTTTTCTTTTATTCATTTGTTAAATTTTTTTGTAAATAAATATTGCTAATACTATTCCTATTATACTTGCTATATTTATTTTGAACATAAGGCCAAATGTTAATTTTACTACATTTAAGTCTAGTTCTATTGGAGTAGATAGTCCAAATTCTTCACCATAAGCAAGCCATGATAAAAAATCCACATGTCCTGCCAAGTTGCCTAGTAGACCCCCTACAACAATTCCTGACAAAATAAATAAAAGTAATATCCATATATTTTTTTCTCTTGTTGCCATTTATGTCTCCTCCTTAGTTAATATGTTAGTATTATATATTCATTTGGTGTTTTTTTCAAGATAAATTACAATATTTTCACACAAAAGTATTTTCTTTTTTACAATTATGTGTTATACCTAATACACCCTATAAAATTTCCATAAATTGTTGGTTCCATTTAGAGGGTATTAGTAGTATAATATTATTAGATTGATATATGGGGGACACCTAATGAAGTTTGAAAAATTAAATGAAAATAAAATAAGAATTACTTTAACTATTCAAGATTTAGCAGAAAAAGAAATTGATTTTCATGTTTTTATGTCTAACTCTGCTGAAGCTCAAGATGTTTTACTAGATATGTTAGAACAAGCCAAAAAGGAAACTGGATTTGATCCTGAGGATTATAACTTAAAAGTTGAAGCTTTAGTAATGGCTGACACTAATTTTATCTTTACAATTACTAAACTTCCTCCTGAAGAAAAGTCAAAAATTTCTAAAAGAAAATTTACTGTAAAACGAAAAAATATTGTTCCTAGTTCAACTCAGGCTGTATATTGTTTTAATTCTTTTGATGATTTTAATGATTTTTTAGTTTTTTTAAGTAAAAATACTTTGTTTAATTACAAAAAGTTAGCAAAGTCTATCACATTATATGAATATAAAGAAAAATATTATTTATTAATGAATAATATAAATACTGAATTTATTGATAAAATCAAATTTTATACTTGTATTACTGAATTTGCAAAATGTGTTACAAATTCTAAGGTTTTTGCTAGCAAATTAAAAGAGTGTGGCACATTGATTATGAAAAATAACGCATTAGAAATTGGTTTTAAACATTTTGTAATTATGTAATTATACTCAAAAATTCTCCAGATTTTTTCTGGAGAATTTTTAAATTTAATATACATAATTTTGTGGATTATATAAGGTTCCATTTACTCTTACTTCAAAGTGTAAGTGTGGTCCTGTTGAGTATCCTGTTGAACCGATTTTAGCTATTACTTGACCTTGTGAAACCGTTTGACCTTTTGAAACCAGCAATTTGCTACAATGTGCATATACTGTTTCTACACCATTTCCATGTGATACTTTAATCATATATCCATATGAATTGTTCCATCCTGCAACTGTAACTTTTCCTCCTGCAGCTGCTTTAATTGGTGTTCCTGTAGATGTTGCAATATCTAATCCTCTATGTCCAGAAGAACTTCTACCAAATCTAGTTGTTATAACCCCTGAAACTGGTCTAATTAGAGACACTCCTAGGTTTACTTTGGCTTCTGACATTCCAGATACACTACCTGAATATGCTGTAGCTACATATGTAACTTTTGGTGCTTCATATAATTTAGATACACTTTTTTCTACTGATGTAAAATCTTTTGTTTTAGTATCATATTTTTCTACTATTCCTAAATCTTTTTTATTAGCACTATTTTTCTTTTTCAATTTTGCTATTACATCTTCTGCTTCTTTAAATGTAGAAACATATACTTTTTCTTTTTTGTCGTCTGTTATTGCATAATATTTATAATATTGTGTGCCGTTCTCTGTAACTTTAGCATATATTTCATCATCATTTGGTGTAATGTCTTTTTTTAATAAACATAGAGTATATTCTGGTACAGAATTAATTTGCCTAAATGCAATTCCTTCTTCTGAATTTCCTTCCATATATTGGTTTATTTTATTTTGTAGATCAGATTTATTTTCTGTATATCCTATAATTTCCCCATTTAATGAAACTGAATATGTTGGTTTATAGAAAAATGCTACTGCACTTATAATAAGAAATGCAGATAAAATAGTTAATATTATTATCTTTACTGTTGTTCTAAAGAACATTGCAAATTTTCTAAAACTACTAATTTTAAACACTCCCATTCATTTTTAATTTCTTATCTATTTTATAACAAATAGATAAAAATTACAAGTGTTTTTTAATAATCATTAAAGAAAAATACATCCCTAAATATTGAATTTCCGTAATATTTAGAGATGTATTTAAGTACATTTTTATTGATTTAATTCTTCTTTAACAGTTTGTATTTCTGTTACTGTTGCTTTTTGAGCTGGTTGATAATATCCTTTTGTTTGAGCAACTTTAAATAATTCATATTGAAAACTTTCGTCTCCATTTCTAATTTGTTGAAGTGTTTGTCTTAATTGCATATTTTCGGCTTCAGTTATAGCTGTTTGATATGCTGTTAAGTCTGCTTTTACACTTCCTAAAATATCATTTACCATTGTTTTTTCGTCCATTATTTATTCTCCTTTCCAATTAATTATTAAGAAATGACATTAATTTTTGTTTTGTGTTTAATGCATCTTGTGCAGATTTTGCAAACATTTGCTTAATTTGTGGATCAACTGCTTGTGATGAAAATGTATTCAATTTTTGATATGCAGTTTCATGTGCTCCTATTAAATGTCTTAGGTGTTGTAATTCTAGTTGATTTAAATTTGGCATATTTATCCTTCCTTTCCTACTAATTTATTTCATATCTATTATGAGCAAATTTATAATTTTTATACAAAAATAAAGAACAGAAAATAATTTTCTGCTCTTAAATAATTTCCAAATTTGCAAATTTAGCCATAAGTCTTTTATGTCCTGATTTATCAAATTGAATATCTAGTTTGTAGTCGTCTCCTTCTGCTTCAATTTTTTGTATTATTCCTTCACCAAATTTCTTATGGTAAATTCTCATTCCTTCTTTATATTTTGTAATATCTACTCCTGAATTTGCTTGTTTTTGAGATAATGAACTTAAAAAGCTTTCTGCTGTTCTAAATTGATATGTAGATTTTTGTTTTATCTCGTTTTTTGCTTCATCAAATTTATATGTTGTTACTTTGCCTGCTGATGTTTTTCCATATTCCCAATTATATGACATATCATTAAATTTTTCCTCTTGATCATTATTAACAACACCATCTAATAGGTTGTCTGGTATTTCCTTAATAAATCTTGATACTGCATTATAACTTGTAGAACCAAATATTGTTCTATGTTTTGCACAAGTTAAATGTAAAAATTGTTTTGCTCTTGTAATTCCTACATAGAATAAACGTCTTTCTTCTTCTAATTCTTTTGGTTCTCCAATTGATTTATAACCAGGAAAAATACCTTCTTCCATTCCAACTAAGAACACCACTGGAAATTCCAAACCTTTGGCACTATGTAAAGTCATTAAAGTAACTGTGTTATCCTCATCTTGCATTTCATCCACATCACTTGATAATGTAATACTTTCCAAGAATTCTGGCAATGTATTATCTGCTGATTCTTCTTCAAATTCTATTGCAACTGTCAAAAATTCTTCTAAGTTTTGCATTCTTGTTTCAGCTTCAACTGTATTTTCTAATTCTAAAGCCCTTGTATAACCTGATTTGTTTAAAACTTCCTTTAATAATTCTGAGATACTAAGCTCTTGTTTTTTTAATCTTAATTCTTCTATTAAATTTATAAATTCCTCTGCATTTGCTTTTACTCTATTTAAATCAAATTCTTCTGCATGTTTAATTATTTCATACATGGAAGTTCCGGTTCTATCTGAAATTTCTTGTATTTTATCTAAACTTGTTTTTCCAATTCCACGTTTTGGTTCATTTATAATTCTTTTTAATGATAGATTATCTGATGTATTGTGAATTAATCTTAAATATGCAATAGTATCTTTGATTTCTTTTCTTTCATAGAATTTTAATCCACCTACTATTTTATATGGTATGTTTTCTCTTCTTAAAATATCTTCTATTGCTCTTGACTGTGCATTCATACGATATAAAATAACAAAATCTTTTGGTTTTAAATATTCTTCTGTTTTTAAATGTTCAATTTGCTTTACAACATAATTTGCTTCATCATATTCATCTTCAGCTTGATATAAACAAGGTAAGCTTCCATCCTCATTTTCTGTCCACAATTTTTTTTCATACTTATTTTCATTATGTTTTATTACTGCATTTGCTGCTTTTAAGATATTGCCTGTACAACGATAGTTTTGCTCTAATTTAATAATCTTAGTACCTGGAAAATCTTTTTCAAAATTTAAAATATTGCTAATATCTGCACCTCTAAAGCTATATATTCCTTGGTCATTATCTCCAACTACTGTAATGTTTCCATATCGAGATGCTAAAATTGTTACTAATGTAAATTGAGCTTTATTAGTATCTTGATATTCATCTACTAAAACATATTTAAACTTTTCTGTATAGTATTGTAAAACATCAGGATTTTCGCTTAATATATCAATTGTGTAATTTATTATATCATCAAAATCAATTGCATTATTTTCTCTTAATCTTTTCTGATATAATTCATATACTTGTCCAATTTTTTCTTTTCTAAATTCACCCGAATATTTTGCCTGGTATGCTTTTGGTGTTAACATTTCATTTTTTGCATTGCTAATTTCTGATAAAACACTTCTATCTGAAAAAGTCTTATCATCTATATTTAATGCTTTTAAACATTCTTTTACAACTGTTTTTTGGTCTGATGTATCAAATATTAAAAAAGATGTATCAAATCCAATTCTGTCAATAAATCTTCTTAAAATTCGCACACAAATAGAGTGAAAAGTTCCCATCCACATCTCTTGTGCCACATCTCCAACTATTTTTTCCACTCTTTGTTTCATTTCACTTGCTGCTTTATTTGTAAATGTAATTGCCAATATATTATATGGTTTTACATTTTTTTCTGATATTAAATATGCTATTTTATGTGTTAGCACTTTTGTCTTTCCTGAACCTGCACCTGCAATTACCAAGCATGGTCCTTCCGTAGCAAGAACTGCCTCTTTTTGTTTATCATTTAGTCCTTCAATTAAATTTTGCATTTGTATTTCCTCATTTCTTATTTTTTGCTATTACATTATACATAAATTTAAGATTTAAAGTCAATACATTTTAGCAAATATTTGCAAACAAATTTTCTTTTTTAAATTGACATTGCAAAAATTCCTATAAGTAAACCTAACATACTTCCTACGGCGGTCATTCTTCCATGGTATAAATTATTTGCCTCTGGTGTAAGTTCTCCTGAAACAATATATATCATTGCACCTGCTGCAAACGCTAAACACATTGCTATAATACTTTGTGAAATTCCTCCAACTAGCGCACCTAAAAAAGCTCCTATTCCTGTTGTAACTCCGGAAAGTACTACATAAAAAATTACTTTAGATTTTTTCATTCCTCCATTTTTCATAGGAACTGCCATTGAAATTCCTTCTGGTATATCATGTAAGCATATTGCAATTGCTAAAGACAAACCTAATTTTATTGATGCTCCAAATCCTGAACCTATCGCTAATCCTTCTGGTAAATTGTGCAAAGCTAGACCAATACTTACTACTATTCCTGTTTTCAACAAAGCATTTTTACTATCTTTAAATCTAGTAGATTTATTAAATTTTTTATCTACTAATAAGTCACATATAATCATCATAACAATTCCTAAAAATATTCCTAAAAATGCGGTCGGTAAGTTTGTTAAATTAAAGGCTTCTGGTAATAAGTCAAAGCAAACAATTGCCAACATTAGTCCTGATGCAAATGCTAGAATAAAACTTAAAATTTTTTTTGATGGATTTTTAAATTTTACTCCTATTATTCCTCCTATTGTTGTTCCAAAAGTTCCAAAAAACAACCCAATTAAAGTGGTTTTTAATATTTCGTTCAAAATAAAAACTCCTTTGAAATAAAATTCTTAATTAATTCTATTTCAAAGGAATTTATTTTATTCTTCTTCACTACCTTTTAATTTTTCTGCAGTGTCTGCTGTGATTAAGCTATCTATCATTTCATCTAAATCACCATTTAAAAAGTTCTCCATTTGATATATTGAAAGCCCAATTCTGTGGTCTGTTATACGACCTTGTGGATAATTGTATGTTCTTATTTTTTCACTTCTGTCACCACTACCAACTTGACTTTTTCTTGCATTTGCTACTTCATTATCTTGTTTCGCTTTTTCTTGTTCATATAATCTTGAACGAAGTAATTTCATAGCATAATCTCTATTTTGGAATTGTGATCTTTCAGTTTGGCATTCTGCCACCATTCCTGTTGGAATGTGTATTAAACGAACTGCTGAAGATGTTTTGTTAATATGTTGTCCACCAGCTCCTGAAGCTCTAAATACTTCCATTTTAATATCAGCTGGATTTATATCTATTTCTACATCTTCTACCTCTGGTAATACTACTACCGTTGCAGTTGATGTATGAATTCTACCACTAGCTTCTGTGTCCGGAACTCTTTGTACACGGTGTACTCCACTTTCGAATTTTAGTCTACTATATGCACCTTTTCCTGTAATCATAAAAGATATTTCCTTATATCCACCAAGTCCAGTTTCATTTTCATTTAATATTTCTAATTTCCAGTGTTTTTTCTCTGCATACATAGAATACATTCTAAATAAAGTACCTGCAAATAAAGCTGCTTCTTCTCCTCCAGCTCCACCACGAATTTCACAAATTACGTTTTTGTCATCATTTGGATCTTTTGGAATTAATAAAATTTTAATTTCTTCTTCTAATTTAGGAAGTTTTTCTTTGTTTTCCTCAATTTCAATTTCTGCTAATTCTTTCATTTCAGGATCTTTTAGCATCTCTTTTGCATCTTCTATTGCTTGATTAGCCTTTTTGTATTCTTTATATTTTAAAACTACTGGTTCGATTTCAGCATGTTCTTTCATAAGTGCTTGCCATTGTGATTGTTGTGCAATTATTTCTGGATCACTAATTTTTCTTGTAACCTCTTCATATCGTTTTTCAACTTCATCTAATTTTTGAAACATTATTTTTTCTCCTCTTTTATTAATGAACAGAATTATTATACCATAAATATACCTACAATTCAACTAAATTATACTTTATATTAACTGAATCTAAAATTTGTCTTTCTCTATTACTACAAGTTAAAATAATAATTTGATGTTTCTCAGATTGTTTTGCTAAAAATATTAAACAATTCTTTAACCTTTCATCATCAAAATATGCAAAAGCCTCATCTAATATAATTGGCATTTTTTCACTTGATATTTCATCAAGCATTGACAATCTTAATGATAAATATAATTCGTCAATTGTTCCAATACTTAATCTGTTTGCAGAAATATATTCTCCAGTTTCTAATTCTACAACTAATCCTTTTTCTTCATCAAATATTACTTTTTTATATTTTCCATTTGAAATATTGCTTGCAATATTTGATAAATTTTGTGTAAATTTTGGAGTAACATTATTTTTCATTTTTTCATATGCCTTTTCTAATAACTCTTTTGTTGCCAATATATATTTATTTTTTTCTTCTAATTCATCTAGCTGTTCTTGTAAATTTTCATATTCTTCCTCTTTAGAAATAGAATCCTCTAATTTATCATTCACTTCGTTTTCTTCATATTTTAAGCCATTTAATTCCAATTTATATTCTACTATCTTCTTATTTGAATATTCTAATTCCTTTTCTATTTTATCTTTTTCTTCTATATTAATATTAATTTCAAGTTCTTTTGAAATATCTTGTTTGTCTAAGTTAAATTTAAATATTATATCTTCTTTTTCCTGTTTTATCTCTTTTTCTAATTTTTTTGTGTCCTCTTCTAATAAATTTATTTCACTATTTAATATAGTAATTTTTTCTTTTAGCTCTTTATCTATTTTTTCTTTTTCAATATTTTCTTCGTTTTTTATTCTTTTATTTTTAATCAAATAAAAAATAAAAGTTATTATTTCAACAGGAATCAAAAACAAAATTAAATAATTTATTGTTTTATTTTTTATTAAATTAAAATTAAATAAATTTAAAATAAATAATAAAATAAAAATTATTCCAAAAATTAAATAATTTATTTTTCTATTTTTTATCAAATTGTTTTTTTCTGAATTTAATTTAATATTTTTTGTACTATTTTTTATTAAATTATTTTTTTCTTCTATTTTATTTTTTATTTTTTCTTTATTTTTTTCTTTTATTTTATTTTTTAAATTATTTTTTTCCAATTCGATTGAAAATTTATTAAATAATAAATTTAATTTATTTAAATTATTATTTTTCTCCTCTTCACATTTTAATTTTTCCATTAAATTATCTTTTTTCTCTTGTAGCATCTCTTTATTTTTTTGCACTTCTTTTTTTGTCTTTAAGTCACTAGATACTTTTTCCATCCTATTTTGTATTATATTGATTGGTCTATCCTGAGTTCTTGATGTTCCCACTTCCTCTACTAACTTTTTATTCAATCTTTCCATCGCCTTTTGAAACGACACCTTGTCTTCCCCTGTTCCCATAATGTTTGAGAGTTTTTGTATTAGAATGTTTTGATTTTGATTATTTAATACTACCTCTTGTTGTAGTGACATTATAGTAGATATGTATGTTTTTTCATCTATTCCTGTCTGTTCATAGAAGTACTTATTACCATCCTTTTTGTCAATTTTAAAATCACTAGAAACATCTCTTAAATCCTGATTAAATATTATCGGATTTTTTTTATTAAAATCTCTAAAAATTTCAAATGTATTTCCATTATTTAATTGATATTTTATTTTTCCTGAGAATTCTTCACCAACCCAAGGTAAATATTTTTCATAATCCGAGATTTCTTTTCCATTTTTATTTTTAGAAATTCCATAAAAAATATTTTTTAAATAATTTAATAAAGTAGATTTTCCAGATTCATTTTTTCCATAAATAATATTTATATTATTTTCTAAATTTATTTCTTTTTGTTTTAAAGTTCCATAATTATTTATTTTTATATTTTTAATTTCCAATTATTTTCTCCTCATTTAAAAATATTTTTATTTAATTGTTCTATATCTATAATTAAGTTTATTTTAATTTTCTAAAATAGAAATTCCAATTTCTAATATTTTATCTAATTCTTCTTTTGTATAATTTGTTTTATCTAATTCCTCTTTTATTTCCTTTATAAAAATACCCTTTAAAGTGTTCTCATCTGCTAATTCATCCAAGTTGCAATTTAATTTTGTTTTATCTTTTATTTTTATAATATTTTCTTTATTAATAAATTTATATAAGTTATTTATATTTACTTCAAAATTTCTTTTTCCAATTAATATTATTTTATATAAATTATTATCGTCTAAATATATGTTATTTATCTTTTCTATAAGTTCTTCCTCATCATTTATTTCAGTTATATCAAATTCTAGTTCCTTAAATTCTCTTTTATCCACTGGAATAAAAGCTAATTCTAGTTTTTCTTTTTCAATATTTCCAACAATAAAACCATGTTTTCCTAATTCGTCAAATCCCATTGCAATTGTAGAACCCGGATATATTATATTTTGATTTTTCTCTGTATTATAGTCTAATTTATGTATATGTCCAAGTGCAACATAATCAAAGCCAACTTCTTTTAATTTATTTTTATTTATTGGATTATATTCTAATTGCAATTTATCGCTTGCATTAAGACTTCCATGAGTAATTAATATATTTATTTTATTTTTATCTTCTAATATAATATTTTCAACTTCTGATTTTCTGCAATAAAAGTCTTCAAATCCTACTCCATAAATATTTACTTCCTTATCTTCTACTTTTTCTATTTTTGATGTAAATATTTTTACATTATTATTCCATTTAAAATTTTTATACATAGAATTGGATATATATGGATCATGATTTCCTGGAGTAATAAATATTTTCGTTTGTGATATTCGTTTAAATAAATCATTTATATATTCTATTGTGCTTTTTCTAATATAATTATGTTCATAAAGGTCTCCTGCAATAAATAAATAATCAATATTATTTTCTTTTATGTAATTTATTATTTTTCTGAATACCTCTCTTTGTTCCATTCTTCTTATTTTGCCAAAATCACCTTTTGAACTTAAATATGAAAATGGTGTATCAAAGTGCATATCTGCAATATGTATGAATTTCATTTTTCTTACCTCTTTTATTTTAATTTTTTATTTTTATTAATTTATTTTCATTTTTTTAAAATCTATTTTTATTTTATTTATTTATTTTATTTATTTATTTTATTTATTTATTTTTATTTTATTTATTTTTATATTATTTATTTTTATATTATTTTTTATATTTATTTCTATTAATTTATTTTTATATTTTAATTTTTAATTTCTATTCTTTTTTCTTTTTTATTTTATTTATAATTTTATATGTTTTAAATTTTAACAGTCTGTTTTCAAAGTTAAACTTTTGTTTTCTTGTTCTTATTTTATATTATATTGTAAGTTTAGTCAATAGTTTCTATTTTTTGCTTTTTTGTCAATGTCTTATTTTTTTGTAACCTTGTTCTATATCTTATCTGGTTCTTTATTTTTATCATTTTTCGTTTTCACTGTTTTATGTATACCTTTCTATGCCTTTGGTTCATTTGTTTTTATTTGATTACAGCCGAAGGGTTTTAGCCGTTTTTTTGTGTGAAATTTAATGTTTTTTTGACCTATTCATAACTATTTTCTTTTGTAATCGATTTTCCTCGTTTTATAAAGAAAGCTTCGTTTTGTCTTTTTTTGTCTTTTTGTTTTTGTTGTCAGTATATTTGCGGTATATTTTTCTTTTGACAATTTGAGGTTTTTTATTATTTTGTTTTTGGTATTAATTTTTTTAATTATTTTTATATTTTTTAGTATTTATTTTATTTAAATTGAATTTAATATTTTATTTTATTATTATTTAAATAATATTTTTATCTTTATTATTCAAATAATTTTATTTATAATATAAGCAACCAACACAGCCCAAAGAAATTTAATTATATAGCCAAAATCTTCGATTTTTCTATACAATAAAAAAATAAATGATAATTATTTTTATCATTTATTTTAATTTTAATTTTATTTATTTTTAATTTTCATCTATTGGTCCAAACAGCTCATCAAATTTTGCCTCTAATTCTTTTTGAACATCTGCTGAGAATATTTCATTCTCTTCACTTTCTTGTGGTAGCACTGGAGCATCATCTGCCATTTCGTCTATTGTTTGTTTTTTATTTATTTTCATGTTTTCCATATTTAATTTATTATTAGATATATTTTCATCATTTATATTATTTTGTTCTTGTTTATTTATATTTTCCTTTTTATCATCTATATCATCAAATAAATCATCTAATGATTCAACTTTTAAATCATTTTTCTTACTATTTTCTTCGTCTTCTACATATGGATTATATGGATTGTATTTTCTCCATTTTCCTCTGTCACCAACATTAAAATCTAAGTGATTTAATGTATATGCTGCTAATTTCTTAGCCATTGGACTTTCAAAATAATAATATTTCTTAGCTTTAACTGGCTTTATTCCTTTTTCATAAATAATACACTCATCATTATCCATTCTTCTTAATTCATCTGGTGTCATTAAAGCTCTTCCTAATACTTGATCTGATTCGCTAATACCTTGTCTATGATAATGTTTATCTCTATTTATTGATGTACTATCTCTTGTTATTGTCTTTTCTCCTAATGCCTTTGAAAAATATTCTACTGTTTTAAATGAGTTACTTCCTAAAAATACGTGTGTATCACAGTTACCCATAATTGTTTCATATGATTTTTCATAAACTGCTTCTAATTGATCTAAGTTTTGTAAAATAACACTAAACGAAATACCTCTACTTCTACTTGTTGATATTTTCTTATCAAAGTCTGGTATTTTACCAATATTAGCAAACTCGTCGCAAATAAAGAAAGTTGGCATTTTCAATCTTCCACCATTTGCATCTGCAAAGTTATATAATTGTTGTATCATTTGTGAGAAGAATATTGTTAATAAAAAGTCATATGCTGTATGTGTATCTGAAGATATAACATATACTGCTGTTTTTTTGCTTCCTATATCTTCAAAATTAATTGTATCTGTAGAAGTTACTTCTGCAATTTCTTTTGAATCAAATTTACCAAGTTTAGATTGTAATGAGCTTAGTATTGATCCATATGTTTTTTCTGGTGCTATTTCAATTGATTTATAATTCATTCTTGCTGGATGATCATATGGTAATTGATTCATAAGTTCTGTTAACAAGTTACTACCACCATTAGTATTCGCTGCTCTTACTAATTCTGAACAGCTTGCTAAGTTTTGTTCTTCCTCTGGTCTTGTTGCAATTAAATAATATATTAATGCTTTTAATAACATTTCTGCCATATCGTCCCAATATGGGTCTGAGTTACTTCCCGCTTCTGATTTTTGTCCTTTTACTATTGTGTTAGCAATAACGTCAACATCTATTTCGCTAGATATGTGCATCAATGGGTTATATCCATCACTATTTGCAGGGTTTACTAAATTTAATACTTTTATATCATATCCGTTTTGTTTTAAAAATCCTGAAGTTTTATCATACAACTCACCCTTTGGATCTGTAAATACATATGAACCTAACATTTGATATGCATTTGGTATTGAATATGATGCTGATTTACCAGAACCAGAACCACCGACTACCAATACGTTTACGTTTCCTCTTTTATCAACTGGTAAATAGTGATTTTGAGCTAATAAAATACCTTTATTTTTACTTAATACTTGATATTCCTCTCCACCTGCACTCCAGTCACTTGAGCCATGTTCAATGTCCTTATAATCACTTTTAGCTTTTGATCTAAATAATCCTATTGTTGAGAATACAATATATATAATTGTGTAGTATGCTAATGTTTTAAAAAATGCTCCTATATATTTCTCTCCAAATACTTTTCCAAAAGTATTAAAACTTGTAATATTTGAAAATATTTGCTCTATAAATATACTAAAATCAAAAATTCCATTGTTCGTTGATTCAACAATGGAATATGCAATTGGAGAAACTAGGATTATTGCTAAAATAATCCATAGAATTCCTATTATTATTAAACTTTTTTTATTATCTTTTAATGTTTTTCTTACTTTCATGTTCATAGATTCCTATCACCTTTTCATTAGTTTTTATCTATCCATTTCTACTTGTTTAATTTTTCCTTTTCTTTCTCTTCTTTGTTCTCTTTGTTTTGAAATAACCTCATATGCTCTTGGATTTTTCATAGTTTTAGTTTCATTTGCTGTTACTAATTTACTACTATTTCCACTTTTTTCTACATATCCATTTTCAACACCAATTCCCATTTCTCCTTGTGTTTGAATATGATCTTTTAATACTGTGTCTAGAGTTTGACCTACTTCAATTTCATATTTATTTTCACGTGTATTGAATACTATTCCCATTCCTGTTACTTCTGTTTTGATTTGGTTATTTTCTGAACGTACAGTTGTACTACTCATATAAATACTCCCTTCTATTCTTTACTCTCTCTAATTTCAAATGCAAAATATGATTTGTATGGTTTTAATTTGCATTTACCTTTTACTTCATTTGTTTCTTCATCAAAATATAAAATTGGTTTGATTTCTTCTGTTGTTTCTGGATCTATTATTGATATAGGCCTCTTTAAATCAGGTGTATATCTAAACTCTTTATATTCTTGTTCTTGCTCTGAATATAAAGTATCAAACTTAATTGGTATAGGACGTTTAGCTATTTTTACTTTGTCCTCCTCTAAAAGTCCCATGTTAATAACTACTCTATCTTGCCCAAAAGATAAAATTACTAATTCTTCCTCATTTTCTGGTTCATCAACAAAAAATGTTTTCTTTTTTAAATTTCCATTTAATTCTTCAGCATACTCTAAACGTTGTACTGTAAATTTTGGATACTCTTGTAATAATTCTCTTGGTGTTTTGTTCACCCTATAAATTACTGTATTTACTCCTTGAGGATCTGTAATACTAAAGTGTTTACCTTGTATTTTGTCCATCTTTTATACTCCTTTTTCTATGAATTGTAGTATAATACATAGTTTGTCTTTTGTTAAATTTCATCACTACATTAAATTATAGTACATTTTTAGCAATATGTCAACCTTTTCGAGCGATAAAACTTATGTTAACTATGTATTTCTCTTGGATTATATTTTGATATTTTCTTTAATTGTTCAAATAATTTCTTTTCTTCCTCTGTTATATCAGTAGGATTCATTATTTGAATATTTATAATTAAATCTCCTCTACCACCTTTTCCGTCAAGGTACCCCTTTTCTTTAAGCTTTAAGCTTTCTCCACATTGTGTTCCTTGTGGTATATATAGTAATATTTCTTCATCAATAGAGGAAATATTTAATTTTGTTCCTAAAGCAGCTTCCCAAGGTGTTACATATAAATTCTTAATTAAATCAACACCATTTAATGTAAACTTTTTATCATTTTCTATATGAATTCTTACTAATAAATCTCCAGCTTTTCCTCCGTTTTCCCCTGGTTTTCCTTGCCCCATTAAACGTATTTTTTCTTCATTTCTAATTCCAGCTGGTATCTTTATATTAAATTCTCTCATTTTTCCATTTACAGCTCTTAATGCTAGCTTTTTTTCTACTCCATAAAATGCATCAAATATAGATACTGTGATTTCAGTTTCTATATTTTCTCCTTTTATAGGAGCTTTGCCACCATTTATATCTTCACTTTTAGCTTTATTATTTTTAATTTCACCAAAAAACATTTGAAAAAACTCAGCAAATGCAGACTTCTTTTCTTTTTTAGCTTGTCCTCTATTTTTCTGCTTTTTACCTATACGAGAATTCCACATTTTATCATATTTTCTTCTTGTAGAAGTATTTGACAAAGTTTTATATGCTTCATTTATGTCTTTAAATCTTTCTTCTGAAAAATTACTGGTAGTATTAATATCCGGATGATATTTTTTCGCCTGTTCTCTATATGCTTGCTTTATTTGTTCTGTTGTTACATTACTGTTTGGCAACCCCAATATCTTATAATAATCTTTGAAAATCATTTAGATTTCCCCCTAGTATGCCCTCTAATTTCTCTGTCTTTTGTTATGTGCCATATTATATCATATATTTTTAGCGTTTTAAATAGTTTTAAGCCAATTCTATTAAATTATCTAGCAATTTTGAATATGGTATTCCACATTCTTCCCATAGTTTTGGATACATACTAATTTGAGTAAAGCCTGGCAAAGTATTTATTTCATTTATACATACTTTGTTGTCACTTTTTCTGATAAAGAAATCTACTCTTGCTAATCCTTTTCCATCAACAGCTTTGAAGGCTTTTATTGCTAATTTTTTAATTTCTTCTTGTTTTTCTTTTTCAACTTCCGCAGGAATAACTACTCTAGATTGTGCATTATTATATTTTGCATCAAATGTATAAAAGTCCTCTGCTGGCAAAATTTCTCCTACGCAAGTAGCTTTTACGTCTGTGTTTCCAATTACAGCACATTCAACTTCTCTTCCTATTATTTCTTCTTCTATTAGAATTTTAGTATCATATTTACTTGCATACTCAATAGCTTGCTTTAATTCTTCAATGTTTTCCGCTTTCTTTATTCCAACTGATGAACCTGAATTAGATGGCTTAACAAAAACTGGTAATCCTAATTTACTTTCTATTTTCTTACAAATTTGATCTAAATCTAATGTTTCTTCATCAAAGTTTTTATGAACATATGTATATTTTCCCTTTTCAGCCTTTACATAAGCATAGTCTGCTTGAGGAATTTGTGCTTTATCAAATACTATTTTTGCATACACTTTATCCATACAAATGCTTGAACTAAGTACTTTGCAACCTACATATTTAATTTTTAATAATTCTAATAATCCTTGGATTGTTCCATCCTCTCCATACAAACCATGTAATACAGGAAATGCTATGTCCAAACTTTTTAAGCATTCAAATTCATTTTCTATTTTTTCTAATTCTGTTATTTCATCTCCAACATGTAATGGTATAATGTCATTTACTGGTTTTGTATATTTATACCATTCTCCACTTTTGCTAATATATATTGGTAGAATTTCGTATTTTTGTTTATCTAAATTAGAAATTATTGAAGTTCCTGAAGATATAGAAACCTCATGTTCTGTAGACATTCCTCCAAATATAACACCTATTTTTCTCATAAATTTTTCCTCTCTTTCTAACAAATTGCTTCACAAATTTCTGTAAATTTCATATAATTTGATGCCTTTATTAATACAACATCATCTTTTTGTAATGTCTTATTTAATAAATTTATTGCTTCTTCATTTGAATTACAATGATATGTATTTTCCACTCCATTTTCTTTTGCTTTATTTATTAAACTTTTTACCTCTGTTCCCACACAAACAAGAATATCAATATTATCTTGTGCAACAACTTCTCCAATTTTTTCATGTATCTCTTGACTGTATTCTCCTAATTCTCCCATATCTCCTAATACAGCTATTTTCCTTGGATTAGGTAATTTGCTCATATAATCCAAAGCAGCTTTCATTGAATCATAATTTGCGTTATAACAGTCATTTATAACCATAGCTCCACATTTTGCTTGTTTTATTTCCATTCTTTTTTTAGTAAGTTCAAAATTTTCTATTCCATTTAATGCCCTTTCAATTGGAATTTCAAATACTTTTGCAACACTTAAAGCACATAAACTATTTGATACAAAATGTTCTCCTCCAACTGGAATATGTACATTATATGTTTTGGAATCTATAACTGCTTCACAATCTGTTCCATTTTCATGGAATATTGCATTTTTTCCTATAATCATACTTCCTGCTTGTGTTCCATATGTAGTAACATTATATTTTCCTTTTTCTTTTTCATACCACGCATTTAATAAATCATTATCATAATTTATGATTACTGTTCCATTTTTATTTAGTCCCTCAAGTATTTCAAGTTTCGCTTTTAATATATTTTCCCTCGAGCCTAAAAGTCCAATATGTGCTGTTCCTATATTTGTAATAATTGCAACATCTGGTTTTGCAATTCTAGAAAGCAAACTTATCTCTCCAAATGAGTTCATTCCCATTTCAAGTACCATTACTTCTTCATCTTTTAAGCTAAGTAATGTAAGTGGCATACCTATTTCATTGTTATAATTTCCTTGTGTTTTTAGCACTTTATATTTTTGTGAAAGTACACTTGCTACCATATCTTTTGTGCTTGTTTTCCCTACACTTCCTGTAATTGCAACAACTGGAATGTTACACATGCTTCTTTTATATGCTGCTAATTCTTGTAAACATTTTACTGTGTTCTCTACTAAAACTATTGTTGCTTCTGGGTATTTTTTTAATATTTCGTTTGAAATTTCTACATCCTGTAAAATACATGCTATAGCACCTTTTTCTAGTGCTTGTTCATATAGGTTACTACCATTAAAATTTTCACCTTGAATTCCCAAATAAATTTCACCTTTATTTAGAATTCTTGTATCTTTGCATAATTTGTCAAAAACTAAATTTTCATCACCTTGAATTAACTTTCCATTGCATTTCTCTATTATATCTTTAATTGTTATTTCCATATTTCTACCTTCTTCTTTTTTTATTTATTATATTCCAATTCATATAATTTTTGCAATAAATTTACACGAAAAAATCGCCTTAGTTTTATACTAAAGCGATTTTTTTCAAATTACTGAGCTGTTCTATTAGCAATTTCTATTGCTTTTGTAACAATGTTACCTCAAGTTTTTAATGACGTATTAATGTGTTAATGTTCCATTTGGTGTATTGGTTATTACCAAAATATCTTGTTCTTCTCCTGTTTTAGCATTTATATATACTAAAAAGTCTGTGTCATCAACTTTTCCTTTAAACTCCCAACATAATACTTCAGTTTTCCACTCAGTTGGAATTATTGCTAAATTTTCACTTAAAATTTCTATTTTTGAATTTAAGTCTTTTTTAGCTTGCTCTTCTGTTATTTTTACATCTGATATATTTCTTTTTTCATGGCTATTTAAATATCCTGTTGTCTCAATTCCCATTATTTCTCCATTATCTAGAGCAACTTTTAATTTGATTAAATCTGGGTATACTGTTACTCCATCTTGTTCATATGCATAGTTTATTGTCACAATTCCATCTTGTTTTAAATAATAGGTTTCTTTCATATCATCAAATCCACGAGATTTTAAAAAGTCTTTTCCTATTTCGTCAGCTCTTTTTTGTGTTACACTTTCTGCTTGAATATCTCTGTTATAGTTCATAAATACTACATGTCCACCTTTTTCAGAAATAGATATTACCATATTTGAATTTGTTTCTCCATTTACTTTTACACTAAAATCAAATGTTGGCATATTAGTGTTTTCGGATTTTCCCGTTGAAGTTATTTCTTGAACTTTGTCTTCTCCAATAAATTTTTTAGCAATTTCTTGTGCTTTTTGTTCATCTATATTATCACCTGTTAGACCTTTCTTTTCTTTGCTAGTTATGTGTTCAGAAAATGCTCCATCATAAATTAATCCCGAATATTCGTGGAAGTTTTGCTCCATATTACTAAAACTACTTTTTGAAATATTGCTAACCTCTTGCGCAAAAGCAACACTTCCTTTTTTAGTTAATTCTCCCCAACTAATTCTTCCACTTCCTATATCTGCGGATAATTGGTCTAAAGTGTTTTTTAATTGTACGCTATAATTATGCAATTCTTTTAAATTATCTAAATCCTCTTGTGTTAATTTTTCATTTTTTATATTTTTTCTAGATAATGAAAAACTATAATCACTCACTTGGTTTAAAAATTTTGCTGTATTCTCAAGTTCTACCGATTCTATAGGTAATCTTGACAAATACACTTGTGCTAAATTGGCTTCTTTCCATACATTTGTTAATGTTTCTGCTCCATGTTCTGAGGTACTTGATATAAGTGATTTTGCCAAATATGTTTCCACATCTTGTACGTAATTTACTAATTCATAAAAAGCCATATTATATTGGTTTTCTGAAGCTTGTCTATAGTCTACTTGTTTTTTATAAATCCATATTCCCATTGCTATTATTATAACAAATAAAACTACTACAACACTAAGCATGTGTCTATCTTTTAATCTGTTTTTCCAATCTACTAATTTATTCATTTTTTATCTTCCTTTCTTATTTACAAAATCTATGTTTTCCAATAGTTTTTATAAGAGGTCTTGACCAAATCCACTTGTTTGTCGCAGTGGAAGGATTAAAATAATATACAGCTCCACCAGTTGGATCCCACCCATTCATTGCATCTCTTGCTGCTTTCATTACAGTTGCTTCATCCTCCATAGCTTGATTTATTTGTCCGTCAGCCACTGCCGTAAAAGCACCCGACTGATAAATTACTCCTGCAATAGTATTTGGAAACCTTGAGTCTTTTACTCTGTTTAATATCACTGCTCCAATTGCCACTTGTCCTTCATAAGGTTCTCCTCTTGCTTCCCCATTTATTGCTCTTGCAAGAAGTTGTATATCTGAGTTACTACCACTACTTGCAGCTTGCACTTCTTCCTTTGGTAACATATTTATTACATAAATAATAAGAAATATTAAAGCTATAAAAATGCTAAAAATCAATTTTTTTCTCATAATAAACTCCTGAATTTTTGTTATTGGTATTTTGCACATTTTTTTGTAAAATTATTCATTTTATTGTGATTTTGAATAATGTGTGATACAATTGGTTCAAATAAATACAAGGAGAAAGAAATTTTATGAGAAAAGTGATAATCTTTTATGCATCCTATGGTGGTGGACATTTATCAGCTGCAAAATCTATTCAAAAATACATAACAGAAAATTATGAAAATATTGAAACTCAAATGATAGACTGTATGAAATATGTAAATAGACCTATAGAAAAGATGACAAGTGGTGCTTATAGAGAAATGGCTAAAAAAGCTCCAAAGTTGTGGGGCAAAGTATATGAAGGCTCTCAAAAAGGCTTGCTTTCTGAAATTAGCAAAGATAGTAATAAATTGATGGCTAAAAAATTAGGAAAATTAATTAATGAAATAAATCCTGATTTAATTATTTCCACTCACCCATTCAGTAGTCAAATGGCAAGTTATTTAAAAGCAAAAGGTAAAATTGATTGTGAAATTGCAACAATTTTAACTGATTTTGCTATTCATAAACAGTGGCTTGTTGGCAGTGAATATACAAATAATTTCTTCGTCTCAAATGATAATATGAAAAATGATATGATTGAATTAGGAATAAATGAAAATAAAATCCATGTTACCGGAATTCCTATGTCTGATAGATTTTTCGAAAATTTTGATAAAGAAAAAATCTATAAAATGTTTGAATTAAATCCTAGTAAGAAAGTAATTTTATTTTTCGGTGGTGGTGAATTTGGTTTAGGAAAAGATAGAACTGTTCAAGTTTTAGAAGCTTTTATCAAAAAACTTACTGATTTTCAAATTGTTGCCGTAGCAGGTAAAAATGAAAAAATGAAAGAGGCTTTTGAAGAATTAGTTAAAAATAATCAAGCTGAAGATAGAGTTAGAGTTCTTGGTTTTACAGATAAAGTTCCAGAACTTATGAATATATCTTGCTTAGTTGTAAGTAAGCCTGGTGGTCTTACAACTACTGAGAGTTTAGCTTCTAACTTACCTATGATAATTGTTAATCCAATACCCGGTCAAGAAGAAGAAAATGCTGAATTTTTAGAATCTAAAGGTGCTGGTATCTGGCTTAGATCAGATGCTAATCCAGATGAAATTATTGACTTGGTATTTAAAGATGAAAATAAACTTATTGAAATGAGAGAAAATGCAATTAAACTTGCTAAAAAGAATTCTACTAAAGAAATTTGTGATATATTATTAAAATAAATTTTTATATTTATATAATATAAAAAATAAGATGTGGTAAATTTTATTATTTACTACATCTTATTTTTTTGCTCTCGCTTTTACTACAAACCTTTTACTTCCATCTTTATTGCATGTTATCAATGTTACTTCTGTATTGCCTTTTGTCAACTGGCTAGTACAATCTGTGTCATATGGTCCAACAGTATAGGTATGATATACTTCATAGTCTAAAGTTTTTCCAGTTAAATCTGTTATTTTTACAATTGCTCCTTTTTTTATTTTATTTAACTTTCCAAAAAATCTTGAATCTTCATAATTATGTCCTACAATACACATATTTCCAACTTCATTTGGATTTGTGCCCCAATATTTGTTTAATGATATTTTTAACAAAGCTGTTGATGTTGATGACAAAACTGGATATTTTATTCCAAGGCTAGGAATATTTAGATTAGCTATCACATCATAAGTTTTTCCATTACTTGCTTTATATTTTAAAGTATTATTTAAGAGGGATTATATTCTTAGTTTAATAAGTATATATAAATTCCCTCTTATATAATAAACATTAAATATCTCTTAGTTTATTTGTTCTTATAAATGCATATCCACCACATAAAGCAGTAATTGTAATAACTACAATAACTCCCATTCCAATACCTGTTTGAGGTAATTTTCCTGTTGCTTTAGTATTATCTGTTATTTTATCAGTCTCATTTGGTATATTTGAAGATTTTCCGCTTCCATCCATTGAATAAATTTCTGCTTCATATACTGTTTTAGTATCCATTACTAACTTTCCCCATAGTGCGAACTTCTTTGTACCTGTAAAACCTGATAAATCTTTTTCAAATTTTCCATCTTTAGTTTCTACCCAATCTTTTTCATTATATTGTGGTAATGTCTGTTTGTATTTTGTTAAAAATTCAGCATATGTTATTTTTGAATTTTTATATTCTTCTTTTAATGCTGTTAATTCACTAAACTTTTTATCAGTTACTTCTACAAATTGATAGTATAATTTATAACTTCCTGTATAGTTTTTTACAGTTATACTTGATGTACCATTAAATATTACATATGGGAAAGACAAATATTGTTTTGTGTCTTCTGTACCTGTATTATTATTTGAATTTACAACAGTTACTGTACAAGTTGCTTTTTTGTTACCATCTTGTGTAGTTACTGTAATTATTGCAGAACCAACTTTCTTTCCTGTTATCTTTCCAGCATTATTAACTGCTACAATAGATTCATCACTTGAAGTCCAATTTACTATTTTATTTGTAGCATTAGTTGGTTTAAATGTAGGTGTAAGTGTAAGTGTTTCTCCTAGTTTTAAAGTTTTTGTTGATGGTACTGAAATACCTTCTAATGCAATATCTGGCTCTAAATTATCTACTAATATATAACCATATATATTTTTTAATCCAGTACCAGAAAAATATATCCACATATAATATAATCCATTTTCAGGAACAGATATATTACTTTGAGGATATCCAAATCCATTCATACCTGTAGCATAGTCATAACCATTCCAGTACTCCCAAGTAGTCCAATTTGAACTAGGTGGGTTTGTTTTTAACATTCCCTCAAGTTCCATTACATCTCCATTTTTTGATTTAATTTCTTTATACTTATTTATAATGCTAGTATCTGTAATTTTTTCATACTGATAATATGCCTCGCTATTTGAAGCACATCTTAATGCAATTTGAATACAATCTGTAGAGCTAGAGTTAAATTGTTTTCCGTTATTAAGTACTGTATAGTTTGCTACCCTTAAATATGGTGTTTTTAAATTAACAGAATATGGTTGTAATACCACAGTATCTGTAGTTTTATCTTTTATCGTGATATAACCTGTATCAACAACATTTATAACATCTCTTAAATCTTTTGTAGTAGTTGTTACATCAACAACTGCTGTTGTTTCAGTATATTCTGTTATTAAATGCCATGTTAATACTTCTGCAGCTACAGTTTTTGTAAGACCAAATTCATATTCATGTGTTTTGTCTAAAGTCAATCCTTTAAATTCAAATTTCATACTACCATTGTTTGAATAAATATTTCTTGTTACGCTTACATCAGCTGCATTAACTACATTAGGTATTAATAATAGAATAGCAAATATTGCTATTATTAAATATTTAGCTTTTGTCATTTTAATTTTTCTCCTTTGATATAGTATTATTCATTGATTTTTTTATCAAATAAAGACATTGCAATCTTCCCAACTACTGGTAATTCTGGATCTTCTCCCTTATTAACTTTAACAATTCCAATAATCACAAGAGCAATATATAATCCATATACAATTGTTGAGAAAAATGGAATATATACAGGAATAAATCTATAAATCATGTATATTACCATATATCCTATACCTATAACTATAGCTTGTGCTGCATGGATTTTTGTATTTCTTTCATTGTCTTTCATACCATATAGTACAATAAGACCTCCAATCCATGTAAATATGTATGCTAAAACTCCTTTTCCTTTTTCTGACATATTTTTCATCTCCTTTCTCTATTTTTCATTTATATGTATATCAATAAAATCGAAAAAAGTCAATGTTTTTTTACTTTTTGCACAGAAAAAGTTGAAAAGTATTTCACACTTTTCAACTTCTTATAATTCTCTTCTTCCTTCCAAAGCTTTACTTAAAGTAACTTCATCTGTGTACTCTAAATCTCCACCTACCGGAATTCCATGTGCAATTCTTGTAACCTTTACTCCAAGTGGTTTTACAAGTTTTGATATATACATTGCTGTTGCTTCTCCTTCAACTCTTGGATTTGTTGCTAAAATTATTTCTTTAACTTGTCCTTCCATTAAACGTGAAAGTAACTCTTTTAATTTTATATCATCTGGCCCTACTCCATTCATTGGAGAAATACTTCCATGCAATACATGGTAAACACCTTTAAATTCATGCGTTCTTTCCATTGCAACAACATCTCTTACATCTTCTACAACACAAATAATAGAATGATCTCTATTTTGATTACCACATATTGGGCATGGGTCTGTATCTGTAATATTATAGCATTGTGAACAATATTTTAAATTCTTTTTTGCATCTTGTATTGCTGTTATAAATTCATTAGTTTCTTCTTCACTTGCATCTAATATATGAAAAGCAAGCCTTGCTGCTGTTTTATTTCCAATACTAGGCAATTTTTCAAATGCTTCAATTAATTTTTCTATTGATGGTGAATAATATGACATATTACATTAACCCCGGAATATTGTATTTTCCAAGCTCTTGAGCTTGTGCACTGTCAACTTTTCTTAATGCTTCATTTACACAACTTAATATTAAATCTTGTAACATTTCTACATCTTCTGGATCAACAGCTTCTTTTTGAATTTTAATTTCTTTTAATTCTTTACTACCAGATACTTTTACATATACTGCTCCACCACCAACACTTGCATCAAACTCTTTATTTGCAAGTTCTGTTTGTGATTTTTCCATATCTGCTTGCATTTTTTTTGCTTCTTTCATTAATTGATTGATGTTCATTCCACCAAATCCTCCCATTCCTCCTGGGAAACCTCTTTTTGACATTGTAATACACTCCTATTCTTCTATAATATTTATTGGAATATCTAATTCCTCTTTAATTGTATCTTCTGAGTTCTTTTGTTTAGCCTTTTGAGCTAAAATAGCATCTTGACAATCTAATAATTTAATTCTCATCTCTTTACCACATTCTATTGAAACAAGTCTTGTTAATTCTTGTATATTTTCCGGCTTTTCCATAATGCTCTTTACAAATGGAGTCAACCCATTTTGAAATACTATACCAACTGTCATGTCATTTAACATTGTCGCAACTGTGTTTAGTAAGTTACTTGCTAAAAGCATTTTTCTGTCTTGTTTTAATTGTTCAATTATTTTATTCCAGAATGGCAATTTTTCTATATTTAAATTTGAAACCTGTTCAATGTGTACTTTTCCTACAGGCTTATCAAATTTTTTTTCTTGTTTTGGCTCTGTACTTTGTTGAACTGCCACCTTAATATTTCCTGAATTTATTTTATTTTCTAAATTATTTAATCTTGCTGTTATATCTTCAATTCCTGATGTATTTACACTTTCTTGTGGACTACAAAGCTTAATCATTTCAACTTCAAATAGTACTGTTTTTTGAGAAGACCATTTCATATTATTTTCAAGTTCTGATAATGCATAAATTATTTGAAGTAATCTTTCTTTTGAAATTTGCCTTGAAATTTCATCCATTTGTTTTAATTCGTCTTGGCTATATATTTCAAGCTTTCCACCTGTTTTATATACTAACATATCTTTAGTATATTTAATAATTTCCCATAATAAGTTGTTTAACTCTTTTCCTTGATTAGTAATGTCTTCAATTGTTTTTAATATATCTTCTACTTTATATTCAGCAATTGCTTTCATAATTTGTGCTATAAATGTTAGTTTTGGAATTCCAACCAAATCTTTAACTAAATTTTCATCAATTTTATCATTTCCTTCTTGAATACATCTTTCAAGAATACTTAAAGCATCTCTCATTGCTCCATCTGCTAAAACTGATATTATTTTTAATGCTTCTTTTGTAATTTCTATGTTACTTTCTTTACATACATACTCAAGTCTTTTACTAATATCATCATTTGATATTTTTTTAAAGTCAAAACGTTGACATCTTGAAAGTATTGTTGCTGGTAATTTTTGAGGTTCTGTTGTTGCTAATATAAATTTAACATGTGCTGGTGGTTCTTCTAATGTTTTTAAAAGTGCATTAAAAGCTCCTGTTGAAAGCATGTGAACCTCATCTATAATATATACTCTGTATTTTGCAAGTGTTGGTAAGAAATTAACCTCATCACGAATTGCTCTGATGTCGTCTACACTGTTATTTGAAGCAGCATCCATTTCAACAATATCTGTTAAAGAACCTGATAATGCAGCTTTACAAATTTCACATTCATTACATGGCTCTCCATCTTGAGGATTTAAACAGTTTACAGCTCTTGCTAAAATTTTAGCAGTAGTAGTTTTTCCAGTACCTCTAGTACCATTTAATAAATATGCATGACCAACTCTACCAGACATAATTTGATTTCTTAATGTCTTAGTAATAGCTTCTTGACCAACCATATCTGAAAATTTAAGTGGTCTAAATTTTCTATACAAAGCCGTATATGCCATACTTTTATCACCTTTTTCTTTACCTTTATTATTAGTAATATAATATTTTTCTTGCGAAGCTGGGGATGAACGAAAAAAAATATTATATTATAATACTATTTCTAATAAATAAATGATATGAAAATTTAGGGCACTAGTCACTCTATGGAGAATAATTCCACACAAAAGTATCTACTTATTGCTGCTTCCTTCCGGATCTGACAAGGTTCATAGGCTTTTATTGGTTTATTCTCCACACAATGACTACACCTTACTTTAATCATATCATTTGCATTATATACTTTTTTAGTTCAAATATCAAGTATTATTTTACTCTTTTAAAAATTATATCACTTGTGTCGTTTATTTCTAAATAACAATTTTTATCTTCTCCAAACTCACTAGTTGGAAGGTTCAATTCAATATTTGTCTTATATTTAGCTTTAGTAGTTTCTATTGTAAAGTCAAAAGAAACTTTGAATTTTATTTCTTCATAACTGGCTTCAATTTTTTCTAATAGGCTAGAATTATGTTCAATTTGTTTATCTTTGTCTGAGCTATATTCTCCTATATTTGTATTGCTTATACGAAATACTGCAGTTCCACCTTTACTACCTATTTCTAAATTAGTTGAACTACTTTGACTTGCACCTTTAAACTCTAATTTTTCTTTAACTTCAAATTGTTCATCATATGCAAAAAGTCTACCTGCTTCACTATTAGGCATATATACTTTTATACTTCCTTTTTGAGGTTCTTCAAGCACTTTTATATTATCTATTTTTACTGATTTTATAAGTAAATTTTGTGAGTTTTCTGCATTTTGGTCAATGTAAAAATGAATATCATTATTTTGGAAAATACTAAAATCCCATTTTTTATCGCTCTCTCCATTTTCTACACCTTCAACTGTACCAACTACTATAACTTTTGAAAGTTTAAAAGGCATATTAGTTTCACCTTCAACCTCATATTTAATCATTAATATACCAACTATTACTAATACAAAAATTAGTAATGTTATTGCTATTACAAGTTTTATCATTTGCTTTTTACTATCTGTAAACATTTTGGTCTCCTTTTTTAATTGGCGGAGCAGGTGGGATTCGAACCCACGTGGCGTTTTTGAGGCGCCTAATTGATTTCGAATCAACCTCGTTATGACCTCTTCGATACTGCTCCATATTTTTAATTTTTCTTTTTGTTGTCTCTTAATTCTCTAAAAAAATCTTTTAAAATTTTTTCACATTTTGGTTGTAGCACCCCTGTTTCAACTTCTATTTTATGATTAAATTCATATCTAAACAAGTTAATTACAGAGCCACAAGCACCAGTTTTTTCATCCATTGTTCCAATATATAGTTTCTTTATTCTAGCTTGTATTAACGCTCCTGCACACATACTACAAGGTTCTAAAGTAACATACATTTCGCACCCTGATAATCTCCAAGCATTTAATTTTTTACTGGCCTTTTGAATTGCTATAATTTCTGCATGCCTAGTAGTATCTTTTTTTTCTTCTTTTTCATTATATGCTCTTGCTATAATTTTATTATCTTTTACAATAACTGCACCTACTGGTATTTCGCCCTTTTCATATGCTCTTTTAGCCTGTTTAAGTGCCTCTCTCATAAACTTTTCTTTTTCTGTCATACTCTCTCCTAGATTTATAAAAGTGGTGTGCCTAGCGGGAATTGAACCTGCGACCTCTCGCTTAGGAGTCAATTAAATACTTTTCCTCCTAATGCACCACACCGTTATTTTGTGTTAATTATACACCACAAAACAGTTGCTGTCAATGCGTTTGAAATGTCTTTAGCTTTAGTGGCACTATAAATTGAAATAGTAATATTTTCACTAGTTTTTTAGATATTTTTTAGATATTTTATTAAAAATCACAGTTTTATACAGAAATAGTAAAAATTTTTTAGATATAAAAAATGTCTGAATACCTACTAATTACATACTTACAGAATTTTTAATAACTTTTTTAAAATTAAACATATGTTTTTTATAATGGAGTTGATAGAAATGTTAAATTTTTTATTAGGATTATTTTTAGGGGCTAATATTAGTCTCCTTTTTTACGCTTGTATTGTTGTTGGAAAACAATCAGATAAATATATTAGCAAGGAGGTAAAAAGTGAATGAAGAAAATCAAATTAGTTATTATTCAATCATACCGGCTACGGTTAGATATGACAATAGATTAAAACCAGCAGAAAAGTTGATATATAGTGAGATTACTTCTTTAACCAATAGAATGGGATATTGTTTTGCTAGTAATAAATACTTTGCAAATTTATATGGTGTAACGATTCACACTGTATCACAATGGATTTCCCATTTAGAAAAGTTAAAATATGTATATATAGAGTTAATCAGAGATACAAACAAAGAAATTAAAGAAAGAAGAATTTATATAAATGACACCCCCTATGTACAAAAAAATACATACCCCTATATATTTAAAAGTACATACCCTATATACAAAAATGTACAGGATAATAATATAAATTCTAACATAGATGATTTATTTAATTTTATAATAAACAATAGCAACCAAATACCTAAAAAATTTTATGATATTTTAGAGCGTTTGGAATTTATATATACAGAAGAAATTTTGAACATTATGCAAAAAGATAAAGTTCAAATGCTAAAGGAAATTATATATATTCTCTATGAAATATATAACAGCAGTTTTAATAATTTGTTATCACAAATAAAAAGAGAATCTTTAATAAACCTATATATTTTAGCACAAGAACATTCACCTAATGATTTACTCAATTATTATAAACGAGCTATTATCAATAAATATACTAACAATAGTACATAAAGGAGTTGATTATATGATTATGGATTATATAGATAACTTTGAAAATGTTGTATCTTCCATCTTTTTTGTAAGCTTTAAGGTTATAGTAATAATCCTTACGATATTACTTATATTTTCCTTAATAATGCTTGCAATAGGGTGTTTGATAAAATCACAAAAGATAAAATCAAAATTTTTAATTGCAGTACCCAGTTTGATATTAGGTAGTGTATTTTTTTTATCACTGCCCTATATTTTTGTACATTTTAAAAATATGACATAAGAAAATAGTGCAACCTTTTACGAAAAGCCTTTCAAAATTAATCGTAAAAGGAGTTGATAGATTATGAATTTATCTAAAAAAAGAAAACAGATAATTTCAAAATTATCTATGGCAGGAACAACTGCTATGTTATTTGCAATGCAAACAAGTCAAGTTTTCGCCGAGACCATTGGTACAGCTGAGGTCGAAACAGCAACAGACAGTATTAAGCGAGTAATAACAAGTATTGCTATGCCACTTGGCGGAGTTCTAATATTCGCAAGTGTTGTTGTTGCAGCACTTAAAATGATAGCAAATTCTAATAACCCACAAAAAAGGTCTGAATCAATAGGTGCACTTGCCTGGATATGTGGTGGTGGTGTAATACTTGGAGCTAGTTTAATTATTGCTGGAATTATTGTAAATGTTTCTACAAACAACACAGGTAATTTAATTGGTGGTTAGGAGGCGACAATATGAGAGTATTTAAAGTTCCCTTTGATATGAAAAGGGAAGAAAAAATCTTTGGTGGTTATTTAAGTTTAAGACAAGTAACATACTTAATGCTTGCAGCATCAAGTTTAACATTGTTTGCGTCCCCTATACCCAAAATATTAACAATAGTTATTGTAATTGCAATATCTACTTTCTTTTTACTATGTAGCTTTTTAAAAATTGGTGAGCAGAACTTTGATAAGTTCTTTTTTTATGCGGTTAAATACCTATTTCGCAAAAAAGACTTTGTTTACAGGAGGTGTGGCACATGGTTTTAATGATAGTATTTTTAGTGCTTACTATTGCCTTTATAATTGGAACAGTAATTTATTTGAATTATAAAAAGAAAAATATAAATTCAAAAATAAAACAAAGTTCTCCTATTGAAAATCAACCCAAAGGTAAAAAGAAAACTAAAAAACAGTTAGAAGATATACTCGAATTTAAAATAAAAGATAATATGATTTGTCTTGGGAATAGATATTCTTATGTTATACGACTTGGAAATATTGACTACAATATGCTTTCTACTCAAGAACAAGATTCAATAGAGAGCATCTTAATACAAACAGCTTTAGCAATAGATTATCCTGTACAATTCTTCTCTACAACAGAATTTATAGATACAAGTAAAATAATAACATTAATTAAACAAAACAAAACTAATAATTCAAAAATACAAGATTATAAGAGTTATTTAATTGAGTATTTAGAGAATTTAATGGAAAATCGTACAATTTCAGTAGCAAAGAATTATGCGATTATTTCTTATGATGGATTATATGAAAATGCAGTTCAAGAATTAGAGAGAAAATCGAACTCTTTTAAGGGGAACTTACTTCGTGCAAAAATTGTTTGTGAGACACTTTCCGAAGATAATCTTTACAACTTAATATATAGAGAACTAAATAAAAATGTAGCTCTAAATATTAGTTCCTTAAAGGAAGGAGGTAAAAATTTATATGTTGGTAAAAAACAAAAAAGAAAAGAAAAAAGAAATTGATATATTTAATAACATTCCAACAATAGCAGACTTGCTACTGCCGGAAGAACTGCAAGAGAGAAAAGACTATTTAACATTAGGATATAATAAATATTCTCGTATATTTGCAATGACAATTTATCCGGAACAAACATGGATATCTTGGTTAGACGACTTATTTAGTATTGGAAATATAAATATTTCTGTAAAAATAGAGCCATCTTCAAATGGTACTGTTATCAATCAATTAACTAAAAAATTAGTACAAAGCCAATCAGAGTATGCAACATACTCAAAGCAGGGCAATATCTTGCATCTTCCCGTATTAGAAAAACAGATTAATGATCTTGAAGATTTAAGAATGCTTATCCAAACAAATCAGGATAAATTATTTTTTGCTACTATTTTTATTACTTTAAATGCAGAAAGCTTATACGAACTAAATGAAAAAACAAAAATATTAGAAAGTGAATTAAATAAGAAAACAGCTATGATACGAACTCTAACATTTAGGCAACTGGAAGGATTAAAAACGATGCTCCCAATTCGGAGAATTACCAATAGCAAATTATGAAAGAAATATGGTAGCTCGGTGGTATTGCAACACTAATTCCTATATCGAATCCTAATCTATCACATGATAGCGGTGTTTTCATAGGAAGAAATATGTTCACTAATGCCCCTATATATGTAGATACATTCATTCGGTCCGCCTTCGTTACCAAACCCTCATGTATTTATCTGTCGGTACAAGCGGTCGGTGGTAAAAGTGTAGCATTAAAAACTTTAACAGCAAGAAATATAGCAACAACAGGTTGTGGTGCATTTTTCATAGATGTTGAAGGCGAATATACTAAACTTACCAAAATGCTCGGTGGTAAAGTAATAAAGATTAGACAAGGCGAATCTGCTGGAATAAATCCATTTGAGTTAGAACCTGACATAAAAGGTAATAAACATTTTTTAAATATACTTGATAAAGTTGCAGAAATAAGAGGTCTGCTTGGTACAATATGTAGAAATTATCAAGGTAGAACTCTAAATGGAACAGAAATTACAGAAATCGAAATAATAGTTAATCAGTTATATGCAGAAAAACGGAATTACATCAGATGTAAATTCACTTTTTGAAAAAAAAGGTGGAAAACTTGATAATGGCAAGTATGCTGTCGGTAGAATACCCAAGAAAATGCCTACGCTTTCAGACTTCCAAAAAAAGTTAAAAGATCGTGGTAAATGTGAAGAACTTTCAGAGCTTTTAGTTCCATTTTTAAAAGGTAATTCACTGGGTATTTTTGATTGTGAAAGTAAAATTACTTCAGATGCAGAGATTATTACATTTGATATGAGTGATATAAAAGATGATTTTACAAAGTTATATGCTTCTTATGTAATTTTAACTTGGGTCTGGCAAAAATTTGTACTAAAAAATAAAGAAAAACAAAAGATAATAGTTTGTGATGAAGCTTGGTTATTCTTAAAATTTCAAGAATCAGCCGAATTTTTAGTAAATGTAGCTCGTAGACGGTCGCAAATACAATGTTCCATTATTCATACGGTAGTCAATTTATTGATGAATTTTTATCTTGTGAAGAACGGTAAAACGATTATAAATATATGTTCTACGCGATACCTGTTTAAGCAATCGCCTGGATCAGTAGATGAAGTTGTAGACTTTTTTAATTTATCTGAAGGAACAAAAAACTTTTTAACAACAGCTAATCCTGGTGAATGTGTAATTAGCTTAAATAATAGTGTTACAGCAATAAAATTTATAATTACAGACTTTGAAAAACAGTTTGTATTTACTTAAAGGAGGTCAATAGCAATGAAAAAGATAATTAAAAGTATATTTATTGTAATTATGATTTTTATGTTAGTATCCCCTATTTGTTTTGCTGCTAACAAAAATAATGAAATCGATTTAAAAAAACAAGTAAAAAAGGAAGATGGATCATTGTTTGAAAAAATCATTGCTGAATGTATTGGTGGATTAGCACAAACAGTATTTGACTTTACCACTCGGTGAAGACTCAAATGTAGGATTTAAAGATTATGATGATTTAATATTTAATGGCAATAAATTAAATGATAGCTTATCCCCATTTACTTCAGATTTGTGGAATAAAACAATGAAATGGTATGGGATATTTTCAACTATTTCCGGAAGTTTAATTTTAATTGCAGTATTTATTCTTGGCTATAAAATTATAGTAGCTGGTATGAATACAGCCAGAAAAAATGAAGCAAAAGAAAGTTTAATGAGACTTTGTTTTGGTGGCGTAGCAATAGCTCTAGCCCCTATATTTATACGATTTATGTTGTTTTTGAATAATAGTATGGTGTATCTATTATTAAATGCTTCAAATAATGCAAGTTTGGGTGATAAGTTAGGAGAAAGTATGCTTACATCCATTTCAACAGGAAATGCAATCGCAACAGCTCTTGTAATTGCAATGTTTATATATTTATTTGTAAAACTAAATATAAAATTTATTGTTAGGCAATTTACAATTATAATATTTACTATTTTTACTCCTGTCGCAGCAGGATTATGGATAATAAATAAAAATGTAACTGCTGCATCAATTTGGGCAGGTCAAATTATAATGAATATATTTATGCAATTTATATACTGCTTCTTATTCCTTATATATATTGCATTTTTACCTTCTGGTGGTGGTTGGGCTGTTTCTTTAATATGGGCTATGATGATTTTGCCTTTAGCAGATGCTCTGCAAAATTGTTTCCAAAACCTAACTAGCAGAATTGCAGGTGTAGATAATGAACAAATGACAAATCGTGTAGTTGGCATGGGTGCAATGCTTGGATTTGGTTTAGGCGCTATAAAAGAACAATTTAATACTCCATCATCAAACAATAATCGTGGTAATGAAAATAATAGTGGACTAAAAGGTTTTGTTAATAGAGCAAAATCGATTGTTAATCCATCAATGAATTTAAGTCCTGAAAAAGATTACAATGGAAATATAAATCCTATTAGAACAGTTTTGCCAAAAGAAAATACAGGCACAAATACTAATAATGTAAATAATAATATTTCAATTCCTACATCAAATGGAAAAAATACAGAAAATATTTCAAATGGAACTGTAAATACTCCAAAATCAGTAGTTGGAAAAGTTGCAAAAGCAGGATTTAATGCAACAAAAACATATTTAAGTGTTGGTGCTAAAATGGCCGAAGGTGATTTTAGTAGTTATAAAGGTAACAGTAAGCAAACAAATAAAAAATATAATTATCAAAATGTAGAATATATGCAAAAACTTACTAATGAAAATAATATTAGGAAATTAGGTGATCAAAATGAGCCTAAAGAGTAAAGCAAAAGAACTGCTAAAAAGAAAAGCAAAAAGCAAATTAAAAAAAGCAGCTTTTTCCGTAATTAAACCATTTTTACCATATATTATTATATTCCTTGTATTGTTGTTTGCTTTTTGTACTGTTATAGATGCAATTTTTGTGGATAATGTGCAACAAGATGAATCTTCTATGTCGCAAGAAGAAAAAGAAATTAGAACATCATGTATTAATAAAGCTAGTTTCTTAAATATGTGTCATAACTTTTTAGATGGAAATTCTACTACTAGTTTATTAGATATGGATAGCAGAGAAAATGACAAGCAAATACAATGGTCTCATTTATACGCATTAATGGCTTTTCACAATATGTCAGATGGTAGTAAATTAGATGAAAATTTACTTGAAAAGATTTCTAAACATTTTGAAAGCACTTTCAAATATGAAACCTATAAAATAAAAACTGAAACAACGACTATAACAAAAGATGAGAATGGAAATGAAACTACAAATATAACTACCAGAGAGCAAACCGTATATTTATTAATAGAAAGCGATACTATAATGGGACATTATAAATATAATTACGAAGAAAAAACTATAACAGATGGTAATACAAAAACTACTAAAAAAGTTTATATTGGCGAGGAACTTATTGGAGAGAAATACGAAAGGCTAAAAAAATATTTAAAAAATAATTTACATATAAGACCTGAAGATATTGACACAGATGTCCAAGTAGTTATTCAAGCTTCTAATGGTTATTATGAGGGTAAAGAAAACACAGCTTGGCTTCAAGAAGATAGCTCATCTAGTACAATAATTACTAATGGTAAAGGGTTAATTCCTAAGGGAATGTTTACTTGGCCTATACCTGGATATACTACAATAACTTCCCCATTTGGTATGAGAGTGCATCCAATAACTCGGTGCTTATAAACTCCATACTGGTACTGATGTACGGTGCTCCAACAGGTGCAAATTTTGTAGCAATGGCAGATGGTAAAGTTATTACTGCAACATATTCAAATTCTTATGGGAATATGGTTATGATAGATCATGGAAACAATATTATAACTCTATATGCTCATGGCTCACAATTACTTGTTACAACTAATCAAACTGTAAAACAAGGACAAGCAGTTCTAAAAGTACGGAAGTACTGGATATTCAACAGGGCCACATGCACATTTTGAAGTTAGAATCAATGGCAACTTTGCAAATCCAATGGACTATTTTGAAGGAGGTAATTAAAAAATGGTATTAATATTTACAGATAATGAGCAGTTAGACAGAGATTTAAACAAGCAAATTGAAGATAGTAGAATTGTCTATTATCCAGATTACGTTTTGGAAGAAAAAGATGCAACAACTCTAATTGCTACATTACAACCTAATAAATACAATTTCAAAGACTTTATGTTTAAAGTTCGAGAAAAAAATATACAAGTTATTTTAATTTTAGAAAACGATCAGGTAAAAGAATTAAAAGAAGCATTAACCTTAGGTATTTATGATATTATTCTTGATCCTTTTTCTTTGGAAGATGTAACCAAAAAAATTACGAATCCAAGTATGTTTTCAGAAATTTCAAAATATATAAAAGATATTTTAGAGCTTGATAATAATTAATAAGCTCTATTTTATTGCAAGAAAGGAGGTTTAAACATGAGTAAGAAATTGAAAATAGCTATAACTGTAGCAACATCTGTGCTTATCATTGTTATTGTAATTATATCTACTTTTTTCATTGTAAAACATTTTAAAGATAAAGAAAAAATAGACAATATAATTGAAGATTACTCTGATGAAACTATCCAGGATAGATTAGATAATGAAGCTATAAAAAGTACAGATGATTTAATGCAACAAATTGATGGTGAGTATGTAATCGGTGTTATTAAAATTGATAAAATCGGTTTTTCAGGACTTGTATATAAAGGCACTTCTTTAGATACTCTTAGCAAAGGTGTAGGTCATTTCGATAGTTCACCATACTTAAATGGTAATGTTTGTTTAGCAGCACATAATACTTCTAAATATTGGGCTAAATTACATACATTAAAAAAAGACGATAAAATAATCTACACAAGTTTTTTAGGTACTAAAGAATATAGTGTTACAGATATGTTGCAAATTTCTGAAACTGATTGGACAAAATTATCAAATACAACAGAAAATATGCTAACACTTTTAACTTGTGTTAAAGGAAAACCTACTCAAAGACTTTGCGTTCAAGCGTTAGAAACTGATTAAAAAAAAATTTTTTCAGCATTGTCAAAATAAAATTAAAGATGTTATCCTAAATATAAGAATAAATAGAAAGGGTGATATCTTATGAATATCAAGAAAATTTTAATAGGTACAACTACTATTTTATTTATTATAATTTTTATATGCGTATTAATAACATTAAAAAAAAGTAAAAAAATAGATGTTGGAAAAAATGTCAATGTTTTTTTTGAGTCCACTCCTCAATTAGAAGAAAATTTGAAAGTAGAAAATAATACGATAGAGTTTGAAACAACTGATACTATAGATCAAAGTCAAGTTAAAAAAACTCCTGAAGTAAAAGAACAGCAAGAAATACAAGAAACCTCACAGCAATGGAAAAATAGCGTTTCTCCAAGAGTAAACACTAATGAAACCACTTCTCAAGTATCTCAAACAATTTCTAAAACACAAGTAGAAAATAAAGAAAGCATGCCTACCCAAACACAAGAAAAAAATGAGGATACACAAGAAAAAAATGAAATTGTAACTCCCCCATCTACTGAAACAAAGGAGGAAACAATGAATGAAGAAAAATACATAAGAAATTATACAATAATAAACAAAATTAAATCAGTTATAAATAACAATCCTTCTGAATATATGAAAACATATGGCTATAACATTGTAGTAGATAATTCTATCAAAGAAAATTGTAATCAATTCACATTTACTGAAAATAGAATTAAATCATATATTACATACTGTTTTGGAACGATTAGAATTTATGCTGAAGATTATTACAAAAATGGACAATTAATAATGACAGAATGTTATATTTATTAGACGCTTTTAAAAGTGTCTATTTTTTAATTAGAAAATCCTTTATAAATTTGCCCTTACAAAATTTATAGGAGGATTTTTTATTATGAGAATTACAAAAAAATTAGTGGCAATTCTAATGTTAATATTTACTATTTTTTCAGCCTTTTCAAATTTTATATATGCTGCAACTGAAATAAGTGAAGCACTTATACAAGATAAAGGTGAGGTTGAATGGCATTTACAATACTGGAATGCAAATAAAAAAGTATGGTCATATGTAACAACAGCATATGTTGCATACACAGAAAATGGCAAAGAATACCCTGCATATTGTTTGGATCGTGGTAGTCCAGGAGTTGGAGAATATGATTCATATACAGTTGATATAGATTCAGTTTTGGATGATGTTAAAGTCTGGAGAACTGTTATAAATGGTTATCCTTACAAATCACCTAGCGAGCTTGGTGTAGCAAATAAATACGAGGCTTTCCAAGCAACAAAGCAAGCTGTATATTGCATCTTATATAACGAAGATCCTGTTTCTAAATTCAGAAGTGCTGAGCAAGGAGCTGATTCTCATGGTGCAGCTATTAGAGAGGCAATTATAAATATGGTAAATGAAGGGTTATATGGAAAACAAACTCCATATACTGCTGGTATTTCTACAAGCAAAGTAGGAAAATTAACTAAAGAAGGAAACTATTATACACAAGAATTTAGAATAAATTGTGGTGTTGATACTGCTGAATATTCTATTGTTACTACTGAAGGTATGCCAAGTGGAACAATAATTACAAATACAAGTGGAACGCAAAAAACTACATTCAATGGTAAAGAAAATTTCAAAATAAAAATACCTGCATCTCAAATGGAAAGTGATATAAATATTACTTTTAGACTACATGCTAAAGCCAAGACTTATCCAGTATTCTATGGAAAAACACGTATTTCAGGCACACAAAATTATGCTGTAACATTTGATCCACTAGGAGATGTTTCAGGTATTGGAACTTTAAATTTAAAAACTAATACAGGTCGTATTCAAGTAAATAAAACAGATGATGAAACAAAACAACCTGTTGCTGGAGTTACATTCCAACTTTCTAAAAAAGATGGTACTATAATTGGAAATGCTACAACTAACGAAAATGGTATTGCTACATTTAGTGGGCTATATCAATCAGATTATATATTAAAAGAAATATCTACAAACACTAAATACATACTTAATACAATTCCATTTGACATTCATGTTAATTACAATGAAACTGCCACAAAAGATATTACTAACGAGCATAAAAAAGGAAATTTAAAAATCTACAAAGTAGATAAAGATAATCACAAAATCACTTTAGGAAATGTTAAATTTGATTTATTCTCTGACGAGTTTCAAAAAGTAATTGGAACATATACAACAAATGTTGATGGAGAAATTCAAATAGATAATTTGAGAATTCGGAAATTACCGATTAATTGAACGAAATACTGGAAAATGGTATAACCTAGCAGATGACACAGCAGTTGATGTTAATTGGAATGTAACAGAAGAAAATATTATTGAAAACGAACTTAAGAAAGGTCAGGTAAAAATAGTCAAAATTGACCAAGATAATAACCAAGTAAAACTTGAAGGAGTTGAATTTGAAGTACTTGATGAAAATGATAATGTATTAGAAAAAATTACTACAGATAAAAATGGTGAAGCGCTTACATCAAGATACCCTATTAGAGATTTCGAAAAAATAAAAATTAGAGAATCAAAGACTTTGGAAACATATGTGCTTTCAAATGAAGTCAAAACAGTTACATTAAAAGAAAATGAAATCGAAACTGTTATTTTCCAGAATGAAAAGAAAAAAGCTCAAATTCGTGTAATAAAAGTTGATCAAGATAACAATGAAATTTTATTAGATGGTGTTACTTTTGATGTAATAAATAATGCTGGAGAAATTGTAGATACCATTGTTACAGGTTCTGATGGAATTGCTACAACAAAGCGTATTCCAATAGATTCAGAATATACTATAATCGAGCGTAAAACTAAAAAAGAATATAAACTTACAAAAGAAACACAAACAGTTACTTTAGAACAAGATGAAATAAAAAATATTATATTTCAAAACGAAAAACGCAAAGGACAATTAAGAATTATTAAAGTTGATTTGGATGATAACGAAATTTTATTAGAAGGTGTTACTTTTGATATTTTAGACAAATATGGAAATGTAGTAGACACAGTTGTTACAAATGAAAAAGGTGAAGCCACAAGTAAAAGACTTCCTTGCATTGATGAAGAATATACAGCAATAGAACGCGAAACAAGGAAAGAATATGTACTTACAGAAAAGCCTCAAACTATTACACTTACAGAAGATGAAATAACTTCTATCCAATTTGAAAATGAAAAAATAAAAGGTTATTTAGAAATTACAAAAGTTGATAGTAAAACAAAAGATACTTTGAAAGATGCTGTTTTTGGAATATATGATATGGATAATAACGAAATAGCAATAATTACAACAGATGAAACAGGAAAAGCTACAAGTGAACTTATCCCTTATGGAAAGTATTATGCAAAAGAATTGGATACAGGATCAGTTTATTATTTATTAAATGAAAATACTTTTGAATTTGAAATTACCAAAAATCATGAAATAGTACCAATAACAATAGAAAATGATAGTGTAGATATCGAAGTTACTGTAGATAAAGAAGGTTCAATAGAAATTAAACCTGGCGAAAAAGTAAATTATGAATTTTCTAATGTAGGAAACGCATCTAATGCCTATTTGGAAAACTTTAAATGGTATGATTATATTCCTACTGACTACATAAGATTAGAAACTATGACAACTGGTACATGGAATCAAGACCTAACTTATAATGTATATTATAAAACAAATAATTCTGATGACTATGTATTATTCAGGGAAAATTTAAGTACAAAAGAAAACTATAACTTAGATTTTACATCACTAGAATTTTCTGAAAATGAATATATTACTGAAACTTGTTTTGATTTTGGAAAAGTGGATATAGATTTTAGAGAAGATATAAAACCTACAATGGAATGTAAATCATTTGATACATTAAAAGATAATGATACATTTACCAATCATACAAAAACCGTCGGTGTATATTTTGGAGTAACTGCAGAAGCTAATAGCAAATGGACAACAATTACACATACACCAGATGAAAAACATGAAGATAAACTTCCTCGCACAGGAAAATAATTAAATATGATAATATAATAAATCCTTTATAATTGCCCTTCAAATATAATTATAGGAGGATTTTTATTATGGAAATTACAGATGTTAGAATTTTTAAGGCAAGAAGAAAAGGAGCTGTTCTTGCATATGCCAATGTTATTTTAGATGGCAAATTTATTATTAGAGGTATCACATTAGTTGAAACAGAAAAAAATGGAAGATTTATATCAATGCCTTCGAGAAGGCTAAGAAACGGAGAAAGATCATATAGAGATGTATGTCATCCTTTAAACTCTGATGTTAGAACAGAGCTTACAGAAAAAATCTTTGCTGCCTATGATGAATTTATAGAATCAGAAGAATAAATACAAGTGTTTTCTTTTTAATACTGCCCTTCAGAAATATTTAAAAGAAAGGATTTGTTTATGATTATAAATAATAATTTACAAAAAAACTTAGTAACTCTAAGGCAAAATATAGATTTACTAATTGAAAACAATAGTCTTACAAATTTACAAATAGAAAACTTTTTAAGAAATTTTGAAAAGACTAGATATAATATATTAAATGAAATAAAACTATACAACAAAAATGTAGAGTTTGAATATGAAAAATTAAAAACAATAGATAACGAATATAAGGCAAATTTTGAAAATGGAATATTAAAAATATATGTTCCAGAAGTCATACCATCATATAAAAATTTAAAAACCCATACACATAAAAGAATATTACTTAATGTTGCAGAAATCACAAAACAATATGCAGATATATTTGAAAATGATGTCTTCATATTTATTAAAATTTATGACAAATTACTTGGTTGGGATATTGATAACAAATATATAAAACCTATTGCAGATGCTTTAATTTTATCAAAAGTCATTCAAGATGATAACATAACTAAAATGAGCTATGCTGCTAAAGGTGAGTTTTCAGAAAATCCACATACAGAAATTTATGTTTTTGATGCTAAAAAAGCAAATGAATTTTTAGAAAATTACAGTATGTCAAAATAGAGAATTTCGAAAGTTTTTTAAGTGATTTTTTTCTCGAAGTAGAAAAGTAAAAAAATTCACTAGAATCAACGCTTTGCAAAGTTTAATTCTCGACTTTAATGCGTGGAGGTAGGTAGACGATAGCAACAGCTATCGAATATCCTACCAAAGTACAATTTTAAATGTAATTTGGAGGTGATTATTTTTGAATTATTTTCCGAACAATAATGAAGAAATCTCTTTGGTAAAATTCATTGCAAAATTTCAGTATTTGTCAGTGAATGATACCAAGTATTTTTTTAGTACTCAAAAATATTATAGAGCTAGAATTACAAATCTAGTAAAAAAGAAATATTTAAGAAGAATAAAATCAACACTTGTCTTAGATGAAATTGGTATTGAATATTGTAAATTATTTAATTTTGAATACACACTGCTTAATAGGAATCAAAAATACCTTCCAAGATTATTGTGCATAAGTAATCTAGGAGCATATTATAATTCATCGAAAAGTATTAAATTTACTCCATCATTTGCAATAAAAGATAAAGAAATATTTACTATGACAGCTCGTAAATTTATCGGAGTATTGGATATATCAGGGGTTGAATATCTTGCCTATTATATTTCTTCTAATCGTGATAATAAGTATATTAAATCTGTTATATATGATATTCAAAAAGAACGAAAATATAAAAATATCATTGTTTTTGTAAATGATATAAAGAGAATTAATATAAATGATTTTGCATTTGGATATAATCAAGTTTTAATTATTGAAGATACTGAATTAAATCGTGAATTACTTAAAACACTTCACTCAATCGAATGGTCAAAAATAGTTCAAAAATTATACAAAACTAAAGTTTTTCTTTCAGAATATAAATTTTGTGATTATTGTGATTATAAGAATAAATATATATCATATTTTTACTTTTTAGACAGCGAAAAGATTAATAGATTAAAATATTTTTTAAGAGAAAATAAAAATAAAAGTGCTTATATCATCTGCCCAAGTAATCTAAAAGAACTTATACAAAAAGAACTTCCTTCTGCAATATTTTCTTGTATAGATTTGGAAGAATTTATTGATAAAGAGCGAAATATATATGATTAAAAAAATATGTTTTTATGTATTTTTATTTTTTATTTTAATCTTAAATATATTTTTAGATACACGCATAAATAATTATATCTTTATACTTGGAAAATGTTTTGGCAAAAGTATTAATGTAGATATAAAAATATGTGCCCTTATTTGCTTCATATTTGCCCTTATTTCGATTTTAATAGTTATAGACATATTACTTGTCTGTAGAAAAAATACAAATGAAATAAAGGGCATTAATTTTAAAAAAGAAGATCGGCACATATGGAACCGCAAATTGGATGAGTGAAAAAGAAATGTCTAATGTCTTATCATTTGATAGTCCTGGAATAATACTGGGAAAATATAATAATAGATTTTTAAAGCTTCCATTTAATAGTCATTTTAATAAAAATATATGTGTATTTGGAAGCTCTGGTAGCATGAAAACAATTGGATTTTTATTAACCAATTTATTGGAATTATCAAAATATCGAAAATCTATAGTTGTAACAGATCCAAAAGCAGAAATCTATAGAAAAACATCAAATTATTTTAGAAATATTGGATATACTGTAAAAGTCCTAAATTTAAAAGATATGAGACATAGTGATAGATGGAATCCATTACAAGAAAATGAAAACATAACTGATGTTCAAACTAGTGCAAATGTAATCATTTCTAACACTCAAAGACATGGAAAAAGTGGAGATGAGTTTTGGCCAAGAGCTGAAGAAAATTTGCTTAAGGCATTTGAATTTTATTTTTTAGAAACAATCTCTGATAAAAATAATCTTACTAATGCCTATAAATATATTGCTAATGGCGATATTGGAGAAATTGATAATATTTTCAAGAAATTATCTCCAGATAGTCCAGCTCGTATGTCATATAACATATTTGCAAGTGGCTCTGATACAATAAAAGCAAGTGTAATCACAGGTTTAGGAACAAGACTTCAAATGTTCCAAAATGAAGATTTACAAAAATTAACTTCAGAAACAGACATTGACCTAATATTACCTGGAAAAATTCCTTGTATCTATTATATTATCACTTCTGACATGGATTCTTCTTATGATTTTATTGCATCATTATTTTATACTTTTTTATTTATAAAATTAGTTAGATATGCAGATTCAAGACCAAATGGCAAATGTGAAAATGAAGTGTTTTTCTTTTTGGATGAATTCGCAAATCTACGGTCAAATTCCAGACTTTAATAAAAAAATTAGTACAGTTCGTAGTAGACGGTCTTGCACTAATTCCTATACTTCAAAACTTGCGGTCAGTTTGAAAATCGATATCCTGATGGATTATCAGATGAAATTATAGGGAATACAGATACTAGAATAAGTATGCGGAATCTCGGATATTTTAACAGCATCTTATTTTTGTGATTTAATAGGCGTAGCAACAGTTGAAACCACTTCAATAAAGAAAGATAATTCCCTAGAGGGAAATATTGAACAATATGGACAGAAAAGTATATCTACTATAGAGCGAAACCTTTTAAATAAAGATGAAATATTAAGAATGCCTACTTTCAAGCTAATTGTTAATTTGCGTGGGAATAAGCCTTTACTTTTAGATAAAGTAATTTATACAGAACATCCTTTATCAAAGAAATTAAAAGATAGTTTTATTTCTGACTATAAACCTAACTGGACTAAGAATCATCCAGATAAGATAAAAATAAAAGAAAAAAAGAAGGAACAACAACAATCTGATCATAAAGAGAAGCTTAGTTGGGATAATTTTTAAATTTTTTTGAGCATTGTTAAATATCAATTTTTATGATATGCTATAAAAAAGTTACTTTAAGGAGGCAAATATGATACTTACAATTAATTATACAGACTTGCAGAATATAAAGCAGCAAATGCTGAATGATAAAATAACAGATAATAAACAAATATATATTTTTATACAAAGTTACAAAGACACATTAAATCATATGTATAAAAATAAATTAGTCCCAAATAAATCAAAATTAGACTATGAATTTGAATTGATGAAATTTGCAAATGAAATGTTAAAAAATACTGATGTACCTTATAGAGAAATTGAAAAGAAATATGGGCTTAAAACCACAAAAGATTATATTGTATGTTCAAAAGATATACGATTAATATTATAAAATTCTAAACAAATTGCATTTACCTAAAATGGCAAGTGCTTTTTTAGTTGGAGGTGATAACTTGAATGAATTAAATTTTAGGGAACTTCTTAGAAGCAAAGAAGAAAAAAGAATAATAACAGGCAAAATTACAGGCATTGAAGATGAATATTATAAAATAAAAAATGAAAAAATCCCATGTGCTATAGTTTGGTATGAAGATATAAAGGTACTCATTCCAATTTCACATTTAGGAATATCAAAACAAACAAAATCTATGCTTCGAGGTATGCTTGGTTCTGAAATAGACTTTATTGTAATGGAAATTGATGAAACGACAAATTTGGCAATAGCAAGTAGAATAGATGCAATGAATTTAAGGGCAAAACTTGAACTTCCAAAGCTAAAATTAAATGATAATATAAAAGTTCGAGTCATTGCTGTAGGTATAAAACATATTATAGTTGAAATGTATGGAAAAGAAGTAATTATCAAAGCCGAAAACTTGCAGCACACCTATATCGTGAATTGCAAAGATATATATACTCCAGGAGATTACTTAAAAGTAAAAATTAAAACTCTCGATATAGAAAATAATATATTCGAATTAGACGCTAAATGTTTTTTAACTAATCCATATAAATCCATTCGCAAATTCATTTCAGAATATGGAGAATATACAGGAAAAGTAATAGCATTTCCTAAAAAAAATAGTGGTATTATTATTCAATTAGACCAAAGTAATATATCTTGCTTAGTACGAGTTCCTGCAAGATTTAATAATTATCCACATTATATGCAAAATGTATTAATAAAAGTAACTGAAATAAATGAAACAAAGAAACTTATATATGGATATTTAATGAGAGTATTTTAAGGAGGTAATCTTATATGGTAGATAAAACAAAAATATTAAATTTTATACAAGACTTTGGATGTTGTCGACTAGAACATTTGCAAATATTATTTAATGATAAAAATAACAATTTTAAAGGTATATTAGATAATAATATGGTAAGCAAAAAAGGAAATATATTTGTTCATAATACCAAAAAAATTGATGAAAAGATGCTTACCGCACTAGATATTTTGTGTAAATATAAATCTAAATTAAAACAATATTACTTAGGATATAATCCAGTAATTATAACATTTTTAACTAAAGATAATACAATGTATCACATAATAGTTGCAGATGATGATAATAAAAAAGGAATTGTCAAAATTATAAATTCTTATCCCCTATCACTCCCTAAAGCTGATAAATTAATTTTGGCCTTTTCTGATGAAAAAGAACTAGAAAATATAGAGTGTGAAATACCTTTTTTATATGCTATATATCCAGAATTAAATGTAATAAATTACGAATAAAAACAAATAAGAAAAATCCCAACGAGATAAACTCGTTGGGATTAGTTTTAGCCTATTAATTTTTTTACCATTTGTTCATCATTTAATATAAGTTCAATGATTAATGGATAAATCTCCAAATTAAACCTACAAGTCATATCATCTATTTCTCCTGGCTTTTTATTATATGACATTGCACTTGCAGTGCAACCCCCTCTACAGAAATAAAAATATGGGCAACTATCACATTTTTTATCCTCTTTTGGTTTAAAATATGGTTTAGAGTTACATGCTTTTTCTATTAACTCTTCTAAATCCTCACCATCATATATATTTCCAATACAATTTATTTCGCTGCCTATCAATTCACAAGGATAAATATTTCCTTCTTGGCTAAATGATACAAATTTTCTGCCACCGCTACAACCACGACTATGACATAAATCAATTTCTCCTTGATTTAAAATGTTTATTATTCTAGTTCTTATATTAGCTTCAATAACATTGTATCCTTTCTGATTCTCTTTAATAACAGAATTAAAAACTTTTTCAGCAAATACTTTCATATCTTCTTCTTTTATTAGCATATTCCAGTCAAAGTTGTCTCCATTTGGATGTACAAGATTAAATTTTAGGTGATTAATTTTCAAGTCTTCAACTAAATACCTTATACTTTCCTCAATATTTTGCAATGTGTACATTGAATTTACACTTAATGTATAAAACTCATATTCTGGGTTTATTTCCTTTATGTCTTGCATTCTTTTTAGCAATTGATCAAAAGTTTTTTCTCCTTTAAGGTTTACTCTGTGTGAATCATGTACTTGTTTCGTTCCATCAATGCTAATTCCAAAGTTAATATTATTTTCTTCTAATTTATTATATACATCTTTAGTCAATAGTAACCCATTTGTTTGAATTGTATAATTTACATTTATTCCTGCATTTTCAAACCTTTTTTTACTTTTTACAATTTTATCTATTTCAATAAGTGGCTCTCCACCCCAAGGTTGAAAACTAATATTATGAATATTATGATCTTTACAATATTTAATTATATAATCACATATACTATAAAGACTCTTCTCATCTATGCTTTTACCTTCATTTTCAAAATGTCTTAAACAGTAAATACAATTCAAGTTACATTTAGTTGTAAAATCTATCATAAAAAATGTAGGTTGATTATTATTATTTTTTGTGTCTGAAAATCTTTCTTTACCAAATAATTTTGCAAATCCCCTTTGGTATAGCTTAATACCAATATTATCGCTTAATTCTTGCTTACAAATTAAATCTATAATATCATTAGATAAAATTATTGATGTTCCTTCTTTTGACAATAATAATGATTTGCTTTTAGATTTAAAACAATGCGCACCCAAAAACTCTATATCTCCTACACAAAAAGGTTCTATATAATTACATTTTATCATTCCAATATCCCCTTTATCATCCATTCTTCAATAATATTATATTCATTTAAATTAAATCCTAAATCAGAAAATATCTTTTGTGCTCTTTCTTTAGATATCCCTTCACTAAAAATATTTAATAATTTCAGTATATTTTCACTTTTTAATCTAATGTTTACATCATTGTTATTTTTTTTATTAAAAATGTATAGGCCTCTAGGTGTTAGTTTAAATCCATCATAAATTGAAAAAAATAATTTATCAATATTTGTATTATCATAGCTGATATATTTACTTTTATATTTATTTATAATTAATTCATTTTTTGGTTTTTGTAGTATATTGTCTCCAAACATTTTAAAAACAGATATATATGTCCCCTTACAATACCCCTTAAATGGACAATCTTTACATTGAGTTGAAAGTGTTCCATAATTTAATTCTAGTTCTTCTTCATTTTCATTACTATAGTCAATATAATAATGTTGTTGCGGAATACTAAAATATGTCCAATAATAACAATCGCACATACACAATGGTAAATTATTTATTGTCAACACTTGATTTCTGTTGTCTATGTTTACTTTTTCAAAATAGTCTAATGCTTCTTCCATATATGGTTTTATATCTTCAAATCTTACAAAGTATTTATTCGCAGTTTCTTTATCTATCCCACATAAGTCAATTCCCCACAATTGAATTTCAGCTCGTGGAGAAAAGTTTGTTGTAATAAGTGCAATAAATTTTGTTAAATCTTTATAATTATATTGTGTTATACAATGTTTTAATGAAACTCTAATGCCATTTTCATCTAAAAGCTTTAATCCATTCATAGATCTCTCAAAACTACCTGTACTGCCATTTTGTTCTTCGTGTACTGATTCTTTATAACTATGAAAAGTAGTTGTAACAGTAACTGATGTTTTTTTATTATTTATTACTTCAATGAACTTTTTAAGAAATTCATTGTTGCTAAATTTTTCACCATTTGATAATATATGTATATTTAATCCTTTATCAAGGATGTATTCTATCATTTGAAAAAAGTAGGGGGATATTGTTGGCTCTCCCCCTGAAATTGTTACATCTGTTATTCCTATCTCGCATAGATGATCCACTGTGTCTTTTAATTCTTCTAAGTCAATAACTGCCTCTAATCCTCTTTGTTTATCACATGGACAACAAATGCACTTTTGATTGCAGGCATAACCAAACACCATATATGCCTCTTTATTATTTGAATATGACAACTAATATCCCTCCTAAAAATCTACTTACCTGTTGCACTACCAGAGTCAGACCATCCTCCACTATTATGCCATGAACGAGTTGAGTTAGCCCACCTTGATGCATTATCACTCCAGCCTCTGCTAGAGTCAGACCATCTTCCTCCACTCGTATCATTTACCCATGAACGAGTTGAATTTGTCCAGTATCCACCACCTGTGTTTACCCACGAACGAGTTGAGTTTTGCCATCTTGATGCAGAATCATTCCATCCTCTTGCCATATTATAAATTGGTCTTTCTTCAACATGATTGTCAAAAATGTTTCTATTAAATATTGCTAATTCTGACACTTTATTCACCTCCTTTTTTCATATATTTACCTAATAATAATTCATTTTCTTTTCTTGTAATTGAATAAATAATCATATCATAATATTTATTATTATAGTAATGATACTCTTTCAATTTTGCTTCTTCTGTTAATCCTATCTTTTGTAACAAATTTATAGAATTATTATTATAGTCATAAACATGCATATATACCTTTCGTAACGAATATGTCTTAAATAGATATTCGAGAAATTTTGTTGCAATCATACAGCCTACTCCAGATAAGATATATTCTTTTTTTACTGCTACAGTCATTCTCGTATGCCCCTCTAATGGGTGAAACTCATATGAATAAGCAAATCCTAAAAATGTATCATTATCAGTAAAAACCATAAAGTCATTAATTTGATCAACCAAAGATGAATTCAACCATTTTTGAAATGAAATAGTATCATTGTGATACGGTCTACATATTATTAGATGATTTAATTCCTCAGATGTAAAAATTCTATATACCTCTCCAAAATCTGAATTGGCATTATAATATCTCATTTTCATATTTAATTCATTCCTTTCACTTAAATGTTTAAATAATATACTATATAACTCTCAAATCTCTCGTTTATTATTCAATTTCTTCTATGGATTTTAACAAGTCATTTACTGTCTTAATGTTCTTTAGTTTATAATATAAAATTTTAACATTACATTCCCTTTCTATTTGAATTATAATATCCATCATCTGTAAAGAGTCAATTTCAAGGTCCTCCATTAATTTACTTTCTAAATTTATTTCATTTTTATTTAATGTATTATTTTGTATTATTTTGATAATTTTTTCTTTCATGTCGTACAACCTTTCCTAACAAATTTTTTTCAATTTGCTTTACAAAATATACTTCTTTTATTCTACTTCCTCCGAAACTGCATTTGTAAAACTATTCTTTTTATTGCATCCTTTGGAAATTCAGTTACAATTTCTACGTAAATGTCCTCATTAGTAGCATTTGCTCTACATTCTGTTATTCCCTCTATTTCTAATAGTCGTCTTTCTATTGTTTCTTTTAAAATTTTGTTTCCATTTTTTAATGATATAATATTATCCATTCTTCCAATAACATAAAGATTTCCATTTTCTCCAATCTTTCCTATATCGTTTGTCTTTAAATATTTTCTATGATTTATTGTTACGAAAGGTTGTTTTATGTTACCTATATATCCTAGCATTACATTTTTTCCATGTACTAGTATTTGACCATTTTTATCTATAATTACACTATTACAATCTAATACTTTTCCAAGACCATCATTATTCTCTTCATATTCTCCTCCTGCAGCTATACAAGGAGCTTCTGATAGCCCATAACAACGATAAATATTTATTCCATACTTTTTATATTCATTAATGATTTTATCAGCTATATATGCTCCTCCGCACATAATCCTTCTTAAATTTTTCCCTTTAATGTTTCCTTGTTTAATTTCCTTCAATAAATTTTCAACTAATATTGGTGGCAAATTTAAATAATTTGGATCATATGTATCAATCATATTAAATAATTGATATTTAGATTGCAATACACATATACTTGCTCCTGAATATATTGTAGTTAATAACTCCATTAAACCAAAAATATGATTTTGTGGAATAACATTTATGCATTTATCTGTTGGTAAATACATTATTCTATTAAGGCAAGAAACTACATTTGTTGTTATATTTTCCATTGAAAGCATTATCGCCTTTGGTTCTTTTGTTGTTCCTGAAGAAAAAATTATAGTACATGGTTCTTGATTATTGTAATTTGAATAATACTTAAATTCTTTATAAGATTTATCATCGCTTATTGTCTTTTTAACTAATTCTTCTGTTATTTTCTGTTTGATTTTTATTTTATTATCATATTTTTCTAAATTATTATTACTTAATACTGCAATATTGTTAGAAATAATTACTGCAAAATAAGCCACTGCAAAATAATAACTATTTTCAATAGCTATTTGAATCGCACTTCTTTTCATATTCTCAAAATAATTTGCCATTTTCTCAACATCTTTGTTAAATGCACTATATGATATATTATCACCTAGAATTTGAAAAGCCTTTAATGAATCGTATTTTGAAATTGAGTATCGATATAAATCTATTAAATTGTCAGTATTTATTATTCTATGAATTGAACTCATTTTTATCATCCCACCTCAATATTTTGTAATCATCTTTTGGGTAACTTTCCATATACAAGTTTAATTCAGCCGCTAACTTTATAAGTTTTCGTGCTTCCTCTGTTCTAATAAAATTTGGATTGTATTCTTTAATTCCAAACCTAATATAATCTAATGTATCTACATCTTTTAACCATTTTATTAATTGAATTTCCTTACTATTTTTGCAATTTATATCCATATACAAATTATAATCTTCAATCGAATGTGCTGTTATTGCCTTTTTTATAATTTCAACATTACATTCAGATGCATTTAAATATTTTTCTAATATATTTGCCCCGATAAACCCATGATCTTGATTTGATGAATACTTTCTTCCAATATCATGTGCAAATGCCACAATTATCATTGATTCTAAATAATCCTTATTTACTTTTTTCATTACTCCTATCATAAGCATATATATTGCTGTTCTAAATGCATGTTCAATGCCATGCATTTTGTCTGGTAAATATATATTTTTGAAAATATTAAACATAGTCCATATATATTTATAGTTTTGCTTTTCAAGTATTTGTTTTGCTTCTTTTAATGACATTTGTTTTGGAAACGTATCTATTACCGTCTTTAAAAATTTATTTCCTTCAATAGCTGAATCATAAAACAGATCTAATGTAGTATAAATGTCCTTTGTATTAAACAGGTTATATTTTGAAATTATATTATCAGACCATACTTGTACTTCAATATAATTTTCGATTCCATATTTACAATTCTGATTCCATAATTGAGGTAGGGAATATTTGTTAATTAAATCTTTTATTTCATTTAATGTGTATAAGTTTTTTCTATATTCTTTGCCATCAAAAAATGTATCATCAAATGTGGGCATTGAATCTCCATATGTAAATGAAACTACATCTTCTGAAAACAATGAAGAATCTATTACAATGCTTCCAAAAAAGTTTTTAATATTATAAAACCAATTGTCGCAGTTTTCTAAAACTAAATAGTGTGGGTGCTTCAATTGAGGTCTTCCACCTTTTCTAATAAATATTTCTCTCATCTTTTTTTCTGTCAATAATCTTTGATTGATATAGTTTTCATTATATGTTTTGGATGCTAAAGATTTCTCAAGTATTAAATCTAAATAATCTTTACAATCTGAACTATTTATGTCTGTTATCTTAGCGAAAGGTTCTTTAATATCATAAAAATATCTATAAAATTTCATTAAACCCCTCCCAATATACTAAAAAGCAACATATTATTTTTTACATTTTATCACATTTTCAGTATCTTTTCAACACTTATGTGGAAATAATATTGATTTTTCGCCAATTTTTTGTTATAATGGTAATATATTACAGTAAGTAAAAAAGGAGAGATACCATAATGAATCCAACATTATCATTGAAAAGTGTAAATATATCATTAATTAACATTGATGAACGCAATATACCAAGTCAAAATTATTTTTCATATATTTCAAGAATAAGATTCAAGAATATACGCAATATACATATAAAATTACTTGTTCAAGCAAATAATTGTGGTCAAATAATTGGCTACATTTGCAGTTACAATTATAATAAAACCGATGGACATATACGTATAGATGCAGAATTGGATTCCAAATATACCGATTATTTTAATGAAGCTCTCTTCCTGTTTTGCAATTATTTATATACATGCTTTCCAATAAGGAAAATTTATTTTGAAATATGTACAGAATTAGACAATAAACTTATCGCACAATTGAAAAAAGTCGGATTTAAAAAGGAAGCTTGTCTAGTGGAAGATACATTTTATAACAATATGTATTGTGATAAATACATATTCTCTTTAGATATAAATGTATTTTTTGAGGTGTTAGAAAATGGAAAGTAAAAAATTAAGTTGGAGAAATATTACTCTAAAACAATATGAGAAATCATATTTTGATTTTGTATATAGTTGTTATCAAAATTATGAATCTCGTTTTTTGTTCACAAATGATTTTATAATAATTTCAAAAGATGAATTCTGGAATTATTTACACAAAAATATTGATTGCAATTTTCATGATTTTATGATAATAATCGATAATGTTTATAATCTCCCTATTGGATTCATATATACATATAATTATGATAAGCAAAACGATCACATTTACTTTTCTATATACTTGAATGAAAAATCAAGGAAAGGAATTAATGTTGCTATTACAGGTTTTATCTTCTTTGATTATCTTTTTAAATATTATCCTATAAGGAAAATTTATTGCTCTATTTTTGACTATAATACTATAAGTAAAAATGTTTTGAAGAATGCTGGTTTTAAATTAGAAGGTACGCTAAAAGATTATAGATATTACAACAGGAAATACCACGATATGAGTATTTATTCTTTATTTAGGAAAAATTTTTACGATTTAAAAGAAAAATTAAAAAGATAAAAATAGGGCCACTTTCTGTAGCCCTATTTCTTTCAATTTTTTATTGCATATTTTCTAAACATGTAAAACCACAAATATGTATCATGATTTTTTTCTAATAATTTATTTAATATTTCTTCTCTACTCCTAAAGAAATTTGATCTTATAACTTCATGTTGTTTACTATTAAAAAAACAGTCTAATAACAAAATTTTACGAGTATCAAATTTAATGTTTTTTTCTCTCAAATAAGTACATGTAAATAACTTGCATGAAATATTACTGGTTGAACATGATTTATTTTTCATGTATTTGCATAATTTTACGTTTTTAACTAATCTAGGTTCATATATACTAGCATAATCAAAAGAATAACAACATCCCATTGTAGTATGCTTACCGCAACGACCCGCTCGATTTGCTACACATTGATCATTTTTAAAATCACATATATTGCATTTTTTAAATTCATTATCCAAATATGTACATACTGTATCATAAATAAATTCATTTTTCTTTTCTCTTGTGGGCAACAATATTACTTTTAGAGCATTTAATATATCATTAAGATAAATTGAATTGTTACAATAAAGTAAAGCTATTATTTTTCTTTTTAAGTAATTAAATTCTAAATTTTTTTTAAATTTATTTGATAATATAAATAGTTTTTCTATATTTTTAATAATATATTTTGAGAATGAATAATCATCATTTAGCTTTGAAACTATAATTATGTTTTTAGTTGCTTTTTTTATTATGTTAGCATTTATCTTAGAAGCAAAAATTAATTTTTTATCATTTATTTTTTTAGAGTTTTTAGATACGATAATAACTTTTTTTATTAGTTTATTTTCTAACATATCAAGTATCTCATCGTTTGTAGAAAAAATATCATTAAAATATACTATCGTAATATCTGTTTTTATACTTCTTACAATTTCATTTATATTTTTATTAATACAAACCGAATAACTATCTATTAGATTAATTGTTTCATTATTTTCTCCCATCATAATTGCTCCTTTTATTATGAATTAACTTCGATTTTAACTTGATTTAATTCTTTTATAATTCTTATTTTATTATCAATACATGATATACTTATTATTTTAGCTATTACTTTTTCATCTTTAATCATATTGCCAATTTTAATTATTGTTATTTCTTTTTGTTTTTCACAATCTATATTAATTTCCTTGATATTATTATTTAATAAATACTCAACGATCTCTACTAATATGTATATTAGCGTTTTTGGATCACATTGGAAAGATGTATATTCATTATCATACTTAAATTTCAAGTTTGCCTTGTTTGCTTCTAAACTAATAGCAAACAATGAATTTAAAATATCTTCTAATGTAGAAACTGTTAACATTGAAATTTTTTCAATCTCCAAGCTCTCTACGATTTTCATTAACTTTCCTATTGCTTCTTTTATATGTTGTGAATATTGTTTCTTTTCTTCCAATGATAGTCCTTGTTCATCAACAGTTACACTATCTATTAAACCTCCAATAACAAAAACTCTTTCTCTAACTTCACCAATAAATCTATATAAAAACTTGCCAAAAAATTCATTTCTATACTGTTCGGCTTCAATCATACGTTCTTGTTTTTTTATAGTTCTATTTAAAAATGATGTTTTTATTGCAGATTTTGTTAATAAAATCAACTCATCTTTTCCCTTTATTTTATCAATATATCCTTGTATATTTAATTCATCTATTATCTCTAAAGGTGGAACTTTATCTGAATATCCTGTTCTTAAAATTACAACAGTTTCATTATCAAACTTTCTTAACTCACTAATAAATTCATCTCCATTCATTTCTGGCATAAAAAAGTCTAATAATAAAACGTCAACTCTATTATTTTTTAAATATTCCAGTGCTTCTATAGGATTTGATAAGCATTCGACTTGCATTCCCTGTAATTTTAAACAATTCTTTGTAGAATTTAATACTTCCTCTACATCATCAACAACTAAAATTTTAGCATCCTTGTAACTAAACTTTTCCATTTAATTTTCCTCCTTATTATTATATTTTAATGGTAAATTTATATAAAATGTTGTGCCTACATTTTCTTTTGTTTCAAAGGTTATAGTTCCTTTAAAACTACTTTCTATAATTGTATTTGAATAATATAAACCAAAGCCTGTGCCATTTTCACCCTTGGTAGTTCTCATTTCTTTAAAAAGAGTATCTTTTATTTCATTAGGAATACCACCTGCTTCATCTGCTATTTTTATTATATATTCTTTATCATTTTTACTTATAGAAACTTCAATTTTACCTTTTTTCTCTTTTTCAATATAAGCATCTATACTATTTTTTATAACATTTCCAATTACTCTATCTAATTTATTCTTTTCTCCATACAAGTAATAATCCTTACTTTTATCATATATTAATTGACAATTATTTTTTCTTAAAAGACTTCCAAAGAGTATTTCGATTCCCTCAATTAGTTCTACAAAAGAAAACCTTTCCTTCTCTGTATCAGCGGTAGATCTTATCTGATTTCTAACTCCTGCAATTGTTTTACTCATTTTCTCTATACTTTTATCAATATTATTTAATACATCTTGCAATATCTCCTTAATTTCTGGCTCTGCCTGAATTTTTGAAGGTAAAATATCATCTTTTAGCATTCCAATGTCTAATTGCATAGCAGATAGTGGTGAATTCAAATCATGAGCTATGCCACCAGCAAATTCTCCTAATATAGAAAATTGTGCTTGCCTTTGCATCACATATTGATTGTTTTCTATCTCTTCAATATAGTTATCAGTTATATCTTGTATTTTATTAAATGCTATAACTAATTGAGCGATTTCATCATTCGAGGTAATTGGTAAATGTTTTTTTTGCTTTTTATTTTTATTTTTAACAATATTATTTAGTGCCTCTGACACTTTCCTTGTGTCATCTGCTAAAGATTTTGCTATATAATATAAAACAATACAATTTATCAAAAATAAAATCACAATTCCAACAAGGAAATATATTAAGGTACTATCTGTTACTATATTAAAAGCTATTCCTATATATGCTTTACTGCCATCTATATTGATTTGTTTTACAGCTCCTTGTATATCTATTCCATATGTTTCATAGGTTCTATTTCTTTGATTTTCAGATTTTTGTAATGTATATTTTATAAAAAAATCACTTAAATTTTTTTTGTTTAATGTTGTATAATCTCCATCCTCATATATTATAAATTGTGTATCGTCATCTTGTAATAGTTTTATATTTTCTAAAATTGTTTCTACTTCATTTAATGTATAATCCTTCTTTGTAAAATTTTCTTCTAATATCATTTCATTACTCAAATACATATACTGGCTTTTCTCTTCAACAATTCTTGAATATCCTAGCAAACTTGTGAAAACTAATGCTACTAGTATCATAGGTAATATAATAATAAAAATTTTTGTTTTTAATGATGAAAACTTATTTATATATTTTTCATTTATATTATTTCTTTCTAAAATTTTTGATATTAAATTTTTACAATATATAAATACAACTAATGCTATTAATGTTTCAATAGTAACTATCAATAGAGCAATTTTCAATGTTCCTATATTAATACTACCTTCTGATATTGCATATAAACTAATAATAGCAATAGACGGAATAAGTAAATGTATTAAATATATTTTGTATGGTAAATTAAATATCTTTCCAATTATCTTTGTATTGTCTTTATTATATTTACTAAAATCTTTATCTTCATTTATATCTAATATTTTGGTTGAAAGTTTTATTGCAATTAAACCTATTAAAAAACATAAAAATATAATTAATATATATTGTTCGGTATATAGTATTCCTAAATCTATATTTCTTTGAAATTCATTATTTATGGAATCTGGTGGATAATTTAATAATCTTGGAAGAATAGGAAAAAATATTATTCCAATAATTATTACTGTTATTGTAAATATAATTATTATTTTGTTTGATGGTTTTATTTTCATATTTATTTCTCTTTCTTATATAAATTTTATTTTTTTCATATAATTTATAATCTTTTCTATATACTCTTTATTTATAATATTCCACTTAAAATTTACTTTGCTTAATGATTTTTGAGTAATATTATTGAGTATTTCAATATTTCTCTTGATTCTTATGGAGTAAATATCATAAATAAAAGTCTTTGCTTTTTTATCGTTTATTTCTTCAAAATCTTTTTCAGCTACAGTCTGAATATTATGTCCTAATTTATTTAGTATTAATACTAAATTTCCAATGCTTATCATGTTTTCATTATATAAATGATAAATTATTTGTTCGCTACTATCATTAAAGATAAGCTTTACTATAGCTTCACTTGCTAAATCAACAGGAGTGAAATCCACATTTATATCAACAATATCTTCAGGAATTTTTTTAAATTCTATGATTGTTTTTAATTTAGTATAAAAAGCGTTACTTTCTATATTTTTTTGAAATAAACCATCTTTAAATCTTCCTGTCAAATTTCCAATTCGATATATTTTAGCATATAGATTATTCTTTAAAATGTTTTTCAAAACTAAATATTCTGCTTCAAATTTACTTTCTACATATACATTTTCATTATAATTTTGTCCTATCCAGAAATCTTTTTCTGTAAAATACTCTTCATTTTTATTTTCTGTGCTTTGACCAGATATACTTATAGTAGACATATAATGTAATTTACTATTTGATAGCAAACAAAAGTCTATAATATTTTGAGTACCTACAACATTTATATTTTTAAAAATTTCTTTATTTCCATAATGTTTTACTGTTGCAGCTGTATGGATTACCACATCAACTTTTTTAGCCATTTCATTATATATAGATTCATCCCAGCCCAAGTGTTGTTTTGTTATATCACCATTTATTATTTGCACTTTCTTATTACTAGTGATACTTTCATTAAAATAAAATTTATATAAATCATCTAATCTCTTTTGAATAAATTTGTCTTCATTTCCTCTCACTAAGCAATATACTTTTATAGAAGTATTTTTTAATATCTCATTTAAAATATGTATTCCTAAGTATCCTGTAGCTCCAGTTAATAATATGTTATTTACTTTGTTTTTTGCTTTTGGTAATGTAATATTTCTTATATCTATTTCCTTATAATTTGCACCCTCTACAGTTCTATTTTCTTTCTGTTCATCAATTCTTATAGCAAGCTCTTTTATTGTAGGATTATTATAAATATCTTGCGAGCTGATATTCCATTTTTTTTCAAATGTTATTGTTTGAAATTCTATTATAGATAATGAGTCTGCCCCCAATTCAAATATATCTGAATCTATACTTATCCTTTTTAATCCAAGGATATCTTTCCAATATTTTTCTAACTCTTTCTCTGTTTTGGTATTTGGTTTTATATAAGTTTCTGCCTTTTGCCTTGATATATATTCCTTTGGATTTGGTAATTTATTCTTATCTATTTTTCCACTTGTATTTACAGGAATATTATCTATTTTTATATAAAGTGTTGGTATCATATAGGAAGGTAATACTTTTTTTAGATATTCTTTTATTTCTTTTATTGTTAAATTAATCATAGAAGTATAATATGCACAAAGCAACTTCTTTCCTGTATCATCTTCAAAATCAATTACAACAGAATTATTTATTCCTGGATACTGATTAATCATTTTCTCTATTTCTATTAGACTAACTCTATAACCTCGTATCTTTAATTGTTTATCCTTTCTACCACAGAATTCTATTTCATTATTATTATTTAGCCTACATAAATCTCCTGTTTTATATACCATTTCATTTATGGATTTATTAAACACAAATTTTTCTTCTGTTAGTTTTTTATTATTTATATATCCACTTGATAATCCAGCTCCTCCAATGCAAAGTTCTCCGATACATCCTTTAGGAAGAAGCTGATTATCTTCCGACATTATATAATTTTTATAGTTAGCAATGGTCTTACCTATTGGTATATTTACACTTTCACATTTATTGCATTTATGATATGTTGAGCATACTGTCGTTTCAGTTGGCCCGATAAGTGTTATATACATTTGCAAATTTTATTAAATTTGCAAAATATTCTCTTTTTAGTATGTCTCCTCCACTAATAAATGTTCTAACGTTTTTTAGTGTTGACAACTGATTTAACTCATTCAATAATAACGGAGCACAACTTATTAAAGTCACTCTGTTTTCATTTATGATTTTTTCTAATTTTGACAAATTATAAATTGTGTCCTTAGATACGGAAACAATCTTTATTCCATTTAATAAAGCTGGATAAAATTCTTCAACAAATGCATCAAATGAAGGAGAAAATTGCTGTAAAACAACATCCTCTTTACCAAGTTTAAATTCATTTTGAAATGCATAAACATAATTAATAACGTTACTATGGTTTGTCAAGACACCTTTTGGTTCACCTGTTGACCCAGAAGTATATATAATATAACATCCGATTTGTTCCATTTATGTCCCTGCTAGCATATCCTTTTAAATCTGTATTTTTTTCAAGTTTTTCTATGTTAAGTATCTTTATATCAGTTGAAATATTTTTGAAAATATCTTCAGTTGTTATACAAATTTTAGACTTTGAATCTTTTAGCATATAGTTCACTCTTGTATTTGGAAAGCTAATGTCTATCGGTAAATATATTGCACCAGCTTTTAATATTCCTATAATTGCTATAAATAATTGTAACGATTTTGGGAGATATACTCCAACAATATCTCCAATATTTACATTGTTATCTATTAAAACTTGAGCATATTTATCAGATTCTATATCTAATTCTTTATATGTAATTTGTTCATCTTCAAATATTATTGCAGTTTCATTTGGTCGTTCTTTTACTTGTATTTTAAATAAATCTATAATGCTTTTCTTTTTATCATAAGGAATTTTAAGGTTATTTATTTCCATCAATTCTTCTTTTTCTTTTAAAGTTACAATTTCTATATCTCTAATTAGAATGTCTTTATTTTTCAAAACTTGTTCTAAAATATGCATAATTCTATCATGCATATTTGATATATCTTTTTCAGAATATTTACACGTTTGATAGTCATAAAAAATCTTCAGTTCTCCAGTATCATCTAAATCAGTTAAATGTATATCCAATGAATTTGATAAACATTTGTTAAAAATCCAACCTGTATTGTAATCTAAATTAGATGATTGTCTATTATCTCTTGCATTTTGATATGATACAACGATGTCAAATAAACTTTTAATATTAGAATTTTTTTCTTTTGCTATTTTAAATATCTTTTCATAAGATAGCCTTTGATGTCTAAATAAATTAATCTCATTTTTTTTATTTATATCTAAAAAATCTTTAAAAGTAGTTTCTTTATTTATATCAATTCTAAAAGGTACTGTATTTACAAACATACCTACAATTTGCTTTTCAAAATAATTAGATCGATTTAATAATGGTAGTCCAAATAACATATTTTGTATGTTATATATTTTAGAAAAATATATTGATAAAGCTGATATAAATATATTCAAGAATGATTTATCTATATTTTTAAACTTATTTACCATTTTTGAATCTAAAATAAATTCTTTTCTTCTAGCTTCAATATTCTCTTCAGAAACCTCCTTATTTTCTATAAATATTTCCTCTGAAAAGATTTTCGTCCAATATTCTTCATCTTTTGCTCTTTTAGCATCTTCTAAATATTTTTTTTCTTTATATATATATTCTTTATATGAAGGTCTAATTATTGAATTATTAACTTGCTCATTATTAATCAAACTATAGTATATGTTTGCAATATCATTTATTAATAATGACATTGACCAAGCATCCCATATTAAATGATGTGCCGAAAAAATTATTCCTCCACTTTTATTATTCAAGTTGTATATATAAAAAGAATATAGTTTATTTTGTAATACTTCAAAATTACGTTTAGAGATTGCTACTTTTAAGTTTTCTAATTCTACTTCGGTTTTTAAATCTATAATCTCTATTTTTTCTTCTTCATAATTTAAAAACTTTTGTTGTATTTTACCCTCTTCATTTAAAAAGAATCTGGCACGTAAAATTTCATTATTTTCAATAAAAATATTTATTGACTTAACTAGTAGTTGTTCATTTATTTGACCTGCTATATTAAAATAGCCAGTTATATTATTTATATTTGTATCTTTATAAAATTGCTCTGTAATCCATATACTTTTTTGTGGAGTTGATAAATCAAATATCATTATATTTCCTCCCGTTTTTTTTGATAATATCACATAATCTTTAAATTTTTTGTCGAAATATTGTCTATTTTTATATTTCTAAAAAATTCATCAAATTGTTTTTTTATCCTTTGTATAAAATTTATATTAGATGCAAAAAATAAATACTGTATATCTGCCAAATCATTGACAATTAAAAAACACCATAGTTTCAAAAAATTATCTTCATCATTTTGATATACTGAATGTATGAGTGCTGACATAAAAAACTTAAAATTCTTTTTAGTAAATGCGTCTTTTTGAATTCTTTTTATATAACTTTCTTCGTTAATTAGAAATTCATCTAATAATTTTGCAAACTCGTGTTCCATAAATACTCCTAGATAATATATTTCATGTAAAGTCTAACACAAAAAAGAATTTTTTTCAAGTTTTAGTCCACATTAGGTCGTATATTAACACATTAAGATTTTTTTGAAAATTTGATATGCTTATATAGGAGGCTGTATTATGATTTATGAGAATGATAATGATAGAGAAATTCTTTTAGGTAAAATGTGGCAAGCTGCAAGAAAAGCTAAAGGTTTTACTCAAGAATATGTTGCCGAAAAATTAGATCTAGGTCCACGATACCTTTCTGATCTTGAAAGAGATAAAACAATAGGTAGTATAAAAACATTAATAAATTTATGTAATATATATGAAATTACTCCAACTTATATACTGCAAGACTACTTAAACATAGATAAAGATTTAAAAATAGATTCTGAATTAATAGGATATTATTCTTTAAATAAAAGAGATAGAGATTTAATTATTAAAATGATTGAGCAAATGAATTCAAGTTATGAAAGCAAAAAAAGCGAGGAATAAAAACAAGTTTTATTCTTCGCTTTTATATTTTTAGTTTTACACTTCTAATGAACCCAAAATTAACTTAACTCCAAGTGAAAAACCTTTTATAAATTGAATTTCTGAATCAATACTTTGTAATTGCGTTTGTAATTCCATATATTTATTATATATCTCTTTGTCTTGATTATTTAAACTGCTCAATATTTTATTTGATAATTCTATACTTTCTTTCCTAATTCTTGCATATTCCTCTGATTTAATCTCATCTTGTGATGGTTTAATTCTTCCATTATATAAATCTTCTAGTATTTTCTTATATTCTTTCATATATACCTCCTAAATTATAAATTATCATACATTCAAATAGTAAAATCTCATATATAGATAATTAATAAAATAATGAAAATATAAGAAAAATAGAATTATCATATAAATTTTTATTATTTTTCGAAATCCGCAAAATTAGGACATATTGCTACTAATATTTCTTTTACAATCCTTAACTGTTTCTCATCACACCTATCAAGAAGGTTATTAATTATCTCTCTATCCGAATATTCTTTATTTTCCTTTTCCATATATTCACCAAATAGCAAAATGTCAGAAGAAACATTCATAGCTTTACTAAATTGATATAATGTATGAATACTACAGCTCTTCTTACCACTTTCTATCCTATTTATAAAATTTTCTGTTCTATCAGATTTTTCAGCCAATTTTTCTACCGTCATCCCTAAACTATTTCTTGCTTTTTTTACTCTTGCACCAAAATTTTTCCAATCATTATATTCTTTTCCATTCATAATATATTCCTCCAACACTAACAGGAATTTTAAAAACTCCTATCAGTATTATTCCATAAATGTCGCTTTTTTATTATTGTCTGTTGGTTACGAAATATTATTCCTAATAGGAATAATAGAGATAAATAAAAACACGATTGAAAAAATCGTTATAAATTACTAATTTATTCTTTCTTTTACAATTTCTAAATACTTTTTATTAATTGATTTGTAGTAATCTATATCTTGTTCTGTTATAACCTTATTTTTTACAATTCCATCTTCTTGCATAGAATCAACATATAAATTATTTAGATTATTTAAAATGCCGAATATTTTATTTTTATCTACATTATGAGCCTGTAATACAGCATAAACATAAACATTGTTAGAAAAATGATCTAATTCTTCATCTAAAATTTCAGGAAAATCTTTTTTCACATCACTTTTAATTCTGTTAATCACTTCATCTTTAAACACTGTATTTAACATCTCGCCATAAACATTCATCAATTTTTCTTTTTCCGATTTAAAATATTCTATAGCTCTAAAGTATTCATTAATAGCTTCATCAACAGCAATATTTTTTTCATACAATATATCTTTAGGTTCATTATTTTTTATTGATAAATGTAATATGTCTCGTTTTTCAGTAATAACTCTTTTCAATTCAGCTAAACTTTTCATATATACCTCCTTCTCTTTATATTAATTTATTCATTTAATAGTTTTGAACGATTGACCTTTCAATAATAACATAAAAAAATGGTAAAATCAATACATTATAGAAGGAGTTTAATTATGAATAGTAGAAATAAATATTCTATTTTAGATGGGAAATTAAATGTAACTGGAACTAATATTAATTATTATAGATTAAAAAAGGGATTATCAGCTCAACAGTTATCTGATAAACTAATAATGCTTGGTTTAGATATACATAGGCAAGCAATTTTTTCTATAGAATCAGGAAAAAGAACAATTACTGATTATGAACTATGTGCTATAGCAGAAATTTTGGGTATTACTACAAATGATTTGTTAGAAAACTATGTTACACTTATAAAAAATGAACTAAAATAAAAAAGATTACCGTTATTTTTTTAACAGTAATCTTTTTTATTTTTATGCCACTTTTTTTAATGTGTATGCCACATTAAAATCTTCATCAAAAAAATCTTTATAATTCTTTATATACTTAATATCTAAATTATAACCTAGTGGTATCAAATCTCTAAATATACGATTAATAATATAATCTAAATTTTCATCTGCTTGTGTTAATCTAATTACAAAAACAATATTTCTAATGTTTGTTTTTTCAATTTCTTTTAAAATCATATATGAATTAGAAATATTTTGAAATGCTAACATTGGAGCATTTAGAGTTTCTTTAATTAAGTTTCCTAAAAGAAAATTGTCAGTAATTATTACACTAGTAGAATCATAGTATATATTATTTTTCATAATCCAACTTTTGGCATTTGTTCCATTAATTCTATTATTACTTGAAAACCATATGTCTTGATTATTATTAAAAGGCTTATCTAAATGAACTGATAACCCCTGAATATATCCATTTTGGTCAAATACTGGTACAAAAAAACCATTATATCTATTAAAACACCATTTAAAATCTTCTTCTTGAAAAAATCCAGGTATTCCTGCGAGATTATATTTCTTTGATAATTCTGAACCTACAAGTCTTCTTTTGATATAATTTTTAGGAATTGTCCTATATAAACCTGCATCTATCGAGCTGTTTAACAAACCCAGTCTTTTTAAATACTGCTTATGTTGTCCTTCTAATTTTAACATATTTAGAAAGTCTCTATAAACTGCATCTCTTAATTCAATATCAGCAAGAAGATTTATAGGGCTAATTTCAATAGGGGATCTATTTTGTGAATAACATTCTCTTTCAAGTAACTCCTTATATGCTTTTTTAGTATCTATTCCTCGAACTCTAGCATATAAACCAATAGAATATCCGACCTGCACCACAGCGAGTACAACAATATTTATTATCTCTTGTATTTAAACTCATTGTAGGCACTTTGCTTAATTTATTGTATCCGACAAAATGGACAAATTGCTCTCGTTTCAAATCCTTTTTCCTCAACTATTTCTAAGCATAGCTGGTATGCTACATTTAAAATGTCTATATGTTTTTTTACTTCTTTGTAATCTAATATATCCATATTTAACTTTCCCTTCATATTATTTTTTATTTTGCATAAATATTTACCTCTTTTCTATATTTTTAGTTTTATATTGCTTTCTTTCATCAAATACATTTTTTTATTTGCTCACTACTAAAATTATAACTTTTAAGTTTACTATAATAATGTTTATCTTTATTTATAACTTCTTCTATAAATTTGTTTATTTTTTTTAGTAGCTCTTTATTATGAGTTTGTTTGTATTCTTCTCGCATATCTAAATACCTTAACATATTTTGTTTTGTAACCTTTTTCACTTTTAAAACTCCTTTCTATGCTGCAAGCTGTAACTTTTGTATTTCAAAGTTCTCTAATTTTTCTATAAATTCATTTGAGCATTTTTGTATCTTTCCACCTAATTCAATAACTGTTTTAGTTTCACCCTTAGCCCATTTAATAATATAATTAAAACTACAATGCGAAGTATCTAATCCAAAATAATCAGCTACAATATAGGCAACTGATTCAACAAATACTTCAGATAAAGCTCTATCTTTTGAATAGTCAAAATCATCATATAGGCTATGTGCTATTTCATGTAATAAAACTGATGCTTTATCATTTATAGATAAGGTATTTTTTATAGCAATTAAATTTTCTTTTTCACTATAATAGCCTAATGTGCCTCCAAATAACTCTTTCTCTATAACTGGGAACTTGCTAAATTTTTTTAATTTATCATAAAAATAAGCCTTATCATCACAATTTATTTTTTCAGATTGTAATGGTACAGCTTTCCCAGTAGTATGAGATATATCATAAACATACACATATCTATAATCATTATATTTTACTGTTTCGATTTTCTCTATTTCTTCGCCATCTTCAATAGCTTTTACTTTTTTATTATACTTTCTAGGAATAGGTGCTACTATCCATATTTTTTTAGCATCTTCTGTAAGTTCTCTTTTTAGTTTTAACCATGTAGCTTTACCGAGCAACTTTTGTAGCATCTGGAAATTGACTAAAAATTAGAATGAGGTTATTAAAACTATAGTCCTTAAAATTTTTTTGAAATTTTAAAAACTTCTCATAATCTCCATTATTGATAATAGTTTGTAAATTTTCAACAACTCTATCAAATATTTCCTTTGTTTTGTTTTGAGAATTATTTTTTCTGTGTTTTTTCATAAATTATGCCACCTTTCTTAATATATTTTTTTCCCATTCTCTTAAAAAGATCAGTTGGTTTTCATTAGGATCGTCATTGTGTTTTATTCTACTTTGCACAATCCTATTTTTTTTAACTTCAACTGTAACAAGTGATTCTTTAGGCTTTTTAACATCTCTCATAAAATAAATATCACAACTTCCATTAGCATATTTTTCAGCATATGTTCTGACACAGTTACTTTGTTGTTTACTTTCATCTTCTAATGATTTTAATGAAGGAGCAGGCAATATAATAAATTTGTTATTCTTATATTTATTTACCGATAGTTCTTTATTTCGTTTAATAATTGCTTTTTTAATAATAGTTTTACTTTGTATTTCAAATTGTTTTTCTAATTTATCATGTTCTTCTTTTAAGTTTGTAGGAAAAGCATATTTATTATTTTTCAGGTCTAACCCAAGCATTTTTGCAAATCTTAAATAATCTTTGTATAAATATGTCTTCACTTTTCTATGGTGCATTTTGGCATATTTTATAAAACGATTCAAACTAATATAATTTGAAATTTCTTCTAAATCACTTATACTATCGCCATAGCTTACAAAATGTTGTAAATATCTAATTTTTTGAATGTCTTTTTCTCCTAACAATCTCAATAGCTTTAATTGTAAATATGTAATATTATTTTTTTTCATAAATGGGTAATAATCTTTTGAAACCCCAAAGATTTCTCGAAAACTTCCTTTATTTCTAAACTCATCGGCCCTTAATGCTAAATTATATAACTTCATCTTTGCTAATAATTCTGTTTTACCTATATCATATTTATTTGATATAAACTTAGGCAAATCAATATATGTGCAATGTTTTGCTATATCCCATATACAAGAATATTGATATATAGTATTTTTAAGTAATTTTTTTATATTACTAGGAAATACTATTGAATAATCTATTAAAGAGTAATTTCTAGTATATTCTCTCCATTTTACTGGATAAAAATAGTTACTATCTCCATGATATATATAAATACAGCCTTGACACTTTGAGACTCTTTCGTTTACAAAAACATCTCTATGCCAATTATTATTAGGTATTTCTCTTGCAAACTCTACAACTGATGAATGATGTTCATGTAGTGCATCTATTGTTGTTTTTAATTCAAAATATCTAACTATAAAAGTATCATTTGCTTTATCTAAAATAGATAAATAATCCTTAAATTGATAATGTCGTAAATTACTTCTTTTAATTAAGTATTTGTTATGGCAATTAGGACATTTAATCTCTTGATTAACTTTATTTTTGCTAATAAAAGTATTTTTGCAATTAGTACAATAACACTGATTTTTTTTTGATTTTATAATCAAATTATGATATTCAGCTTGTTTATCTACGAATTTATCCCAACCATTTGGAAGATTTGAATATTTATCTATCTGTCTTAAAATTTCTCTGTGTGCAATTTTAATATAACCCATTATTTTGACACCTCCTGAAATAGAGTAATTTGATTATCTTCTAGTTTTTTTTCTTCAGATTTTGTTTCTTCTTTTTTAGTCTTTTTTTCATTTTCTTTTATTACTTCAGCAGAAGTAGGTGGCATTACGCGTTTTTCTTTTAATTCTAGTTCATCATTACTTTTAAGGAAATAGGTAACAGCCCATAAATAAACAACTCTATCACTTATCATTGCAACATTATCTACTTTTTGTTTTCTTGCTTTTTCATATATGAACTCATACATTTGATGTATGGATTTCTCCTTATTATTAAATTTCTCGTATAGATCTGTTCTTGTTTTTAAATAATCGAAAATAGCTGAAATATTACAATTATTCATTTCTAATACTTCATTTTCTAATCTTTCTAATCCTTCCATTTTTTGATTCTCCTTTCAATTTTATGAAGCTTTTTTGAACCTTTTAAAAAGTTCATTTTCATTTTTTTCTTTTTCCATATACCTTTGATAGTTTTTTAATCCATATTTATTAAGTTTCTGTTGCTTTTCTTGTTGTACTGCATTTAACACACTATCTAGCTCATTAAAATCATAAAAACGACAAATAAGGCCATCTTTTAAAATGACCTTATTTCCAACATAATCTTTTATCACATTAAATCTGTAACTATATTTTTTCTTTCCTGGATGATCTGCGATGCGAATCCCACAAGAAAGCCCATAGTCAAGTTTTAAATATATTGAACTAGTAGAATGTGAATTATAACGATGTACGATAAATCCCATATCTAATAATTTAGATACTAGGATATTAGTAACTTCATTACCTGTCATAAATTATGCAGCTTCTTCCAATACTTGTTCTGATTGTAAGTATTTTTCTTTGTCTATTTTTAGTGTGATTGTTTTTAAATATGGTTTTATTGATTGTATTTTTTCTTCCGGTATATTGATTTCAGATACTCTTGCAATTTTATCTCCATATGCTGTGGGTGCAACAACTAAGTCGCCAATTTCTACCTTTGTAGCTGTATAATAACTATAAGCCTTTCCACCAAATGTTTTAGGCTCAAAGTTATCTTCGTATTTAACACTTATAATATTTGTTTCCATTTTTATATTCCTCCAATCCTTAATTATAGACACTTTATGCTTTTTCATATTTTTTTATAAAGTTCATTGTAGTTTTCAATATCGTTACCAACTTCATTGTTATCGATCATCTTGTAGAATATATCTGTATCAAAAACTTTGACATTTTTAGGCTTTTTATTTGTTGTTTGTAATAGTACTAACCTATTAATGATTTCTTCCCTTAAAATAGGATTTGCTTTATTTAAAAACCATCCATAAGTAGTTATAACAGCACCGGAAATACTCGGCATAAAAAAATACATTTCAGCAGCATGTCCAGTTCTTTGGGCTTCAAGAATAATAAAATCTGCTAAATCATTCTTTTTTATTATGTAGCGATCATCTAAACTGGTTTTTACAAATAAAATTCCATCATTTTTTAAAATTTTTAATAATTCATTTTTTGTATATTTTTTATATTTTATATTATCCATTCTTTATTCCTTTCTTTTTCTAAAATGGGAGATCATCTGAAGCTAAAGCAAAATCATCAGAGTTCTCACTATTTTCTGTTTGTATATTATTAGTATTCGCTGGAGTGCTACTATTCAAAATACTTTCATCTGGTCCTTGCTTTTTGAAACTATCTGCAAAATCTATTTCTTCAGCAATAATTTCTGTAACATAACGCTTTATTCCATTATTGTCCTCATATGTACGAGTTTGTATTCTTCCACAAACGCATATCTGTAAGCCCTGTTTTAAGTATTTTTCTGAAAATTCAGCTAGCTTTGAATATGCAACTATATTTATAAAATCAGTTTGTCTTTCTTCTCCCTGTGCTACATATTTTCTATTTACTGCAAGTGTATAATTTGCGATTTTATTTTGATTCTTTTGTGAAAATCGTATTTCTGGAGCTTTTGTAAGCCTTCCCAATAATATTACTTTATTCATAATTTTTACCTTCCTTTCTAATCGTCTTGTCTCACAACAATAAATTTTAGTATTTCATCGATAATCCTATAATTACGTTCTAACTCATATACAAAAGCTGCCTCAGATTCGAAATTTATAATATAGTAAAATGCTTGTGTATGTTTTCTAATTTCATATGCAAGCTTTTTTTCTCCCAATTCTTCCTTATTAGTAATAGTTCCATTTTTAGAGATAAGTTCTGCAATTTTAGTAATTATACTTTTTCTTTGTTCCTCTGTAATTTGATTTGATATTAAAAAAATTGTTTCATATTTGTTCATAATAATTTCCATCCTTTCTTAAATTAAGTATCTTTCTTGAATTATTAGTTCTTGTCCTATATTAGGGTTTGTATCTAGTGAAAATTGAACTTTTCTAGTTTTTCTAAGCTCATTTTCAACTTCTTTTATAACTTTAAAATGTTTCAAAGTGCGAAAGCCTTTTACATAAATATATTCTTGTAATTTTTTATTGGCCATTGATAAAACTTTGTTTTCGTCTTTGCTAATTGCAATAATATCTGATTCTGCAAATGGTAATTTAACATTTTTGCTTATAAGCATATATACTTTTTTGCCATAACTATTTACTGATATATTGTTAATTGATATATTTTTGTAAAAAGGTAGCTTTCTAATTTTAATTGATGGTAACTTAGACTTTTTTTCACTCTCATTATTCATAATGACAGAAGATAAAATATCTTGATTTTTTCTTAACTCATTTCTTATCTGTTCAATTCTTTTTGAATGTGCGGAAATATCAAGTTTTAAATATATTCCTTCAGCATATCTTTTATTTTTAAAATCAAGTTTTTTTCTTCCAAGATACCACACTTTTTTGACCTTAGTGCTTTGTTCAAATAGATTCAAAATAGAGCTCTGTACAGTATTAATTCTATTTTCTTTTATGTCTGGTTTCAAAATAATCATTACTAAAAATTTATTCATTTAAAATCATCCTTTCTATTTATGCTGCTATATTAAATATTTCTCTTTTATTTCTTTCAGCATTTCTTTGTTTCATAATTCTTTGATTTGAATAGTATTCCTCCAAGTATTCTTCTTTGTAATGTTCTATTTTTTTGTGATGTTTTCTTAGCTTAAACATACAAGTAAATTTTCTAATGTCTTTTTTCTTCATTGAAACTCTGCGATTATTTTTTATAGAAATAATTAAGAATGTTCCAAGTAAAATATTCCCTCCTAATAATCTGTTAAATTCATCTATTGGGGCATTTTTATTTGCTATAAGTAATGTGTTTTCATTTAATTTTACTTTGTATAGTTCTTCTCCTATAAAAGCTTTTATATATTTTATACTTGCAGGAATTCTGACAGTTTGTACTTCCTTTCCTGGCATAACTAATAAACTTTTAATTTTCATATGTATTTTCCTTCCTTTTTTTAATTTTAAATAGAGAAAAGACAGAATATATCTGCCTTTTTCCATTATGCAGCTTGTGGTAATTCAGCTACAATTTTTGTGTTATTTTTGCGTAATGTATTAATTGTTTTAAATCCTTTTGTTATTGGTTTTATAATTGTTACCCTATCACTATTTGCATCAGCAATTTTAAGCAAATTGCCTTTTTCTACTTTTGCTATAATAACTTGTGTATCCTTTGAATATTCTTTTATAAAATCATAATCTGCACAACTCTCATAGTCATCAATAAAAATAGGAAAATTAGCTCCTGTAATTTTGTTAAACATATTAGCCAATTCCAAAGCTGTAGCAATAGTTTCAGAACGAGATAAATCATAAATCGGAGTATCTTTATAGGTAATTATAAAATCCTCTTTGATTTCTCCAGTAGTTTTTAATACTGAATAGAATTTTATATTAACATCTGTTAGATATTCCTTTGCTAATTTCATTTTCTCTTCAATATAACCAATATATAGTTTTTGAGCTACTTTTTTTGTATCGTTTAGATTGTTAATGAGCTTCTCTTTTTCTTCAATCTCACTATTAAATCTCTCAATATCCTTCATTGCTGAATTTATATTCTTTTTTTTAATAGCAATTTCATTATTAAATCTTTGAATTTCTTGCTTTTCCTCTTCTAGTAACTTTATATGCTCTTCTACTATTCTAATTCGTTTTTGTTTTTCTATAGTAGGATTTCCTTCTATTGCGTGATATTTACATCTCTCAATGGTGTGCTTTGATTTCAAATCTTTAATTTGGGTTTCTAACATATTTCTTTTATCAAATTTTGAAACTAAGTCATTGTACATGTTTTGAATTGTAGCAAGTTTACTTTCATCTTGAATTTTCTGTTTACAAGTTGGACAAGTACAATCAGTTCCATTTTTAATATTCAAATATGTTTTCTTACCTGTTTTCATTTCCTGTTCAAGCTCATTATATTCTGTTTCTTTAGTTAAAATTTCCTTTTCTAAACTTTCTACAACTTTCTTTTGATTTTCTTTATCTACTAACTTATCATTAGTATTTAAAAAAGCTAATTCTTGTTGTTCCAAAGATAGTTCCTCATCTTTTTCAAATATTTTATATTCATGAAGTTTCTCTTTTGCAATATCTTGTGCATATTCAATTTTCCCATTTAAGGTAGAAATCTGAGTATTAACTCGTTTTATATCAGAGTTTAATTCTGTAATATAGAAAGGTATGTCCGTAGGCATACCTTCTAAAAGTAATTGTTCCTTTTTAGATAAATTGTTAAATGCAATATCCATACAAATATTAAACATATTTAAGTTTATAAATTCACTTTGTTCTTCTTCTGTTAAATTTTCAAATTTTTTTTGTTTATTTGTATAATATTTTTTTATTAATATATCCTTAGTATTTGCATCTAATCTATCAAAAATTTCTTTTGGTTTAATACTAGACAAATATTTATCTACCATTTCCTTTTGCTCCGCTGGCCTTTTATTCAGAAAATATAAAGGATTTATAATTGATAAAAATAATTTTTTATCTCTATAAAAACTTATAAGATCTGCTTGATTAACACTTTTACCATCTAATGCAATAAAATTGCCTTTAGTAGAATATTTATTTTTACCACGAATTAAAATATGATTTTGTCCATTATTATCGGTAAAATGTAATTCCGAATATGAGCTATCGCAATATTTATTAATCAAACAAGATTTTTCATCTCCAGATAAATTTGTGCCAAGAATTGTATTTACAATGGAATAAAGTATATTACTTTTGCCTGACCTATTTTTTCCTGTAATACTTGTTGTATCATATAAATCCGTTTCAAAGATTTCTTTAAATTTTCTAAATCCTTTGGTTTTCACATAATTAACCTTCATAATTATCTGCTCCTTTTCTTTTTTCTTAAATATAGCTTTCGTATATGTTCTGGTAAAACCCAGTCAGTTGTACCATCTTTAAATCTTACATGATAATCTTTATAATAAGGATCACGCTCGATAACAATAGCTGATATGTTACGATAAAATTTATTATCGTTTTCACCAGGACCATACACCATAACCTTTTGTCCATTTTTAAATTCATTGTGCATTTTGAATACTCTCCTTATTAAATTTTTATGTTTTCAATCTTGACTTTTTATTTTCTTTATATGTATAATATAGAAAATTATTTAGAAATAACATTTCTAAATATGAATTAATGTAGTAGTATAAGCAATTTTCCCAAAGACCTTATGCTGCTACTTTTTTTAACATTTTTTCGACAAGTTCGAATTTAATTGCAAATAACTGTCCTTTGACATCTGATAACTCAAGTCTTACAACCGTTCCTAAATCACATTGTTCAAGTTCTATTGCATCTTCTGGGCGAACAGCTACATCATAAATTTTGTCTTGCATATCAACAAATTTTGCAATTAAATAACTTCTACCTGCAATTTCTTTGCTGTATGTTTCAAGTAATTGATAGCAATCTTTAAAAGGATCTTCTACATTGCTATTTTCTTGTTTTTTAGTCTCCTTTTTTTCTGCATTCTTTTTTGATTTTACAGTTTTCGTAGTATTTTTCTTTGTTTCTTCTATAGTAGTAGTTTTTGTATCTTTTTCTACTTCTTTTGTAGATGTTACTACTTCATTATTCACATTTTGTTCATTATATGTGGATAGTTCCTTTGGTTTTTCTATTGTTTCTGGAATTTGTTTTATAGATTCAACATTTTCTTTTTTCAAAATATCTAAGACATAATTATTGAAAGTTTGACCTAAACTATTAGATTGTTCGATTTGTTTTAAAAATATAATATGACGACCTTTAATCGACTTTCCTTGTGCTTTTTGTAATTTTATATAGTCATCTAGCTTATTTATTGATGTTTGACCTGTTATTTTCATTAAAAATATACGATCAGTACTAACATCCGGTATTAAGAACTTAAGCCAACCTATTCTATTACAAGCACATTTTCCATATTCATTTTTTTGTCTGTGTTGACAATTATATGTATCACAATTTATCTGTTGCCATCCATTTTTAACTCTTTGAGTCGCTTGATTAGAACCTTCTGGACTGCGACACACTTCGCCACTTTGATTATATCTAACATATTTTTTAGATAATGGCTCTTCATCAAAGAATTCTATTTCAATACTTTGTTTACCTTTGAATAGTTTATTAAATTTATCTAAATATGATTTCATATACTCGTCATCAGATTTCGCTATAAAATAGCCATACTCGATTACTTTATTTTTGATTTTTTCTCCGTGTTGAATTCTACCGGATAATTGGTAAATTTACTAATTTTGTTTGTTGCATTTTTAATACCTTCCTTTCTTATGCAGCAACTAATTCTTGCATACAATATTGATTAGCACTTATCCTGGTTAAATCTATTGTATAAATGGGATAGATGCTTGAATTTACTACACATATACCGGTTTGCTCTTTTAAGATTCCTAAATCTATTAATTGAGGTATCATTGTAGGTTTAAATTTGCAATCTACAACGATTTCATTTTCTTTTAATACTCGCTTTTTGGGGTCTAGTGTAATATCCGCAAAATGTGCTGTTTCATTTGTTTTTTGATCAATTCCAAATAGACTTAGTTGTAAATTTCCATTTTTGTAATATGAACTATGGATAAAACAATTTTCAAATACCATTTCGTATAGTTCAAAATTAAAACCACTTTCCATAACTAAAATCTCCTTCCATTATTTTTGTGTAAAAGATTTTTTGATTAAATCCTCCTTTCCTTAAATTTGGGACAAAAAAAGAGAAAGTACTTAAGTTATGGGGGAATAACTTAAAATTACTTTCTTTTATTTTAGAGCATAACAAATATTCTATATATTTATTGAATGCTAAATCCCATCTTTTGCTACATAAAAAATATGTAGAACTACTTACTACTAACTATAATTTAGTAGTTATGCTTCAGAATTGAATTCTGAAGATAGTTATAGAACCAGTCTATAACATAATCTTTATACACAATTATATTGTATAGAGTTTTTTAATAAATTTCAATAAGTATGCCTCAAAAAATTTTTTCATTGATATACGGAGCTTTTTTGACATTTTTAGTAGGGAATTTAAAATTATTTTTTTGAATTCTTTTGTGTGTTTACAGTATCAAGGAAATGCGAGACACAAAAAAATTTTATTTCAACATTCTAATTTTTCGACATTTTATATACAATAAAGCAAATGGAAGGAGGAATATATTAAAATGGAAAATTATTATTTTACATTCTGGATTGCAAAATATGGAAAGAAGGAATTTACAGAACTTATAAATAAAGTGGCAGGAAATGCTACAATACCAAAAGAATTAAAAAGTAAAGTTGATAAAGATGAATACCTATTCCACTACTTTTGGATAGTTTATTGTATTATTTCATTAAAACATTTCGGATTAAATTTAAAACAAATATCGTTTATGCTTGAACTATGTTTATCAACAGGAACAAGCAAACTATTTCCACCAGCTGAAGTATTAGAGGTTCAAAAAGATATAATTCCAGACATAGTAAAATACATTGAAAAAGATTTATCAAATAAAGTAGGAGAGTGATTTTTTATGGAAAACCCAAATTTAATTGATTACTTATACGACAAGAAAGTAGAAGATATGTTATTTACATTAAAAGACAAAGAGTTTGATGAACTACAAAAGAAAATAACAACAGCAGATAAAGAAATTAATAAATTTATTGAACAGAGAGTACATCCTAAAAGTAGAAAGTTATTAAGGACGCTATTTGTTAATTATAGTAATGCTGTATTTATAAGTACAGCAAGAGAAAATCAATTATACTATAGATATGGTGTAGAAGATGGTACAAAATTTCTAATTGCATCTTTATATGGTAAATAGTAAATGCTCTATATGTAATGTATAGGGCAAAAATTAAAAGCAAAGAAAATGTAACATAACTACACTTACGATACATTTTTTGTTTTTTTTCGCAAAATATGACAAAAAAATGTAACATAATTGAGTAAAATAGTATATAAAAAATGTAACATAATTGAAAGAGGTGATTTTAGTGGAAGAGGCATTTTTAAAATTCATGAAAGATAATAGATTAGCAGATAATACTTGTAATAGTTATATAAGTGATTTAAAAAAATTTAAAGAATATTATTTTGATTCTTATGGTGAAGATTTGCAAATTCTAATACATGCCGATATTATAACATATCGTACCTATCTGCAAAAACACAATAACACATATAAAACTATAAATAGAAAACTTGCAGCATTAAAACAATATAACTTATTTTTAATAGACCAGAAAAAACAAGATACACTTGCAATACAAGATAAGGATTATTACAAAATACAGCAATCAATAATTCCAAAAAAAATTCCTTCTCAACAAGAAATAAATAAATTAAAACATTTTGCAAGTAGAGATGAAAAAAAACCTAAAAGAGATTATTGTTTTATATCAATTTTTATATATGGTGGATTAAGAGAATCTGAAATAGTAACAATAAGATTAATAGATATAAAATTGGAAGATAGATTTATAAATATAATTGGTAAAGGTAATAAGTTCAGACAAATAGTTATTAATTCAATTATGTATGATGCAATTAATGAATATTTAGAGGAAAGAAAAGAAATACAAACTAATAATCCATATCTCTTTATAGGACAAAAAAATAAAAATAATACTAAACCCCTAAACAGAAACTTTTGTAATAGATTACTTAATAAATATAAAGATATATGTAATATTAAGGATTTACATCCTCATATGTTACGTGCATACTTCTGTACAAATGCACTTCATAATGCTGGATATAGTATAGACCAAGTTGCAAATCAAGCAGGACATTATAGTTTAAATACTACAAAAGGTTATCTATCAACAGATCAAGAAAGTATTATTTCTCTTGCTGATAAACTTTAACAAAATATACCTTATAATAAATATTATAATATGGTATATTATATATAAATTATTGGAGTGTGATATTTATGTATTTGGATATAGAATTTTCCAAACTCTTTAAAAATAAACACGGAGTAACAATATATAATAATGTAATTTCAGAAATAAAAAAAGAAAGAGCTGAAAATTGTGATAATAACTATATTGAAGCTATTTTTAGAGTTGCATTTTTAGGTTATTTTGGGCTTGATGAAAATGCTCTAAATAATATGCTTAAAGATATAAATTATAAAGAAGATCTTGCATATATAAATAGAATTCATAAGAACTCTATTAGAAATATTAGAAATTATATAATAGAAGCCAATAAATATTGACATTATTATATTCTTTTGATAAATTAATATAAAATGCAAAATATGTCGAAGTATGGCAGGTGGAGGTGAATAAAGAATGAATAAAGCTGATTTAATTGATGCTATAGCAAAAGATACAGGTCTTACAAAAAAAGATTCTGAAAAAGCACTAAATTCTGTTATCGAAAATATATCTAATGCACTTGCAAAAAAAGATAAAGTTCAATTAATTGGATTCGGTACTTTTGAAACAAGAAAAAGAGCAGCTAGAACAGGAAGAAATCCACAAACAGGAAAAGAATTAAAAATTGCTGCTTCAACAGTTCCTGCTTTCAAAGCTGGTAAAGCACTTAAGGATAAAGTTAATAAATAAAAACTTATCTACTTTAAAAAGGTAACATTTATCGTTACCTTTTATTTTTTTGTCTTTTTATCGGTGTAATATTTTATGCTCGTTAAACATTTAAAATACATTTGTAATTCATCAACATTTGCTCTGTCTATAAGAGTATATAAATTTTCTACAACTTTTAATTTCCCATTATCCTTTTTCCCATACAATAAATAATCTGTATCAGTTCCTGTAGCTGTTGCAATTTTATCTAAGGTAGGTAGACTAAATATAAATTCACCACGTTCAAGTTGCGATAAATGTCTATAATCAAGATCACATCTTTTAGCAAATGCTTTTCTTGATTCCTCGAAGATATCTTCTCTTATTTTTCTTATTCTTTCACCAATTAATACCTTATCTAAGGCCATTTTTAATCGACCTCCCTCCTAGAATGTAGTTTGTATATGTATATTTTATATACTTTCATAAAAAATATCATAGACTTTTGATATGTAATAATTTGTTCTTTGTCAAAGTATATCTATTTTTGTCGAATAAGTTGTCTGTTGCCTTTGGGAAATCTATCACTTTAAGACTGTTAGTATTTCGACAAAACACAACCAAAATTTGACATTTTTTGCATCCTAAACATTATATAATATTCGCAGGGCTTAATAGACCGATTGTTAAGTAGAACACTCTAGCAAAAGATTGCAGATGTACTTAAGACAAGTTTTCTTATTAATCGGCTATTTAGACCTTTTTTTCATATATAAAATTTTAGGAACTAATTTTAAAGGAAGGAGGATTTTATTTTCTTTTTAGTGTTCCACTTAAATACGGAACATTGAGCCCAAATTTTTAATTTGGGAGGAACACTTATGGAAAATAAAAATGTCTATAAGGAAGAAAGGTTTGATAGTTTCCTGAACAAAACTATAATTTTGTCATCAAAGTACTATTTCAAAAAAAATATGAATATTGCAAATAAAGAAAATACTATTGTAGATAATGAGGATTTTTCTCATTTTCTACAGGGCTTTATTGAGCTTGATAGTTCTCTTGTTGATATTAATGATATTGAGCTTGGTATTGAATTAAATAGTGCGTTAAACTGTCTGTCAGATATTGAACAGGCAGTTATTTTTTTACTATTTAAAAAAGAATTATCACAAGCTGAAGCTGCTGAAATATTAGAAATATATTCAAAAACAGTTAGCAAGATAAAGATTAGAGCTATTGAAAAAATGAGAAAATACATGAAAGGAGATTGTGAAAATGAAAAATAAAACTATATATGAATTAGGTATATTGGCACAAAAAGGTGATGAAATGGCTATGTTAGAAATTATTGAAAGGAAAAAGAAAATGCTGAAAAAGTACAGTTTTGGTGATGAAGATAGATACCAATACATAATACTTAAACTTATTGAAGGAATAAAAAATTACAAGTTTTAAAAATTTTTTTAAAATTATGAGAGAATTTTCCCAAGATACTTAATGTAAATATATTGAAGGGCAAATTTTAAAGGAAGCACTATATTATAAAGACAGGTAGGACAAGTTTATGCTCTTACCTGTCTTTTCCTAAATTTTAGAAAGGAGATTGAAGTATGTTTTTAAGATTTGTAATGTTAGGAATATCATTTGTTGTAATTTTATTTACTGTTGACATCCTTTTACCCAAACTAATATTAAAATATAGATTACACAAAGAACATAAGGAAAGAAAAAAAAGACAAGAATCATTTAGAAAAAAGATGAAAGAATTAGAGATTAAATAAATTTCTAATAGTTCTGTCATACCTAAAAAGCGTCGACAAAAAATTAACCAAATCTAAAAGTGAGGTTACAACATGATAAAAGAAAATATAATTTCTAACTATTATATTAAACACCAAAAAGTAAAGGAAATATCTGAAGAATTAGGTGTATCAACTGCATATATAACTAAAATTATAAAACAGGATACCAGATATTCTAATGAAAAACAATATAGAAAAGAACGCTCTAAAAGTAAAAGAAAAATAGATCAAAATAAATTTATAAAAAATAAAAGAGAAAAACAAAGAATAGAAGATAATTATTCTGCCTTGCAAGCACAACATGCTCAAGCATCCAGAGAATTATCAAAATCAAAACATTTATCAAATGAAAATTATAGAAAATGGAATAGTAGTGCATATACTTATAACCCTTCAAAAAGGCGATTTGAGTTTGACAAAAATCTTGGTCGTTCCGCAGATGTGCCAAAGTATATAAATGATAGGAGGTAATTTTCATTGAAAGACAAATTATTAAAAATAATAAAATTAGCAGATGAATTAAACGAAAAACAAGATAAGGTATATGCAGAAATAGAATATGTTGCAAATGATAGCAAAAAACTAGTTATTTCAATAAGGTCAAAAAAGGATTTTTCATATATAGAAAAATGTGAGGTACAATTAAATGCTTTTTCTATGATTGAATGGGATAATGTTATAACACTTTTTGAAACTTTTGTCGGAGGTGTTGTAAATGAATAAGAAGGAAGCTGTTGCTTATGCACAAATTACCCTTGATTTTATGCAGAGTTCAAAATACACAGGAAAAATAACCCCAGATACTCTTGGTATTGAAATGAGACAAGCATTTAAGTTATATCCTAGAAATATTGTTTTAAATATTGCTGAATCACAATCTTTTGCTAGAAAAAACTTACTAAATGCTAAAATTGGAAGTGATACTAGTGAATGAATAAAATAAGTTTTATTATGAAGATATGTTTAAAGAATATGCCGATATAGTTAATCCTTCTGAATTACAAGAAATGCTTGGAATTGGAAGGAATAAAGCATATAAGTTATTAAAAACTTCGCAAATTTATAACAAAAGAATAGGAAACAACTATTATATCCCTAAATATAGCGTCATTGAGTACATTCTAAAAAAATAATATTTGAGCACTGACTTTTCTACTTATCTATGCTATTATAAATAACATGATTAGTAGGCAGGTCAGTCATTTTTTATAGGAAAGGAGAAAGAATGACGGATTATGAACGAAATAAAATGGAGGTCAATGTAACAGTAAGCCTTCAAGAGAAAGGAGGAATTTATCAAGCAGTTCTTAGTTATAAAGATGAGAATGATAAATGGAAAACAAGTTGGAGGAGCACTGGAATCAGAGTTAAACCTGGAAATAAAAAATTAGCAAAAACAAGAGCTGAAGAAATAAAATCTACCTTCATAGAAAAAATTTTTAAGGAAAGAAAACCTATACGAAAAGGTATTGAAAATCAATTAGATATGGAATTTGTTGATTTTATGTATTTACGATTAGAAGAGGTTAATGTAAAAAGAAAATATGAATATTCAACTTATTCTGCTTATAAAACAAATATAGCTCTTCATATGACAAATTATTTTGGATCTTCTAAAAGAAAAGATTTAAAACCTAAAAATCCCGAAGGGAAAATATATATAGTAGAAGATATCACTTCAGATGTCATAGATAGTTTCTTTACTTATTTATCTATTGAATGTAATTTAAAAAATACTTCAATTAAGCATTTAAGAAATCAAATAAGTACAGCTTTTGAAATATTAGATAAAAAAGACATAAAAAGGAAGCCAACTATTGGAATTGAACATCTAAAGGATGAAATTTATATTTCACAAACATATTCTATGAAAGAGTTAAATCATTTATTAGAAATTGTTAAAGGTAAAACTATAGAAATTCCTGTTTTACTTGCAGCATATTACGGATTAAGGCGTAGTGAAGTTATTGGTTTGAGATGGAGTGCTATAAACTTTGAAGAGGATACAATAACTATAAATCATACTGTTGTAAAAACTTCAGGTCGTGTTAGTGCAAACATTGATAGCAAAATTGTTGCCAAGAACAGAACTAAGACACCATTAAGTAATAGAACATTGCCTTTATATCCCGAAATCAAAAATATACTACTTGAAAAGAAAGAAAGAATTGAACTAAATAAACAAATTTTCAAAAATTGTTACAATTATACCTATGAAAATTATGTTTGTGTTTGGGATAACGGTGATATTATTGATCCAGATTATATTACACACAAATTCAAAAAAATAATTAGGAAAAACAAATTAAGAGAAATTAGATATCACGATTTAAGACATACTATTGCAACTGAATTAAATGCAAATGGTGTTGATATCAAAGCTATTGCTGAATTTCTAGGTCATTGTAATTTATCTACAACTAGAAGATATGCTCATCCTGATGAAAGGATTAAAAGAGATGTTGCTAAAAAGTATTCGGATCTTATACATAATGCACAAGAACAAGATAAAGATAAAAACAAAAATATATCTAAAAGATATGTCATAATAAGAAAACCCAAAAGTGTTAGCGCATAATAAAAAAAGTATATATGGAAATTTTACCCATATATACTTTTAACCACCATAATTAGATGATTGTAAATTATGCAATGGTGATCCAGGTGGGATTCGAACCCACGACTTCTTCCTTAGGAGGGAAGCACTCTATCCATCTGAGCTACTGAATCATTTTCAACTTAATTATAAACTATTTTTTAGATAATTTTTTAGATATTATCTTATTAACACTCAAACCTATTGATATTACTAGGATACAAATAAAAGGTCTGACGCTTAGGAGGCGAGCGCTCTATCCAACTGAGCTATAGACACATGTATTTATATAATACAATATTTTTTTATTTTTAGCAAGTGTTTTCAAAACTATGATTTTATGGTATATTTATATAGAGGTATTTTATGGAATTAAAAGAAAATGAGAGAATTGATGATTTAGAATTAAATAATTTAAAAATTATACAAAATAAAAATGGTTTTTGTTTTGGAATGGATAGTGTGTTGCTTTCTGATTTTGCAAAGAATGTTAAATCAAATGCAAAAGTTATTGATTTAGGTACTGGAACTGGTATTTTGCCAATATTGCTTTCTGCCAAAACTAAAGCTTCCCAAATTGTTGGAATTGAAATTCAAAAAGAAGTTGCTAATATGGCTAGTCGAAGTGTTTTGTTAAATAACCTACAAGATAAAATAGAAATTGTTTGTGAAGATATTAAAAATTTAAAAAACATTTATGAAACTAATTTTTTTGACGCAGTTGTAACAAACCCACCATATAAAACTAAAGGCACTGGTGGAATAAATGAAGTTGAGGCTAAGCTTATTTCTCGCCATGAGATAACTGCCAATTTAGAGGATTTTATTTCTATTTCTAGTTATTTATTAAAAGACCAATCTAGTATTTATATGGTTCACAGACCAGAAAGATTAGTTGATATTTTATCTCTTCTTAGAAAATATAAATTGGAACCTAAAGAATTAAAATTAGTACAACCAAGTTGTGATAAAGCTCCAAACCTAGTTTTAATTAAAGCAACCAAAAATGCAAAACCATTTTTAAAAGTTGACAAACCATTATATATTTATAATTCTGATGGTACTTATACAGAAGAATTATTAAAAATATATAATAAAATTTAGGAGGGCTACATGGCTGGTAAAATTTATTTGGTGGCAACACCTATTGGAAATTTAAATGATATGACATTTCGTGCAATAGATACATTAAAAAATGTTGACTTAATTGCAGCTGAAGATACAAGACAAACTTTAAAATTATTAAATTATTTTGAAATTAGTAAGCCAATGATCAGTTATCATAGGCATAATGAAGATGTAAAATCAGAGGGTTTAATTGAAAAAGTATTAGCTGGCAAAAACATCGCAATAGTGACAGATGCAGGTACTCCTGGAATTTCCGACCCAGGTGAAGAAATTGTAAAAGAGGCAATTAAAAATAATATTGAGGTTATTCCAATACCTGGTGCATGTGCCTTAATTAACAGCTTAATTGTTTCTGGAATTTCGACAACCGAATTTTCTTTTTATGGTTTTTTACCTTTAAATAAGAAGAATCGTAAAGAAAAATTATTGCAAATTATGAAAGAGCAAAAAACTGTTATTTTATATGAAGCTCCACATAAGTTACAAAAAACTTTAGAAGATATTTTAGAAAATGTTGGAGATGTCCAAGGCTGCTTAGTAAGAGAGCTTACCAAAATTCATGAGCAAAAAATATATGGTAAAATTTCAGAACTAATAACTTTATCGAAAGAACCTAAAGGTGAATATGTAATTATTCTAGATTTAAATAAAACTGAAAATGCTGATGAAGTTGATTTTTCCAAAATGAGTTTAGAAGAACATTATAATTTTTATGAAAAATTAGGGTTAGACAAAAAAGAAATCATTAAACAAATTGCAAAAGATAGAAATGTTAGCAAAAATGAAATTTATCAAAGTTTTATATCAAAAAAATAGTGTAACACCTTTCGTTACACTATTTTTTGATTTATTCTTCTTCTTTAATTTCTGATAACTTCTCTAAACATTTATCACAAACTAATTTACCTTTGTATTCAGATAATTTTTTAGAATTTCCACAGAATATACAGTTTGGTTCATATTTTTTTAATATTATATTTGAGCCATCAACATATATTTCAATTGGGTCTTTTTCTGCAATTCCAAATTTATTTCTTAGTTCAATAGGAATAACAACTCTTCCTAATTCATCCACTCTTCTTACAATGCCAGTAGCTTTCATTAAAAACCTCCTTAAAATAACATTTTTCGACAAATTCATTATATATTGATAATACCACAAAAACTTTGTAATTGCAAGCAAATATCGGCAAAAAATTAACAATTTTTGTAATTTTTTTGTGTCGATTGGTCGAATTTTGTCGAAAGACATCTTTTGTAATAAAAAACAAGCTTAAGAATACAATTAAATAATAAGAGGTGATTTTTTTGTTAAATATAATTTGGCCTGCATTTATTATAATTTCTGTTATATACGCCTTAATTTCTGGAAATATTGAAAATGTAAGTAATGGCATTTTTGATTCTGCAAATTCTGCGGTTCAGCTTACACTTACTTTTTTTGGTACAATTTGTTTATGGAATGGAATAATGGAAATTGCTAAAAAAACTAGTTTAACTAATGCTTTAAGTAAAGCTTTAAAACCATTTATAAATTTTCTATTTCCAGAATTAAAAAAAAATAAACAAGCACAAGATGAAATTTCTATGAATATGGTTGCTAATTTACTTGGCCTTGGAAATGCAGCCACTCCTCTTGGCTTAAAGGCTATGAAAACAATGCAACAAGATAACCCCAAAAAAGATACTTTAACTAATTCTATGGCAATGTTTATTGTTATAAATACTGCATCTTTACAACTTATACCTACTAATGTAATTGCTATTAGAAGTTCCCTTGGTTCTAATTCTCCCAGTGGAATTATTATTCAAGTTTGGTTTGCAACAATTATAGCTGGTATAGTTGGAATTACGTCAGCTAAACTTTTAATGAAAAAATTTTAATAAAAAAGGACTGAATATATGCAAGTAGTTAATTTTTTATCAGCCTTAGCAATTCCTGCCACAATAATAATTATTATTTTTTATGGTATAAAAGAAAAAGTAAAAATTTTTGACACTTTTTTAGATGGTGCTAAAGAAGGCATGCAAATAGTAGTTGAACTATTTCCTACTTTATTAGGAATTTTTTTAGCAATTGGACTCCTCAGAACTTCTGGTGTTTTAGAGTTTATAATTTCTATAATTTCGCCAATCACAAACATTTTAAATATTCCTAGCCAAATTTTACCTTTAGCAATGTTAAGGCCAATTTCAGGTAGTGCATCAATTGGTGTAGCTGTAGATATTATGAAAAATTACGGTGTTGATAGTTTAATAGGGGTTATTGCTTCTACAATTATGGGATCCACAGAAACTACTTTCTATACAATTGCTGTATATACAGCTTGTATTAAAATAAAAAAAATCCGCTTTGTTTTATTAGCGGCTTTATTAGCAGACTTTGCTGGAATGGTTGCATCTGTAGTTATTTGTCGATTTTTGTCGTGAAGTTTTTATTGACAAGTTGAACTTTTTATAGTAGTATATGTTCATAGTTTATAACCTTTGTTTCAAAAAGGACAAATAATATGTTATTTCAAATTATATTTTTTATTTCTTTATATTTTATTCTTAAAAATTTAATTTCTAAATTTTTAGCTATAAGAATTCTAAAGAAAATTTTAGATTAATGATTTTATTTTTGTAGAGGGCATTTTTTAATTCATATATCCCCTATATATGTTTTTTTCAATGGCAATCTCCCAATTTTAATTACATAGCCCCGTTTTTATGATAATTTTGAAGTTCCTTGAAATTCCCTCTACAATACCAATATATTAATGATGATAAGTTTCATTATGTTGAATTTTGAAGCCTCTAAATAATTGCTCTAACAAAAATACGCGTATTAATTGATGTGGAAATGTCATTTTTGAAAATGATATTAATTCGTTAGCTCTTGATAATAATTTTTTTGACATTCCTAGTGTTCCACCAATTAAAAAAGTAATATGTGAAGAATATTGTGTGATTTGCTCTATTTTTTCTGAAAACTCTTCAGATGTATATTGTTTTCCATTTAAATCTAGTGCAATTACATAACTATTTTCTTTTATATTCGCTAAAATGTTATTACTTTCTTTTTCAATTATTTTTAGTTTTTCGGCTTCACTTAAATTTGATGGAACTTTTTCATCTTGTAATTCCACAATATTAAAAATGCAATACTTAGAAAGTCTTTTTGAATATTCTAATATTGCATTTTTTAAATAATCTTCTTTTAATTTTCCGACACATATACAGTCAATATGTAACATTTATGATACCTCTAAATTTAATATTTCGCTCGGATTTGAACGGTTTGCAACCCCAACTTTAATTTTATTTTCATCAAAATTATTAGCACATAATTCATCAATAACAGTTTTGTATGCTAATTCTGGAAAATTACTTTCCTTGCTTAAATGTCCTAGCATAACATTTTGCAAACCAGAATTTAATAAACATGAAATGGTTTTTCCAGCTGCCTCATTTGATAAGTGTCCATTTGGACCTGCTATTCTTTGTTTTAAAGAATATGGATATCTTGAATATGCTAATATATTTGGATCATAATTTGCTTCTAATAATACAAATGAACTGCCTTCTAAATTTTTTATTATAGCTTTGTCCATATGTCCAATATCAGTTGCAATACTAATTTTTTGATTATTATAAAATATATTAAATCCGCATGGGTTTACAGCATCATGTGGTATGCTAAAAGGTATTACTTTTAAATCACCTATTTCAAAATTTTCATTTACATTAAACAAATTTTGATTTTGTGTTTTTTCTGCCACTTGTGGCATTGCTTCCCATGTTTCTTTATTTGCATATATTGGTATGTTGAATTTTTTCGATATTGTTGCTAGCCCTTTTATATGGTCTGTATGTTCATGTGTTACAAGAACTGCATCAATTTCATTTATATCTACATCTATACTATTTAAAGCTGTCTCAATTTTTTTTGCACTTTCTCCTGCATCAACTAAAATTTTAGTATTATCAGTTTGCACAAATAAACTATTTCCACTACTTCCACTATATAAACTACAAAATTTAAACATTTATGTATTCGTCCTTTACTCTGTAACTCTTTGTATATTTGCTCCTAGTTTTCTAAACTTTTCTTCAATATTTTCATATCCTCTGTCAATATGTTCAATGTTATATAATTGAGTTTCACCTTTGGCTACAATACCAGCAATAATCAATGCTGCTCCAGCTCTTAAGTCTGTTGCATATACTGGTGCTCCTGTTAATTCATTTACACCTTCAAATACTGCTGATTTTCCTTGTGCTGTAATTTTTGCTCCCATTTTGTTTAGTTCAGAAGTATATTGAAATCTTGATTCCCATATACTTTCATGGATCATGCTTGTACCATCTGCCATTGAAAGCACGACTCCCATTTGTGGTTGCATATCTGTTGGGAACCCTGGATATGGAAGAGTTTTTACAGTTGCTTTATTAGGTCTTTTATTCATAGTAACTCTTATTGAGTCACCCATATCTTTTACGTTTCCACCTATTTCTAATATTTTAGCTGTAATACAGTCTAAGTGTTCAGGTATACAATTTTTAATAGTAATATCTCCTCTAGAAGCTACTGCTGCAAGCATAAAAGTACCTGCTTCTATTTGGTCTGGAACTACTGAATATGTAGCATTTCCTTTTAATTCTTTTACACCATTTATTTTTATAACATCTGTACCAGCTCCACGAATGTCTGCTCCCATAGTGTTTAAAAAGTTTGCAACGTCAACTATATGTGGCTCTTTTGCTGCATTATCTATTGTTGTTGTACCCTCTGCTAACACTGCTGCAAGCATTGCATTGATTGTAGCTCCAACAGAAACTACGTCCATATATATTGATGTTCCTACCATCTTTTTAGCTTTTGCAGTTACTTTTCCTTGTGCAACTACTACTTTTGCACCTAAAGCTTCAAAAGCTTTAATATGTTGGTCAATTGGTCTTGCGCCTAAATTGCATCCACCTGGCAAGCCAACTTCTGCTTGTCCACATCTACTAAGTAATGCACCTAACAAATAATATGACGCTCTAAATTTGCTAGTCATATCAAGAGGTGCTTGTGTGCAACAAATATTTCTTGTATCTATTTCAATTTCGTTGTCTGATAACCATGTAATTTTAGCTCCTAATTCAGCTAAAATTTTGCATGACATTTTAACATCACTGATATTAGGTAAGTTCTCTATTTTGCATACTCCATTAACTAATAAAGTGGCTGGTAATATTGCGACTGCTGCGTTTTTAGCTCCGCTTATTACTACTTCACCTTTTAATTTTGTAGGTCCGCTTATTACTAATTTATCCAAAGGGATTACCTCCATTTTTATTTTCTCCTACTTTTATACCATACTTTACACTTTATTGCAAGATATTAGTATGTAAAATGTAAAAGGCAGAGTTTTTTCTCTGCCTAATATAATATTTGATGCGCTAAAGTACGTGTTAAACGCATTAGCGCTAACATCGTATTTATTCATTTTTTCTGGTTCATTGAACCAGTGGTCAGTGCTACAAGTATAAAGCTGAGCGGAAACCGAATGTTGTTGTAACTGCCAGTCGGATAGCCGATGCTACGAATAGAAGCTGGAATATTAGAGCCATAGCTCATGTTGTAACTACCACCTCTGCTAACTCGGCCAAGGCTAGGTTTGGCTTCCATTGTCCATTCGCCAACATTTCCTGCTAAGTCAAATATATTTTTAGCTTTGAAACTATCGCTTGCTCCTGTTGTTAACAAAATACTTTCAGACTTTGTTTTGCTTTTATTTGAAGTTATATCTGTCCAACTTCCTGTTGCTACATTTGTACTATCAGTGTATTTTGCTGTTGTTCTTGTTATGGTCCATGCATTGTCGTAATAATTTCCCCAATTTGTTGAATTTGAAATATCATTTGTACTAGATACAAAATTCATTGCTGCATCCCATTGTACTCCATAACATAGTGTACTTGTTGCACCTATATCTTTTTTATCATACATATGCTTACTTAAATATACGGCTCCTACATTTCCTACCGTGTTCGTTGCCTCTCCCCATTTTACATATATATATGGGTATGCATCTCTTTTTACTACTACTTCACTTATACCTGTTGTTGAACTTTTTCTTGGTTCTATTGTTCCTGCTTCATATCTTCCTATATAAAAGCCTTTATTTTTTTGTACACTTTGCATCATTTTTAAATAATCAGATTTTTCTTCTGCTCCATTTTCTCCATATTCACTTGCATATGGTTCTGTATAGTTTGAATCAGTTGTGCTTCTTTTAAAGGTATTTTTAAATCCACTGTCTAATCCGTCATCATCTAATGTTCCTGTTGCTGTATAATTTACTGGTACCCATACAAATTCATTTCCATTAGCATCTTGTATTACCAATCCTGTTGATACTGTTTGTTCTCCGTCTGTATCTTCTGTTTTAGCTACATCTAATACTTTGAATCCTTTTGGTATTGTTACTGTTGCATTTTCACTATCTGTATATTCTGTGTTTGCTTTTAATGTTCCATCATTATTCTTCTCAGCTTTATTATATTTTTCTCCACCAAATGGTTTATCATCATCTTTTCCTGTATTTCCACCAGTTGTTCCATTTGTTTTTCCGTCTATCCAATTATTTAGCTCATTTATTGAGTCTAAGTCATTTTGTGTTGCTTGGTCCATTTTATTTTGGGCATCTTTGGCTCTTTTTATTATTCCGTTTTCACTAAATATTGCATTTATACTTACTCCTGCAAGTATTAG
>ERZ779737.20-NODE-20-length-158011-cov-22.153612_pt1 | contig 158011 bp, 165 predicted proteins | sample MGYA00511889_ERZ779737 | MGnify/ENA primary metagenome ERZ779737 (study PRJEB29588, sample SAMEA2163575) | human gut metagenome | biome: human gut; feature: human-associated habitat; material: faeces | place: Denmark | collected 2008/2010 ...
CACTCTCTGACTTTATTTCTTTATCTTTTAATTCTAACAAAATAGGATTTTTAAAATTGTTGACTATTGCCGGTACTTTTGTTGACACAACAACATCAATTTTATCTGGTTTATATTCTAATCTTTCATAAGAATTACTTTTAATTTCTTTTTCTAGTTCTCTTTTTGATAAATTGTTAGCAATACACAAGTTTATATAATAGTTTCTTTTATTCTCATCTTTTATTGGCAAAATAGTTCTAATTATTGTCCAACTCAATTGTTGCCCCAGCGGGGCAACAATTGGAAAAGCAAGATAAAATTGGCGAAATCTTGATAAGTTTGTATAGTTATACCCCTTACCATATTCCTCTGTTAGCTTTTCTGCCCACGTTTTTATTAACTCATTGCCATATTTAGCTTTTTCTTTTCCTCCCTGGGCTTCTACTATTAATCTACCTACATTCCAATAACATTCCACTAATTCCATGTTAGCATTTGTCTCTCTGATAGCTTTTCCTATTTCTACTTTTTTCACATAACTATTTACTTCATCGTAATAATTCATTTTTTACCTCCTTTTAGAAATAAATACAATTTTTCTTTCATATATAATATTTCCTAAAGAGTTTAAATTTTTGCACTTTTTTTGAAATTTTTACAAAATTTGACACTTTTTTTGTAAAAAAACTGTTGGGAAACTTTATTGTTTGGTTTTCCAACAGCCCTTATAAAACTTTACCTTCTTTATAACATTCATAAATATATGATGGATTTTCATAATACATACTACTATCGTAGTTATCTATTTTGGGAATAATCCACGATGTTAATACTTTGATTAAATTATCAATATATTCTAGTTCATTCGTACTTATTTGTTTTATTAGCCTTTCATATACAGCTCCGATTTCAAAATATGATGGAATTCTGTTTTTATAATTATCAAATCTGTAATTTCCTTCTTTTATACTGTATTTTTTTATTATCTCATCACTTACTTTATCTATGTTTTCAGAGTGATATACTTCTGCAAGAGAGTAGATTTTTTCTAACTCTTTTTTATCAATTATATTTACTACATATTCTTTAGTATTAAATGTTTTTCTGGCGATATACTCTATTAAACTGCAAAGATAAAATAAATCATTGTCACATTTCTTCATTGTTACACTCTCTACATTCTAAATATTTCAAGCATTTTAATGCTTTATTTGTACAAAATGCTATTTGATGTGTTGGGTATCTAAATTTAGCTAGTTCCCAGAACGCTTCTCTAGTTATTATACCATCCATCAAATCTGTTATATAATTATATATTTGGTCATCGGCCATTGCTCCAATTACAATATCGTATTTGTGTTTTTGACCCTTTCTAGAATTAATTATAAAATCTAGCCATTCTTCACTCAATATATTAAATTCCTTGATGTTTAGGTTTAAATCTTCATTATATTCGTAAATGTTTAATATGGGAGTTTCAAATTTTTTTGCCCATTTAACTGCTTGCTCTTCTAAAATAGTACAATAGAAACCTTCCCCAAAATCTTTTGTATATTTTCCATTTTTAATTTCTGGATTTTCTATCTTACAATAACTACCATGATATACTATTTGCTTTGCCATAAACTACCTCCGCTATAAATATTATACAATATTAGATACAATAAATAAAGAAAAAAATGTATAATAAAAAAGAAGTGGTTTACTTCCTTAAATCCATTTTGAAATATAAATTACTCTAGTTGTATATTCTTCATAATTATCAAATATTTTGATAATTGAATGAATTGTTTCTTTTAAAATATCTTTAGTATCTTTTTTAACCCTTATTTGTAAAATTTGTTTTTGCATTTCACGTCTAAATAAATAGTCATCAATATATTTACTAACAACTTTATCTAAATTAATAACACTTTCAACATCTTCAGGATTATTTATATCAATTCTAAAAATATATTGTTGATATAACTTAATTAATTTTTTAGATATAACATCATCTTCATAAGGAGAAAATTCTATTATTTTATAAAAATTTGGACAAAGGCCAATTATTTGCTTATTTGTATACATAAAATCACCTTCTACTGTTAAGTTAAGTTTACTACATTTATTAATATTTGTAAATACCTAAAAGAAATGTTATAATAATTTTAGATAAGGATGGTGCTTAAATGACGAAAAGAATAAAAATAAAAAAACAAGTATATTACATTTTAATTGGAATTGTTCTGATAATCACGGCTTCTATTTTTGGTAATTATAAGTATAAAGAATATAAATATCATCAAACATATGAATATAAATTACTTAATCATGGATATAAGGGTGAAGATGTAACTAAAATACTTAATAATTTTAGTGAAAAAGATTATAACTACTTTTTAAATAATGATGTTAATGAAAATTATATTAAATTGTTAGATGAAAAATATTTTTTAAAGAAAAATTTTTATAAGTATATTGAATACATGAATAATAATAAAAAACTAGATTTAACTAGTGTTGTTAGAAACATAAATATTCATTTAGATAAGAATTTTTATGAAGAAGAATTTAATACAGATGTTAGTAAAGATACAAGTATGTTAGTAAATAAATATTATCTTCTTGGTAGTGATTATGCTCCTTCAGATTTGGTTACAATTTCTCAGACTTATTCTTGGGGAGATGCAGGAAGTCAAAAAACTAGGAAAGTTACTTATGATGCATTTTTAGAAATGTGGAATGCTGCACAAGAAGAACAAGGCTATTATTTAATGGTTAGTTCTTCTTATAGGTCTTATCAAGAACAAGAAATTGTTTATAATAATTATAAAAAGACGCGTGGTCAAAAATATGCTGATAGTATTGCTGCAAGACCTGGAGCTTCTGAACATCAAACTGGTTTAACTTTAGATATATTTAATAAACTTAATAATAATAAAAATACTTTTAAAGATACTGATACTGCAAAATGGTTAGAGAATAATGCTTATAGATTTGGTTTTATTTTAAGGTATCCAGAAGATAAAGTTAAAGTAACTGGTTATAGTTATGAAGCTTGGCATTTTAGATATGTTGGTAAAGAAATAGCAAAATATGTTTATGAAAATAATATTACTTTTGAAGAATATTATGCTTACTATATTGAAAAATAGGTTTTAATTACAAACCTATTTTATTTTAGCTAAAACATTTTTTCAACATTATTTGGGACTTTATCTTCTACCACTTTTTTAATTATTTTAGATTTTTGTTCCTCACTTACTTTTTTACCAGTCATTTTACTTAATGTATCTATTACCTCACTAAGTGTTTTTTCATCTTTCATGTTTCCTTTTTGTAATTTTTCTGCAAGACTTAAAATAGTGTCTTTAGAAACATTAGTCTTTTTTTCTACTTTTTTAAAAAATTCATCACCGAATTTCATAGGCCCTCCCTAATGATAATATATGCCCAAATTTGACTTTGTTTAATAAATGTGTTATAATGTGTCTAAGCTTTGGGGGTTAATATGATAACTTATGATGATATTAAGAAAATTTTAGAAAGTGTCGACATTGCTAAGTTAGAAAAGGACTATATGACTAGGCAAGAGGTAAATCTCCTGGATAATACTATGAAAGCTAAAGATGTTTTAGCATATTTTCCAGATGAACTAATTTATTTACCAAAAGGACTTGATAATATCGGTAAGTTAAATGCCTTATTGATGCTTTATTTAAATAGTGGACATTCATCTGCTAAGAGATTAATTATTGAAATATTAAATAGATGTGGATATAATCCAAATAATGAATTACTTAGAGCTATTCAAATATCTGATTTATATTTTGAAGGACAAATTAGTCAAGAGAACTATATAAGAGCTATTGGTGGTTTAACAAATTCAAAAGGTGTTGTTAGTATCAAAATGGATGAAATACATATCCGTACTATGCAAGGAATGTTAAAATTACAATCACTATGTAAAACTTTGGGTATAAGAAAAATTACTGATGAAGAAAGACGTGGTTTTTGTCATAATTTAACCAGTGATGTTTTAATAGCTAATAAAAAATTATATGGTGGATACTATTATATTCCCCTTTCTTTTACAGGTTATATGGAACATTCTGTAGTAATTGATTTAGAAAAAAGTGAAGTTTTGGATTTTGCTAATAATATAATTGTTCCTCTTAAAATATGGAAGAAATTCTTTGGTTCTCCAACGATTTTTATAAATGGAGATTACTATCAAGAACTTGCTAAACAATCTAAAGAAAAATTAAATGTTGATTTAAATATTTGTTTACTTGAACAAGTAAGAAGAAGATGTAAGTAGTTATCTTACTTTCATCTTCTTCTTTTTTAAATACTTATCTAAACCTCTAAAACCTTGGTTTTCATAATCAAAATCTTTTATAATAGAATAATCTTTTATACCTTTTTTAGATAAATATTCTTTTATATTATCAATAGTTATATTATGATAATTAATTGTTTGAGTTATTCTTGCTAAAAATTCTTTACTAAAACTATTTTGATAATTAGCTTTATTTTTCAGGAAACCTATTTTTATATCAATACAAGCATTACTTGTCATAAATATATATGTGTTTTTAAAATCTATTTTTTCTCCTTTAGCATTAGTTACAAAACCTTCATCTAATATTTGTAAAAATAAATTTATGACACTTGGATGAGCTTTTTCTAATTCATCTAATAAAATTATAGCATTTGGATGCATTCTTACTTTATCAAAAATGTTTTCATCATCATAACCAATGTAACCTGCTGATGAACCAATAAGTCTATTTATAGAAATTGGTTCATTGTATTCACTTAAATCAAGTCTAATTAATGGTAACTTTAAATATGTTGCTATTTCCTTAACAGTTTTAGTTTTACCTACTCCAGTTGAACCTGTTAAAAGTATTGATACTGGCATATCATCTTCTTTAAATTTTAAAGTATTTATTATTTCATCTATGGCTTCTTTTTGACCAATTATTTGATTTTTTAAATAGTTATTTAATGAATTCCAATCATTTTTTATACTAGGAATATTTACTTTTCTTAATAATACTTCTTTAATATCAGTATTAGTTATTTTATTCGGAGTATTTTCTTCTTTAGAAATTTTTTCATTTATTTCTATTTCTATTTTTCTTAAATTAAGGGCTTCTTCAAAGTTATTTTTCTTAACCATGTTTTCTTTTTTCTTAATTATATTTGCTAATTTATTTTTTAATAAACTTATATCTTTTTCTTTAGAACTTTCTACTTCTTTCATAGCACAGATACTATCAAGAAAATCAAGTGATTTATCAGGATTAAATCTATCTAAGATATACTTATTTGTTAAAGACACTATTTCTTTAATGTTATCTTCTGATATTTTTATATTATAATGATGTTCAAATGATGGTCTTATTTTGGATAATATTTCAATTGTTTCTTCAATATTTGGTTCATTTACTTTAATTATTTCAAATCTTCTAGATAAAGCTTTATCTTTAGCAATAAATTTATTATATTCATTAATTGTTGTTGCTCCGATTAATTTAACTTTTCCTCGCGCTAAATAAGGCTTTAAAATGTCACTAGCATTTATGGCTCCTTCTGCTCCTCCAGCATTTGATAATGTATGAATTTCATCAATAAATAAAATTATTTCTGGATTATTTTCAACTTCTTTAATTACTTTATTTAATTTTTCTTCAAATTCTCCACGATACTTTGTACCTGCTACTAAAGAAGACATTTCAATTGAAACAATCTTTTTATTTTTTAATTTATTTGGAACATTTCCATCTTTAATACGTCTTGCTAATTCTTCAACAATAGCACTTTTACCTACTCCAGCATCACCGATTAAAAGAGGATTATTTTTATTTTTACGTAAAAGTGTTTCAATTATTAAATTTATTTCTTTTTCACGACCAATTAATAAATCATCTGTTGTATATTCTGTTAAATCTTTGCCAATATTATAAATCTCTAACTTAGGATTATTTTTTTTACTCTTAATTTTTATTTCATCATATAATTTATCAATATCTATACCCATTCCAACCATAATTCTAATAGCAATTCCTTCTCCTTCTTCAAGGATTGATACTAATAAATCAATTGGCTTAATTGTATTACACTTAGAAATATCAAAAGCATTTTTTATTACTCTTTTTAATAACGGTGTATAAATACATGTACTTTTTTTACTAGTTTCTTCTTTTACTAAAAGCTGTAATTCATCTAAAAAATCATCATATGTTAGACAATATCTATTAAGTAAGTCTTTTATTTCTTCATTATTTTTTAACATACTTAAAAGTAAATGTTCTGTTCCAACATATGAATGATTTAATTCCATCATTAATTTTTCTGCCCCTTTAAAGATTTTGCTAACTTCTAAATTATAATTATTATACATAGAATTAATCCTCCCTTTTATAATTCTATGTATGTAATGGCTATTTTTTTATTAAATTATTCAAATTTTTTATCATCATCAATTATTTTAATACAACATGGATACTTATTTAAAATAACATATGCTCCGGCGTAGTTACCACTGTTAAGAAGTTTTAAAATATAATCTAAATCATTTTGTAACATATCTTCATTAATTATAAATTCATATGAACCATTATTATACGTTACTTTTATCTTCATATGTTTAAGTGGATATTTTCTAGTTATTATTCTAGTTTTTGTCTTTTTTAATTCTATAGTAGTTTCTAGTTTATAACTTACTAAAATATTATTAGCATTTATAGTACTTTCTTCTTCATAATAAATATATTCATTAAGAATATTCTTTTTATTTTTATTAACAGCATACATTTTATTATTAAAATGAAATATCATATTTAAATTACTTGAATAAATTTCTATTTCATCACTATCTAAGTTTTCCATAGCAGGATTAAAATTAATTCTTGTATCAACTGCAGAAAATAATTCTAATAAACTGTTATTTAAGTTTTCATTAAATTCAAATTTAAAACCAATTGCTTCAAGAAACTTATGAATAGAAATATTTAATTTATTTAAAACATCATACAAAGAAATGTGTTCTTTATCACATTTTCTGTTTATTTTACTTATAATAATTTTAATCTTTTTTATATCTTCCATGTCTTAATTATACAATCATTTCAATTAAAAAAGCAATAGTTTTTATATAACTATTGCAATTAAAGTATTTGAGCCTTTATTAACGATTTTTGAAACCGTTTCTTTAAGCTTATATCTTGTATTATCTGGCATCATACTTAGTTTAGCTTGAATTCCTTCTTGAACTATAGCTTCTAGGCTTCTACCAAATATTTCACTTTTCCAAATACTTGATGCATCACTTTCATAGTCTTTCATTAATCTATCAATTAATTCTTTAGACTGAATTTCGCTACCTATGATTGGTTCAAAAGTAGATTCTACGTCAACTTTTAACATGTGTATGCTTGAAGCGACAGCTTTAAGTTTAACGCCATACCGGCTTCCTTGTTTAACAAGTTCAGGTGTCTGTAATTTTAGTTCTCTAATACTTGGATAAACTATACCATATCCAGTATTTTTGGCCATTTTTATAGCACCTTTTAAAGAATCTATTTCTTCTTTATCTTCTGTATAATTAGCAAATATTTTAAGGAGTCCTGCTTTTGTGGTTACCATGTCCCCCATTAAAGATTTTAGTGTTTCAGTGTATAATTCGTTGGAACTATCGAGTGTTATTGTTACAGTTCCTGTGGATGCATCAAGTTCAGAGATAAAAGATTTTGAAATATACTCTGAATTTTCGAAATGCTCTAATATATAATCCACATCTTTAACTTTTTCTACACTGATAACACTTTCTTTAATTTTTTCTAAGTAGTGTTGTTTAATTTCGTTACTATTTGGTAATACATGTACCCACTCAGGTATAGAAACTTTGATGTCTAAAACTGGAAACTCGTATAAAGCTGTTTTTAATATTTCCATAATTTCTTTTTCATTCATAAGTTCTGCACTTATAGGCATGACTGGGACATCATAAGTATCCATTAAACTTCTAGCTAGTTCTTGGGTTTCAGTATTTGTAGGGTGAATACTGTTTAGTATTACTATAAATGGTTTCCCGATTGATTTTAATTCACTAACTACTTTTTCTTCTGCTTCAAGATATGACTCCCTCTTGATTTCACCGAATGAACCGTCTGTTGTCACAACAATTCCTATTGTTGCATGATCTTTGATGACCTTCTCTGTTCCAATTTCGGCCGCTTCCACAAAAGGAATCGCATCCTCGAACCAAGGACTTTTCACCATCCTAGGATTTCCTTCTTCATCAACAAAGCCATTAGCATCGGGAATGACGTAACCTACACAATCAACTAACTTGATGCTTGTTTCGAATTCGCCGACTTTGATTGTTGCACCATTACTTGGTACAAATTTAGGTTCTGTAGTCATTATGGTTTTACCTTGCGCACTTTGAGGTATTTCATCTAAACATCTTTTCTTTTCATATTCATCTGTTATATTTGGTACAACAAGATTTTCTATGAACCTTTTAATGAATGTTGATTTACCAGTACGAACGGCTCCAACTACACCTAAATAGATTTCTCCATTCCCTCTTTTGGCAATTGATGATATAATTTTTTCTTTTTCCATAATCCACCATCTTTCGTTTTCTATTGTAATCGTATGTAGGGAAGTTTGTAAATATTACAATAAAATTAAGATTAGCAATTATGGAAACGCTGTAATTTCAATGATGAGTAAATTTTTTTACCATGAGTATATTAGATTTATATTAATTATTAACCTTTCTATTTATATACTGTAAATTCATTTAATAAATTTCCGTCTTATAATTCCTACTTATTAAGTACTAAATATTAAATATGCTGTTTAAAAGTTATTTTTTAGTTTCCTAATATAGATAGCTCTCATAGTAAGTTTTTCTGATGGAACCAATGTTGAGATTCTTCTATGCTGTGTAGTCAAGAGCGATTGAAACACCTTGCATTCCATCATAGTCGTTTTGAACGGCTGTTGCAAAATTAATAACTTTTCCGTAACCATTATGACTTATAGTGTACGATTTAGATTGTGCCAAGGTTACGTTAGTTGCAGCGTGTTGATAACTACCATATACTGTTGCCCATTCTGTTGTTGCTGTCACTGTTGCTTCAATGTCGCATTCAAATGTATTGGCTGCATCAACTAAATTCATAGAAATTCCAAAACCATTAGAAGCTTTAACCATGTTAGTTCCATTATTAGAATAATATACATATCCAACACTTCCATTAGTATAAATATAAGATTGTACTCCATTTTGTGTTCCTTCAAGAACTGTTGCGTCATCTGTCCTTATGGCGATTACATCATAAGATTTAATATAAGGAGATTTTAACCATAAGTTTGTTAATTCAATTGAGTATCTATTTTTTGTACCTGTCGGTGTTGCTGAGATTTGAATATTCTTATAAGTTGTTGTGTATGATGCGCCTCGTGTTGCTGTGTTCTTTGTTGCATTCGTTGCTTCTTCTTCGCTGACTTCTGTTGTTGTAGTTCCATTTGTTGTTTTCGTTACTCTATAATATTTATTTACTTTTTTAGTATTTTCTAAATCGTAAGATAAATATCTTGAGGCGTCCTCATCACTCATTGTTGCAATTCTCAAATCTGAAAAAACTAATTTTAGTCTTGCATATTCTGTATCTGTTAGTGTTGCACCTTTTACGTTACTAGTTAAAAATATGCCAAGCATTATAATTGTAGCTATAATGCTTTTTCTCAAACCGTTCAAACATCTCCTTTCGGTTCCATGAACATTTTCTCACATTAAGTCGAAAAAAGTAAATAGAAAATCGCGGGAGTTGTTATTCTCTTATTTGAGAATTAGGATTAAGTCCTTATAAACACTGATGATATACTTGATTTTATTTTTATAATTTTCGCAATCACCATCAATACATTCTAACGAATTATTTGAAAAATCATATGATGCTTCTACAATTTTATAGTCATTTATCATAATCTTAATTCTATTTGCTTTGTAAAAATATGTAACTTTTGTAAAATTATCATTATTCTTTTTACAATATAATATTTTCTTTGTGTTTGGCAAATAATTTATTATTGATTTATCTTTATTGTATTTAATATAAGCATCTTGATTTTCATCATAAATGTAACTTAATTTTTCTAATTCATTTTCTGGTGTGTCATGTTCACTGAATGTTTTAATTGTTTTATCACTTGTTACATCATCTGTTGGAATATTTGATGGTGCATAAGAGTTATTAAAAAGAGACAAGTTATCGGTTGATAAAATGCTTGTCTCATAATTACTGTCTTTAACATAAGTTTTGTAGGATAATTTGTTATTATTAAATTTTTCTTTGAATGTCAATTGGCATTCATATGTGTAAATATTATCGTATTCATCTTTTGTTGTGATAGTCAATTGTAAATTTCTTTTGATATTTTCTATTGTATCTTTACTTAGTAAATCTGTATTCGATTTATTTTCTTCAATAAAAATACTATTTAAATTATCAGCTTTATACAAGATTTTTTTATCTCCGTTTACATAAGTGTATAGTTCTAAGTTAATTTCTGTTGGTTCATATTTGATTTTGTTAATCCTTATATCATTTATTACTAAGATATTAGTAACTTTAGTTTTAAGAAAATAACCATTTTCAAATGATACCTTGTCACTTTGATATTTCAAATCATAAATCTTAACTGAGTTAAAGTTGTTTATGAAATAAATTAACAACAATATAAACGCTATTATAAATCCGATTAAGAAGATGTTGTGAATTAAATAATTTAATGCCTTCCCAAGTTTCATTTTTATAAAACTCATATTATCTTTAAATTTCTTTTCAGATTTAATTAGTAAGCTTGGAGATATTTCCAGTTTCTTACAGATGTTCCTAATTTGGCACAAGTCTGGAACTGTTGTGCCGTTCTCCCACTTTGAAATCGTTCTATCGGATACACCGATTAAATCTGCTAAATCTTTCTGTGTTAGATTTCTGTCTCTTCTAATACTGTAAATGGTATTAGCAAATTTTGTACTTTTTACGACTTCCTTCGTAGTTTTGTTTTCTTTTTCAACCTTTTTCATACTTTCACCATTTTCATTTTACCATAAATTTCCAATTATTGCACCATAAATTTGACTTTTTATCATAAAATTACTATAATAAGCCTAAATTAAGGAGGAAATTAGAATGCGTGAATATTTTATTTATAAAAAATACATCGATGAACTTTTGAAAAATCAAAATAATACTAATATACCTTTGTTGCAAGATATTTATAGTTATAAAGATTATGAAAGAATTTTAAAACCTGTTTTAAAAACTATTTATGATAATCCTTATGCTAATTTAACCACTTTAAGATTGAAATTATTTTTAAATAGTGGTTTAAAAGAAATAATGAATATTTTTGTTAATGATACTAAAATTACTCCGGGAGTGTTACTAGATTTTGGAACATTTAAAACTCGTGATACTGTGTTATGTGGACTTCGTCAGGAAGTTGATATGAAAGATGGTAAACTAAAAAGAGATGAACTACCAATTGAACAAGATACTATTTTTGATTTAGCTTCTACATCTAAAACTTTTACTGCTGTTGCTATATTAATTTTAGAAGAAAATAATTTAATTGATGTTTTTGAACCAGTTAGAAAATATGTTCCTGAGTTTAAAAATTTAGGAAATACTACAATTTATGATTTATTAAAATTTAGAGTTAAAATTGTAACTGATAAACGTGTTGATAGTACTAATAATAAGGAAGAAGCTTTAGAAATATTATATAGTGCCAAGCTCGTAGAAGAAGAAAAAGTTATGAATGCTTATACTGATATGGGAGCTATGATTTTAAGAATTGTTGTTGAAAAAGTTACTAACATGAGTTTTAATGAATTTATTACGGAAATGATTTTTAAAAAAGCTAATATGGTTGATACACATTTAATTGTACCTAGCGAAAAAATAGAAAGAGTTGCTAATGAAAATTTTTCTTCAATTGTTTTAAGTGATGGAACTGTTAAAACTAATTATAATAATGTTAAAGGTACTCAACATGACCCAAAAGCTATTGCTATTGGAGCTAAATCTGGTATAGCTCCCGGTCATGCAGGTTATTTTTCTACTAAGAATGATATGATTAACTTTGCTAATGCTTTAATAAATGAAAAAATTTTAACTAAAGAAAGTTTGTATTCAATGAGTGATACTGAAACAGGTTTTAAAGATAACGATAAATATGCTAGATTTTATGGTTCTTTAGTTTTTTTGAAGCAACCTGACCCTGAATTTTTGTCTGTTTATCCTCCCCTTTCCGGAAAATCATTTATGTCACCGGGATTTGCTGGTACACAACTTGTTGTAGACCCGATTAATAAAATTACTTTGTTTGTTGGAGCTCCAAGACTTCATAATAGAATTTATCAAATTTCTAAAAATCAAGTACCTAATATTAAGATTGATAGTCATAATATAAAAACATTTATTTTACCTGATGGTAGTGAGAAAATTGTTTGTAGTGATTATACTAAAGCTAAAGAAGTTCTTGTTACTTTAGCTTTGGATTTAGCTATACAATATCAATTATTAGAAAAAATATTTACAAATGAAAAAGGAATGCATTTAGTTCGTGAACTAAATTAGCATTCTTTTTTTAATCTTTATTTTCATATGATAATAGGTTTTTAATATCTTCTTTTGTAAGTTCTGATAAAATATTCTTATCACGAATTTCTCCATCGATTAGTTTATCACTTAAAATTCTTTTTTTATTTTGAAGTTCTAATATTTTTTCTTCAATTGTTCCTTTGGTAATAAGATGAATTACTTCAACAGTATTTTTTTGACCAATACGGTGTGCTCTATCTGTTGCTTGATTTTCTGCTTGGGGATTCCACCATAAATCTAGATGAATTACCACATCTGCAGTTGCTAAGTTTAAACCTGTTCCTCCAGACTTTAACATTATTAAAAATACTTTAACATCATCATTATTATTAAAGTTATCAACCATTTCTATTCTATCTTTAGCTGGAACGCTTCCATCAATCATGTAAGTTTTAATTTTTGCTTTATTTAATTTTTCTTTTACAATATTTAAAGCTGTTTTAAATGATGAGAATATTAAAATTTTATGATTGTTTTTAATATATTCATTTACAATACTTTCTAATTGTTCTAATTTATTAGAACCATCCTTGTAATTATCATAAACAATACTTGGGTCAATACAGATTTGTCTTAATTGGGTTAAAAGTTGTAATATTAAAAATCTTGCTTTATTCATACCTTCAGTTTCTATGATTTTTTCCATTTCTTCTTTTACTCTTTCAAGTTCTGCAACATATAGTTTCTTTTGTTCATCTTTTAATTCAATATAAATATCATTTATTAATTTATCTGGTAGTTCTTTTACAACATCTTGTTTTTTTCTTCTTAAAATAAATGGGTTAATTTGTTTACTTAAACCTTTTATTAAAATTTCACTGTCTTCATCAAAATCTTTTATTTTATATTTACTTTGAAATTTTGTTAAACTTGCTAAGTAACCTGGCATGATGAAATCAAATATACTCCATAATTCTAAAATAGAATTTTCAAGTGGTGTTCCTGTTAGAGCAAATTTATTTTCCGCATTAATCTTTTTTACAACTTTAGTTATTCCTGCCATGTTGTTTTTTATATTTTGGGCTTCATCAATAACCATGGTGTTAAAATTTAAATTGTTGTAAAGTTCTTCATCTTCCCTAAGTAAACCATAAGTTGTTATAATTACATTTGTATCATTTAAATTCCTTAGCATTTTGGTTCTTTTATCTTTATTTCCAACACAAATTTTTCTTTTGATGTTACTACCAAAACTATCAAATTCATGGTCCCAGTTATAAGCTAGGGATGTGGGAACTACAATTAAAAATTTATTATTTTCATTATCTTTTAGCATTTGTTTAATGTAATAAATTACTTGAATTGTTTTTCCTAAACCCATTTCATCAGCAAGGATACCACCGAAACCAGTTTTAGCAAGTGTATATAACCATTTAACTCCCGTTACTTGATAATCCCTTAAAATTTTAAGTTCATCTTTTGGTAATGTTAAATTAATATCTTTAAATTTATAGAATTTATCAATAAAATTATCAAATAAATTATCTGTTTTAATAATGTTATATTTCGTATTTTTTAAACTATCTAAATATATGGCACGATATTTTAAAATTGCTCCATGACCAGCAATTATTTCAGCATCACTTAGTTCTAAGTCATCTTTTAAATCACTTAGTTCTTTTAAAGATTCATCTTCTAGATTTAGAATATCACCATTTTTAAGACGATAATATTTCTTTTTATTTTTTATTTCTTCAAAAATATTTACTAATTCGTTAGAATTAATATCTCCGAGAGAAAATGTGTAACTTAAAATATTATCTTGACCAATACCAAACATTGATGTAACTGATGTTTTTTTCTTAATATTTATTCCTTTAAATTTTTCAGTTGTAAATATTTCATATTTGGTTGCTAAATTTTCTAATCCATTTTCTAAAAATTCAACTTCTTTTTCAATATCTTTTAATATGATTTTATTATTATCTATTTCAAAACCATATTTTAATATATCATTTATAACTTTTGTTTCATAATCAATGTCCCTTAAAATGGTGTTTGATTTATCAAAATAATTTACTTCTTTTTCATCGTATTTAAATAAGGCATCAACTAAAATATATGAACTTCTTAAGTCGAAATATAATTTTGTACTTATTTCTTTTGGTAATGTTATATCAGTAACTGAAGCATCAATCTTTAAGTTTTTTCTTACTATTTTAAGTAACCCTTTTGTGAAAGCATCTACTTTTTCTTTTGATATTATTAATTTATCTAGTTTATTTTCCATTAAATCATCGATTAATTCTTGTTCTAATTTTCTTAAGTGATATAAATTACCTTTGTATAATATGTATTCATAATCATTTTTTATTAACACTTCAATATTTTCTAAATCAAAATCTAATTCATATGATTCATTATTTTTTATTAAGTTTGATGAAATTGGAAAACCTTCTTTTATGCCATCTATTTTATAGTTATTGATGATGAAATTAGTATTTTTTATTTTATTTAAGAATGTTTTAAAGTCTTTTGCAAAAATATTTCTATTGTAGCTTCCTTCACAGACATCTAAATATGATTCTATAATTGTTTTAGAATTGTTAGATAAATAATATTTTTCCGGTATATATGTAAAATTTTTACCAAAATACACTTCTCCTTCTTGGTTTTCATACGCAACTTTAAAAGCTGTAGCATGATTACCTAAAGTGTATAATTTATCTTCACCAATCATTATTTTTATATTGAAATCTGTGTATGTTCTTCCATAATAATAGTAATAACTTTCTTTTTCAGTTACATTAATAATTAATTCTACTTGAAGTTCTTTTTTTATTAGTGTATTTTCGTCTGGCATAAATTTATTTAAAATATCTTCAGTTATTTTATGAACATTTATTATTGAACCTTTAAATAATGTTTCATAATAATTTACAAATACCGCCCCGATATGTTTACAACTTTGAAAGTTACGATATTCTTTACAGTCACAGATTGTTTTTACTATTTCTTTGTTATCTTCAATTACGATTGATACATCATAATAAGTTGGTTTAGTTTCAGAGTCAACTTCAAAATTAAATACTTTTAAAGTGCTATAAGTTCCTTTTGTTTCTTTTGAATCTTTAAAAGTAATTTTTTCTTTATCATAGGATTTGCCTTTTACAATATCTGTGGTATTTACATATGCTCTGATATTAGTTTTGTTTATTAAGTCTGTTAAGTTTTCTATTTGCATGTTTTTACCTCCAATCTATATCTTATCATAATTTATTTAAAATAACAATTGTTTGCTTTAAAATTTTTGTTATTTTAAAAAGAAACTAGTATTTAACTAGCTTCTTTAACTTTATATAATTTATTATTCTCAATTATAAATAAATCATTTATGTAACTTTTAATCATTGGATATTTTATGTTAGCATCATAATCAAGTAAATATCCAACTGATATAGGTGATGGAATATCAAAGGAAAAAAAACTATTGATATTATTTAAATCATCTAGATTATTGTAATATAATTTGTACTTAGTGTTTTCATAAGTTATAATTAATAAATTATTATCGATTACTACTACTCTTTCAACATTTTCTACATCCAAAACGATATCAATATTTTCTAATTCATTTTTTATTCTTACTTTTTCTTTATCCTTATATATATGAAGATTGTTGTAATAAAAGTCATCATAACTATAATAGTGAGTTTCTATTTTTTTAATAGTTTTTTCTTCATATTCTGGACAAATATAATATTTATCAATATCTGGTGATATCATACTAAAAATAGCATTTGATATAAAATAAATTATAATCATTAAATAAATTAAATTATTATATTTTTTTGTTTCTTCATGATTTTCTTTTTTGAAAATTATAATGCTATATACTAAGTAAATAATACTTAATATAATGGATGCCACAATTGATGAAGCTGTTATAATACTTGAAACATTATCAATATATCCACATTCTGTTACTAAATTTGCTTCATTTAACAATACTGAAAAATCATAAAAACCATGAAGAAATGCTAAAGCCCAGATGTTTCTAGTTAGATAATATAGTGTTCCAAATAAAATACCTATCGATGTTGTTTGAATGAATTGAGTTATTGTGGTTAGAAAATCTTGACCATAGAATAAATTTGTTAAATGAATAGAACCAAAAATGATACCACTTATTACTATGGAAGTTATGATTTGTTTTTTGTTTTCACTGTAACTAGCTAATAACTCTTCTTCAATTATTCCTCGAAAGAATATTTCTTCAAATAAACCAATACTAATAGTATAAAAAATTAAACTTATTAAATTGAAATAATTTAATTCTTCACCGATTAAACCTATTATATTTGTAATAAATACAAGTGATGATAAAATTACTATTGGTAGACATCTTTTTAAAGTTTCTATAAAACTTAATTTTCTATTTTTAAAAATATACCATTTTTTTCTAACTGTTAATACAACTAGTGAACAAATTAAAACTATTGCTTCACTGATAAAATATTTTGTGTATTTTCCATAATTGATTGTTTTCCAGATTGTACTTGCAAATATGCTTCCAATTGTTTGGATAAATACTTCAAATAATATTAGGATTAAAAATACCCTGATTATTAATTTTAGTAAATTCTTTTTTTCCATATTAACCTATATTTGAAACATTAGTGTATATTTGTGATACATCTTCAATATCTGATAAAAGATTGTAAAGTCTATCAAATATTTCTTTATCTTCTCCTTCAAGGGTAATCTTGTCTTTAGCATACATACCAACTTCATCAATTTCATAATCAATGTTTGGTATTAATTTTTCAAGTTCATCTTTTGCGTTGTTTATATCACTTGGATTTAAGCTGATTGTTATAAATCCATCTTCAGATTCAATGTCAACAACATCTATTCCTGCATTAAGTAAGCATTCTAATATTTGTTCTTCATCATCAAACTTAAATGATATAATTCCTAGATGTTCATAATTGTATGAAACAGAATTTGTTACTCCGAGCGATTTATTAACTTTGTTAAATGCTGCACGGACCATTCCAACAGTTCTATTAACATTATCTGTTAGGCACTTTATAATTAATGTTGATGCTCCAGGTCCGAAACCTTCATAAACTACTTCATGATATTCATCTTGTCCTACACCTTTTGCTTTATCTATTGCCCTAGTTATAATGTCTGATGGAACTTGATTTTTCTTGGCTTTGTCAATTAATCTTTTTAATGTTATGTTTGCCTCAGGATTTGGACTTCCTTTTTTAGCTGCTAAATATATTTCTTTAGCAAAAGTTGTATATATTTTTCCTTTTGCAGCTCCTGTTTTTTGTATACTTGCTTTTCTTACTTCATATGCTCTTCCCATAATTTCTCTCCTTTAAAATAATTTTATTTTTTTCACAAATTTGTAAACCCCATAGTTTTTATTTAAATATTTTATTCTTTTTACTACTTTTCTTACTGTGTAAATATCATAATAAGTAAATTTTTCTTTTTTCATAACAAATTCTAAAGCTTTTATTACTAATCTTTTAGCATTTTTAGTTCCGAAGAACTTTTCCATTTCTTCTTTTTCTTTTTTAGGAATGTTGCGCACTAGTAATTCATAATACCATGTACCATGTTGCTTAAATAAATACTTTTTACCATCAAATTTTTTTAAAACTTTTAATGTGTCATAGTAACCTAACCTCATGTTATTTCTTATATCTTCTTGTTTGAAATCTAATATGCTTCCTAACTTTCTTGATGGTTTTATAATTGTAATTTTTTCTTTATATTTGTATGGTCTTCTTATTCCAATTGCTTCAAGGTCAATTACATATACTTTGTCATAGCCTTTTTCAAGTAAGCTATTTGCTGGAATATAATCATGAAAACCACCATCTAAATAGTAATTGTCATCGATAAGTTTTTCAAATTTAAAAATTGGTAAAAAACAAGATGCAATTATATAGTCATTTAATTTATTTGTTGGTATATCTTCTTTAAACATGTATCTTGGTTTGAAATCGTTTGCTCTTACTGTAACTAAACCAAAATCTTTTTTACTTTTATAAAGATATTTACTTATGTTGAATTCTTCTAATTTTTTACGAATATTTATTGTACTTATTCCTTTATTAACAACAATATTTTTAACATTTTCTAATATTTCCATTAATAATTTCATATCATATTCATTGCTGTTAGCTTTATTTATAAGTTTATCACTGAAACCTAAAATTGAACCAGTGGATTCATTATACCAGAAATTGTAAAGTTCATAAAATCTATTACTGGCACACATCGCTGCATTAAATGAACCAATTGAGGTTCCAACAAAACCATTAACATTTATGCCACAATCAAGGAATGCTTTGTAACAACCAACTTGATAAGCCCCGCGAAGACCGCCACCTGAAAAAGCTATTCCTACCTTCATTTGTTCTTACCTACCATCTTTTTAGCTAAAAACTTAGCAAATTTATGTCCTTTATTTTTAGATTTTAACCTTTTAAAATATTCATTTAATGAATCATTTTTATAATGAATTATGTTATCAAGTTCATCACTATCACTACAAATTGGACTGTAATAATCTTTTTCTAAGAATATTCTAGATAATAAATATTTTGAACTTAAACCATTTATTAAAAGTAATTTATCTAGAAGTTCACCATAATTTATTGTGTCAGTTTTTAAGTTAAATGTTTGTTTATTTAAAACTGTAGCATAATTTATTCCTCGAACAAAAGCATAAGCACAATCTTCTTTAGTGATAACATCCATATCATCATCTCTATTTCCATGATACATAAATGTTTCTTCTAAAGGATTACTTAACACCAAAGGAATACGATAAATTGTATAATTTTTTAATTTACTTTTAATTAGCTTTTCACTTTCTAATTTTGATGCATCAAAATAATCAAATTCATTTAATGTTATTTTACTTTTAACACTTGGATTTTTTATGTTTTTGTACATGCTTGTAGTTGATGCAAAAAACAAATGACATTTAGGATTGTAATAATTAATCGCACGAACTATATTTTCGCACCCTCCATAGTCAATGGTCATTGAAAGACCAGACTTCATATTTCCTAAAGGAGGCATGGCACTTGCTAAATAAATTATATAATCATGGTCTTTTACTAATGCTTCCATTAAAACTCTATCTGTTACATCACCATATAAAACATTAACTCTTTTTTTAAATCTTTTTAATCTACTAAAAGAATTTTTGTTTTTTAAATCAAGAATAGTTATTTCGTATTTTCCTTCACTGAGTAAATATTTAACAGTATGAATTCCAACAGCACCAGCAGCACCAACAACTAATACTTTTTTCATCTAATGCACTCCTTTTTATAAAATATTTATTACTACTAATAATATTATACCTATTATTATACCATAAATAGTTTCTTTTTTATGTATTTCTTCATAAACTTCTTTTAAAAGTTCAAAAAATAAAATATGGAGTAACATTCCCAGAGTTAAAGCAATTATTATTCCTTCTAAAATTGGACTTAGATTTCCAAATATTAAAAATAGTAAACCGCCGATACCACCAGATAAAACTAAAAGAGTTATTAACATTTTATTTTTGTTGTTCTTCTTTGTGGCAGATATTTGAAAACCAAATGGTAAATTGTGTAAACCTATTCCTGTAAGCATTAAAATTCCACTTTTTAAATCTGTGGTTGCAACACCATAAAGGGCCATACCTTCAATTATGTTATGAAGTAAAAGTGCTATTATGGTTATAGTACTTATGTGTTCAATATGATTTTTATGGTCTTCTTTTTCTTCATCATTTTCATGGTGATTATGTTCATGATGTGGTACTAATTTATCAATTAGAATAAGCAAGAAAAGACCAATGATAACAAAAAATATTAACCACCATTTACCGACCTCGATTAGCTCAGGTATTAAATCAAATGTTATTAGGCCAATAATTACAACACTTGCACATGATAAAGATAATCTTGTAAATAATGTTTTATTTTTCACAAAATTATATATTATTATACCTACTAAAAAAAACAAACCACTAAAGAATGTTAATAATAATGCCATGCTATTACCTCTTTTCCTTTAGTATTTTACCACAAAATTGGTCAAAAAAAAAGAAGAAAGAGTGTTAAATTTTCTTCAATTTTCCGAATACTTATTCATTAGTACGGCTATTCGACTCCGTACAATTAAATTGTAGCACATATTTTATAAAATAAAAGCCATGTTTTTGTTTTTTTATTTAAGTATTATAATTCGATGTCAAAAGCGTATTCGTAATCTATTTTTTTATTTTTTGATGTTTTTAAATATGCTTTTTCTTGATGTGATTTTTCAACTATTTCTTTCGTAGTATAACTTTTAAAATATGTTTTTATTTTTGATAATACTTCTAATTCTTCACTATCAAAAATATCTTTATCAAATTCTTTTTTAGATTTTATCAAATGGCACTCTGATTCATCATTAATATATTTAATTTTATAATCTATTAAATTTTCTTTGTATAACAAATTTATTATTGTATCAAAATCATCAGGTACTGGACCAAATGGTAATTTAACATATTCTAATCCTGTTATAGATGTAGTTGTGTTTTTATAATTATAGAAATCTGAATAAAACATTTCTTTTAATAATTTAGTTTTTGGAATTGTTTCGCTCGCTAAATACAATATTACATTTTTTATCTTTTCAATAGATAATGGTGTAAAACCATTGTATTCTGATAAATTGTTATCATTATTTTCTTCTTCGTTTATCAATTTGTTTATATTGTTGCCTTTAAACGATTTTATTTTTTCATCTATTTTTATGTATTCGTTCGTGCTAATTCTATCCTTACTTGCTATTAGATATTCATTTATAGATGCAGGATTATTAATTAAATTCTTGATAGATACCATATATACATCATTTGGTATTGATTTTCCTTTTTCATAACTAATTAAAGTTTTTTTTGCACAACCAATTATTTTTGAAAAATCAGCAAGAGATAAATTATATTGTTTTCGTAAATCCGTTAATTTTTCCTTTGGAATACCATATTTATTATTAAAAATTTCTATAGCTATCTCTGAAGTTTTATTATCGAGACATTCATCATAAACTATTTTTCCACAATCATTACAAAATCTTCTTTTACTAATAAAAGAGATATTCTTTCCTTTAATAAAAAATTCGTTTTTATAATCTTTAACATATGTGTTTGTACTTCCGCAATTGTAACATTTCATATTAACACCCTCATTTTCCATCTTCATGAAAAGACCAACATTCTGCTTCAACAGTATCATCATCTATACATAATTTAATATATGCAATTTTATTATTTATTATTTTTTTAAAAGTTAAACATTTCTTTAATGACTTACTAAATATAGGTTTAGGATCAACAAAATAAAATTGTGGTTTTAAATAATAAATATGTTGCCATGCTTCTTCTTCAGTTAATCCTAGATTTAACAAATCTTCCAAATAATTTCTGTCATCTCTAGATTTAAAATGTTTTTTGTTTAATTTAATTAATTTTTTAATTTCCGATAATAACCGTATTTGCTCTCCATTCATGAATCCCCCTTGTATGTTTTAAACTCGTCTTGCGTTGTTAATTATATGGTAACATAGGTAACCTTTTTTTGTCAACCCAAAACATAAAAATAATTTTGTGCAATATCAAAAAATTAACCGATATATTTTTTTGATTATATCGGTTTAATATAATTATTTATTAAAATACTTTACAATTGCATCAACTATTCTTTCACTTGCATGTCCATCACCATACGGATTTGATGCTTTACTCATTTTTTCATATTCATCTATATATGTTAATAATTTTTTAGTTTCTTCATAAATTACTTCTTCATCAGTACCAACAAGTTTTAATGTACCTGCTTTAATTCCTTCGGGTCTTTCAGTTGTATCTCTTAAAACTAAAACTGGTTTTCCTAAGCTCGGAGCTTCTTCTTGTATTCCACCACTATCTGTTAAAATGATATATGATTTATTAAGAAAATTGTGAAAATCAAACACTTCTAAGGGTTCAATTAATCTTATTCTATCACAACCATCAAAAACTTCACTAGCTACTTCTCTTACTTTTGGATTCATATGAATTGGATATATAACTTTTATATCACTAAATTCATCAACAATTCTTTTAACAGCCTTAAATATATGACGCATTGGTTCACCTAAATTTTCGCGACGGTGAGCAGTTAATAAAATCATTCTTTCATCAGGTTTAATCCACTCAAGGTCTGGATGCACATAATCTTCATCAACTGTTGTAGACATAGCATCAATTGCAGTATTTCCTGTTACATATATTTTTTCTTCTGAAATATTTTCTTTTAACAAATTGTTTTTACTTATTTCTGTTGGTGCAAAATATAAATCTGTCATTCTATCAACACATTGTCGGTTCATTTCTTCTGGATATGGTGAATATTTATCATCCGTTCTAAGTCCTGCTTCAACATGTCCAATTGCAACTTGGTTATAAAAAGCTGCTAAAGCTCCAGCAAATGTAGTTGTTGTATCTCCATGAACTAATACTATATCAGGCTTAACTTCTTTTATAACTTTTTCTAAACCTATTAAAGCTCTAGTTGTAACATCAGCAAGAGTTTGTCCTTGTTTCATTATATTTAAATCATAATCAGGTTTAATATCAAAAGTATTAAGAACTTGATCTAACATTTCTCTATGTTGAGCTGTTACACAAACTATGCTCTTAACTTCTTCTCTTTTTTCTAATTCTTTTACTAGAGATGCCATTTTTATAGCTTCTGGTCTAGTACCAAAAATACTCATTACTTTAATCATTTTTTTCCTTTCTAATTTTAAAAATAAATTTTACATTGTTGTCCCAAAACCGTTTTATTCTTTTTGGTTCTTTTAGTATTCTATAAAGCCATTCTGTATTAGTTTTTATAAAAATTTGAGGAGCTCTTTTTTTTGTTCCACTTAAAACATCAAATGATCCACCGACGCCCACAAAAATTCCCTTTTTAAAATCTTTGAAATATTTATAAATTAATTTTTCTTGAGCTGGTATACCTAGTGCCACTAAAACAATGTCAGGTTCTTTTTTTATTATTTTTTGAAATTCTTCGTCTTTATTTTCAACATAACCATTTGTCATTCCCAAAAGTTTAATATTAGGATAAATTTTTTCTATTTTTTCTTTTAAATTATTTAAAACTTCTTGTTTAGCTCCAAACAAATAAAGACTTTTTTTACTTTCATTAGCAAATTCAAATAACTTTTCTGCAATTTCAATCCCTGGTATTCTTTCTTTTACATCAACACCTATCATTTTAGCTGCTTTTACTACCCCTATACCATCTGGAACAAAGGACACGCTGTCATCTTCGAGAATTTCTTTTAACTCTATATCTTTTTCAGCTATCATTAATGTTTCAGGGTTAATAGTTACAATAAACTTTTTATTTTTATTTTTTAAATCTTTTTCTAAAATTTTATAATAACTTTCTTTACTTTTTTTATACAATTTAGTTATATATTTTTTCATTTTCCATCCTTATTTATTTTAGAAGTTACATATTTTTGAGTTCTTGACTTAATATTTGGATCCACAAATTGTAAACAACCATCTTTGAGTAAAGGTACAATAATATTTTCTCTAACATAACTTCGTGAATTTAGACCTAAAAATTCCATTATTTCATTCATGTTTTTTGGCTCATTACAAAATAATAATACTTTGGATTTATGATTTTGAACTTTTGATATTTTTATGTCATGTTTTGATGACTGGTTTTCTTCATGAACACTTTTTTTGATAACCGGTTTTGATAACCGGTCATCACCTTCTCCGGTTACGCTTTGCTCACTAAATCCATTTTTCAAAATAACTTTAAAACAATCTCTTTCTTCAATAAATTCAGGCTCTGGTAATTTACTTTTTTTCATTTCACGTATAATTGTTGGTATACCTGTGTGTCTATTTTCTAATATTGTGTGCAAATCTTCCAATATTTTAACAATATTTGGATTTCTTGATTCCATCGAATTTGAACTACCAAGTTTTTCTATTTTATTTGTCCCATATAGAACACCCGGATTTGTAATTTCTATACGGTCACTGAACATTGTTACAGAAATATAAGCATTTTGAGTTTGTGAAGAATAATCTCTATGCACTAGTGCATTAACAACGGCTTCTTTTAAAGCATCAACAGGATATTCAGGCAGATCAGTTCTTTTCCCCAGAGAATCAATTATAACTCTTGTCTTCATATTTCTAGTAATAAAATTCATAGTCTTATAAAACATTTCTTCAATTGTACCCTCAACTCTTTGATTATCAAGAAATCTTTCATTATGAATTCCAGTGTCTCCCAAATTTTGTCCGGGTATAACAGTACATGCTACAAATAATTGGGGGTAAAAACTTTGTGGATATTCGCCAAATACCATTAATCCAGCAATAGTTGGGAAATATTTTTCATTATTTTGATCCAAAACATTCGATAGTGTTAGGCATTTTTCAAATGAAAATTTTGAAAAGTTGGGGCGATTTAACTTTGCTTTTTCGATATAATTATTCAAATATTCTTGATTTAAATCTTCTACTTTAGCTTCTTTTACAGGTCTTTTATCTTCTATTATACGATCCTTGTAACTTTGTATAGTATATATCTCATAATCAGTCATTAAATCATCCCGATCACCTATGCGGATATAAGCTCCATTTTTTATTCCATTTTTTTTATAGTAACATGGTTTTTTTAATTGCTCCATCTCATTTATTTTTACTGCAACTATCGTTTTATCACTATATTCAAATGTAATTATTTCTGGCCTTACAACAGGCTCCATCGATTGAGAACATAAATTTGTTATTTTATTTTGCAAATCATTTGCATCATATACACCATCTACTGAAAACCCATTTTCCTCATTAATACCAAATATTATTATCCCACCATTTTTATTCGAAAATGCTGATATTGTATCATATAGTTTATTTGGACAACCTAAAATTGCAGATTTTGCTTCTATTCTGTCTGTTTCAGTTTTATATTTTTGCAAATATAAAATTGCATTAATAACTTCTTCTTTCTTCATAAATATTCCAACTTTCTTTATTTTTTTATTCATCTTTTTTTATCAAATTAATAATAGCATTTGCCTGGTTATTATTTTTAAGCTTTAAAGCTTCTTGTAATTTTTCAATAAACTCTTTTTCATCTTTGATAATCAAAACACTTTTATATTTTCTACAGTCAGGCATTTTAGTTGTAACAATCCTTTCATTCACATAACAATATTATAACATGTTAAAGTAAATAAATTCAATACAAAAAAGCAATGAATCGTTTCATTTTTTTTGCCTACTAAAGTACTCAATCATTGCATCTGCTATAACTTTCTTTATAAAGAAGTAATTTTTTTGTTTCTTCATAAATTCTTTTAAATTTTTTCATTTTTCATTCTCATTTATTTTAATAATATCAGTAATAAATTTAACCCACTCATCTTTAACATTTTGACAATCATAACTTTTACTAATTAATCTACATTTAATACCAATATTTCTTCTTTCCTTTATAGGTAACTTAAAATAATTAAGTATTTGCTCAGCCATTTTTTCTTTATCTCGATTTTTAATTATAAAACCATTTTTATTATTTACATATTCTAATGGCCCTTTGGCACTATCAAACATAATACAAGGTATTCCATAACTCATAGCTTCTATTACTACTAATCCAAAAGATTCTTCATGTGATGTCAAAACATATAATGATGATTTTTGATAAATTATTGATAAATCTTTTGGATTTTGAAAACCTAGTAAATTGACATTGTTTTCCAAATGCAGTTTTTTAATCTTATCTTGTAAAATATCCATTTGAGAACCGTTACCACAAATATTCAATTTAATATTTGTGTTTTCTTTTATCATTATAGACATAACATCAATTAAATCATCAAATGCTTTGACAGGTTCCAATCTTCCAACCGCAATTATATTACTATTATTCAATTTAGAAATATTTTCTTTACTAGGATAATTATTTAAAGCAAGTGGTATATATTTTACTTTTTCTCCAATTTTTTCTTTATATATTTTTTCTAAAACTTTACTTACAGGCATAATATAATCTATTTTTAAATTAGTTAATTCCTTAATATAATCATCATTTATATTATAAACATGTTGTTCATGTATGGTAATAATTTCATTTCTTTTATACCTCTCTAAAATTTTACTAAATTCTATTCTTGTAGATATTATTATCTTCGCATCACTATCGCATATGGCATTAATAATTAATTTATCTTTATTTAACAAGATTTTTAAACTTCTAATCCCCTCTTTAATTATCTTTATAAAATTTTTATTTTTTAACTCTCTTTTAAATTCTTCTCTATTAGAAACATCATTCATTAAATAAGTAACCTTTACTTTTTTATCTAATTCAAATGGAATAGAGTATTTTTGTTTATATAAAGATATTATTTCTACTTCATATTCATTACCTATCATATTAGCTTTATTTGCTATTACATTTTCAACTCCACCATATCCCATATGTAACGCAAGAATAACAATTTTTTGATTATTAATTTTTTTCTTATCAAAAGATGTACAAGTATCAAAAAGATAAATAAAATAAATAGCTATATATAAAGATACAGCGGGAGCAATCAAAGTATGGCCTGCAGTAGATGAAATTCCCAAAGTCATTAGCACCATCATAAATAAGAAAAACTTCTCGACTCTATCTTTACTTTTACATTTACAAAGTTTCACAAACAAAAATATAAACGGAAAAACAATTAAAAGTATTGCAAATGCACCCATATGAAAGAAAATATCTAAAAAGTCTATTTCAATTAATTTTTCCATTCGTACATTATTAATTCTATTTGTATTAGTAAAACCCATACCTAAGGATATATACCCCGGGGTATAATTAGTACTGAAAATTCGATATGTGTCTAGTGCATATATGTCTCTGCTACTAAGTAGTTTTTCCCCTATTCTTTTAAAATTTTTCAAAAAGTTATTATCTTGATAATATGCATCCAATTCTTTACTTATATCTTCTATTTCTTTAATCTCATCTTTAGACAACGAGTTTTTCATATTTATTGCGGAATAATTGTTAACCATAAATAAAATTGTTACTAGGCACATGACAAGCATAATGAAATTATTAAGACACATCTTCTTATTTTTTAGAATGGCACATATAAAGATTAAAATAGTAATTATTATTATACCAAATAATGTTACTTTAGTACCAACCAAACTTATAGCATATAGGCCAAGTAAAAAAATAATTATAGTTAATATTTTGTTCTTTTCCAATAAAGTATAAACAAAGGGAAACATTAAAAGTAAAGCTGTTGATACTTCATTAGCTGAATAAAACCACCCAATTGATCCAAAATAATTAATATTTGTGTATGAATTAAAATTTATATTTAATAACGTTGGCACGATAATTATAGTTATATAAAATATAAAAGACCCAATCATTATTTTATTTAATTTTTGTTTTTCAAACTCCATGGTATCAAAATAATTTAGTAAGCCAAATAAAACAACAGGAAAATATATAAACTTAAACAAATAGTTCGATTCTTGAACAAAATTATTTATTGATAATAAATCAATCTTAAACACAAAATAAAGTATGAAGTATGCAAATATGATAAGAAAATATAATATACTAATTCTTCTATATTTACTTTTAGATAACAATAAAACATAAAGTACACAAGCAACTATTATTAATCCTTTTACTATTGTACCAGCAGATATTATATTCGGCATAATTCTATTAGACAAACTAGATAATAAATCGATGAGTGGCATCAATAGAATTATAATATAAACTAAATTATTTTTTTTCACGATACTCGCCTCTTAGTTAATATTATACCTTATTTGGGCCAAATTAAAAAGTACTAATTGAATTAGTACTTAAAACTATATACAACACAATATAAAAATGTTAATAACTTATTAGATTTAACGATTCTTTTTATTTTAGAAAACTTATGTAAATAACTACATTTACGCCAATTTTTATCTAAATTATTTAAATAATTAAATGCTTTATTAATAAAATCATGACGAATCTTCATATTTTTAATATATCTTTGTTGAATAGTGTAATCTGTTAATATCATAACAGCTAAATTAGTTAATGAATCTTTGGGATGATTTACTTTTTTTAAATCATTTACAATGATATCAGTAATTTCCAATATATCAAATATTCTTTTATCCCTACTTGTAGTTTCACTATTATCATGAATAACATAATACGTTAAATAGTCATTAACTTTACCTATTTTTTTTGCACTTATTAACATTTTCACTACAAAAGGAGCATCTTCATATTTTAAATTTTCTACAAAACGATTTTCTTTGTTATCAAATAACTCTTTTTTATATAATTTATTACAAGGGCCAAGATTAACGTTATTAACAAGTTCAGGAGTCTCAATTAAATTTGTACAATCAAAGTCTCCAAACGATGCTTTAATTAGTTTTCCACAATCTCTATAAAAATCACAAATTACTAAATCACAATTATCTTTTACTGCTTTTTCATACATTTTTTTACAAAAATTAATATCCAAATAATCATCAGAATCTACAAAAGCTAGATACTCGCCTTTTGCAAGGTCAATACCTTCATTTCTAGTTTTACCAACGCCTTTATTTTCTCTTGAAATATATTTTATTCTTTTATCATCATAATTATTAATTATTTTTTCTGAATCATCCGTAGAACCATCATTAATCAATATTATTTCAATATCTTTCAAACTTTGACTGATTAAAGAATCAAGACATTTATTTAAATATTCCTCAGTATTATAAACAGGAACTATTAAACTAATCTTTGCCATTTTTACCTCACTATGAATTTATAAAAGAAATAAGAATTGCCTTTAATTAATAAGTATTTTAAGAAAGACTTTATCCCTTTTCCTTTTAAATGCTTAAAACATTTATTATTTTTTAATATCTTATTATATTTTTTATAATCTTTATATTTTAAAGTTGTAGAATAATAAATTAAAGAATTATTTAAAAAGCCAATTATTTTTTCAGAATTATCAATTTTTTTTAGTTCATTAATTTCATAATTTGATTGCTTTAACATATCATCCATTTTTTTAATTTTTTTAGAGTAATCATCATTTGTCATTAAACTATTACTTCTTTGCACATAATTATAACCTATATATGAAATAGATTTAATTTTATCTGCTTTTGCAATAACTAAAGGAGTAAGACCATAATCTTCAGCTAAACAACCATCCATAAATTTAAAATTATTTTTCTTCCAAAAAGACGTCTTATAGGTATAAGCCCATGCATTCTCTATATAATGATATCTTATTATTTTATTGAAAGCTTCAGTTCCTTTCATAATCCTAAAACCATCCTCTTTATGTTGAACTATATTTTTATCATTAACATCTTGAACTTGAAAACGTAATATGTCAGTATCATCATCTAATAAATTATTTATAGTTTCTAGAAGATGATCATCCAAATAATCATCTCCATCTAAAAACATTAAATAATCTCCCTTAGCTTCATCAACACCTAAATTTCTAGCCTTTGACAAACCAGTATATTCTTCATGTATCTTTTTCCAATTATACTTTTTTACATAATAATCAACTATCATTTCACTATTATCATCACATTTATCACATACTATAATCACTTCATAATTGTTATATGTTTGTTTGACAATTGATTCTAAGCATGTATTTAGATACTTTTCAACATTATAAACCGGTACTATTATACTAAATTTAATTTTCATCTATAAATTCCTTTATCAAGTCAGCAACTTGTATAAGTTTTGATGAAAAATCATTTTTGTAATTTGTACAATCAGCATTCAGTAATTCTTTTAAAGAATTATCTAACTTACTAACATCTTTATCTAAAAATATAACATATTTATTATCCTTTAACATATCTGTAAATTCTTTAAGCTTTTGATTATAAGAACTTATAACTATACAAGGTGTATTAGTCATTAAAGAGAAAATTAAACCATGTAATCTATCAGTAACAACAACTTTAGATTTTGCAAACTCTTTTAATTGATTTTGTAATACGTAATTCCTTAATATTTTACTTATATCTCCAGAATACAAATTATTAGTAAATTTATAATCCTTATCAATTTTTTTAATAGTTGTACGAATTAAATTATATTTTTCGTCATCAAGACCACTTTCATCATCAAGATCCCTCAAACAGCACAAAATGCCTTTCCTAGAGTAGCCAAAAGAATAATTTAAATTTAAAGCCATATCAAAATTACAATAACTTGGAACATTTTCAAATTTCTTTCTAGCATATTCTAGGGACATTTCACCTCTAGTAAATAAAACTAATTTTTTATGAGAAGTATAGGCCTCTTGGCTTATTTTTAGCTCTTCGCCCCCATCACTTTCACTAAAGTAAATAGTTTGTGGTAAAATAAAGATTTTATTATTAGGGCAAGATAATATTATTTCCCTGCGAAGCCTTTCTTCATTAAGCCACTTATCCCCTAAATTCCCCCCTCCTTGCATGAAGATAATATCATCAGGATTTATGATTTTTTGTAAATATTTCATTTTATCATTCATTTCAAATGTAGAAATTTCTATAAGCATATATTCATTAAAATATTTCCTTATAAATTCAAAAGTCCCACATGTTATAGCAACATCACCAATATTTGAGTGCTCACTAGTTCCAATCAAGAATAATTTCTTCTTAAAATATAAATTGTTATATTTGTTTTCTAATAAAAAGTATTCATCATTTATATTGCTATTGACTTTATTTATAACTTCGTCACTTTTATCAGGTATTTTTTCTTTTAAATCGTTAAGTATTAATTTATTTTTTTCATCAATTTTCTTAACATAAGAACTAAATTCTCTAAAACTATCTTTTAGATTTAGTACTTCTCTTTCAACTTCCCATTTTTTAGAATCAGCCATTTCATTTAAGCGAGTTAAAAATGGGTTAGAAATAACACTTAAAACTTTTTTTATTCCTCTTTTAAATAAGTTTTGTCTAGTTCTTTTTTTCTTGTTTCTTTTACTAATTTCTTCATAAGATTTGTATATTTGATAATCACTAAATCTACTAACAATATTAAAATCAATTTTACTTAATAAATTATTAATCATTGATACTACTAATTTATAATTATCTTTTTTATCACTTACATAGAAAGAAAAATCATTAATAATAAAGTTAATCAAAGTTTTATATTCAATAGCATAATGCTCAAATAAATCGTTTCTCTTAAATATATCTAGAACTTCTTCAATTGAAATAAGTGTATCTTTCATTCCTACAAACGATAATTTTCTTTCTTTGTCAACTTGACGATATAAATATACATCCATATTTAACCCATAAAATTCTTTAGCCTCACTCATAACTTTAACAAAGAAAAGTGGATCTTCATAATTTCTATAAGCAGGATATTTTATATTATTATCTTTTATAATCTTAGATCTAAACAAAAATCTAGTGCTTCCCCAAGAAGGCCATACATTATATTCTGAATAAGAATATTTTTTATTAGTTTCAACATTAAAACCACTATACCACGATCTATTTTTATCAAAGCAATAGTATCTTTGAGAGTCAGCTACCACTTTAATATTACCACAAACAGCATTCACATTTTCATTTATTGCAGTAATATATAGCGTTTCAAGTACATCATTACTAGCATACATATCATCAGGGTCCATAAAACAAATGAACTCTCCTTTAGACTTTTCTATTCCATGATTTCTTGACAAACCTGCACCCATATTCTTTTCATTAGTATAAAGCGAGATTCTTTTATCAAATTCCATGTATTTCTTAATTATATTAATTGATTCATCTTTGCCTAGATCATCAACAAAAATAATTTCTATTTCCTTAAGAGATTGATTAATAATTGATATAATGCAATCATCTATATACTTTTCAACATTATAAACCGGTATAATAATGCTAATTTTCGGATTTAAAACTTTTTCATATTTAGTAACACTAAATTTTTCTGGTTTATCATAATTAATTATCTTAAGTAAAGTTTCATAAAAATCTCGAGGCATATTTATCTTTACTAAATTTAAAAGTTCATCTCTATGTAAAGTCATCTTAAAATAGCGCCACATAAATTCATTCATTGCATATTTATAGAAACTATCTAAAAGTTCACTAGATACATTGTTTTGAACTAACATAGTTTCTATTAATTTTAAAATATTAACAATATCTAAAATATTGCGATTATTAAATTTAGAAGCTTGTAATGAGTTATCTCTGTTTATACGATAATATAAAAGATGCTCATTTAAAAGTGAAATAGCTTTTGCTTTTATCAAACATTCATAATAGAATGAATTATCTTCATATCTTAAATTTTCAGGAAATAAAACATTATTCTTTTTAAGGAATTCCAAGTTATAAAGTTTACACCAAGCAGTAACAGGTGCTTCCGAAGTTATCACATCAGAAGCTTTAATCTTTTTATAATTAAATGGTTCTTCAAAAAAACTTTTATCAAAAGATAAATTATATCCCCATAAATTCTTTTTTACTTTTTTAATTGATTCATCGTAAGAATAAAATGGGAAAATCACCATATCAGTATTATCATTTTCAGCTTTCAAACAAAGTTTTGATAATGCATCAAGTGCAATATAGTCATCACTGTCTAAAAAGAAAATATATTTTCCCTCCGCAAATTTTATACCTTCATTTCTAGCACCACCTAGCCCTCCATCATTCCTATAAATAATTTCTATTCTTGCATCTTTTTCTTTCCATTTTTTTAAAATATTAAGAGAATTATCTTTTGATTCAGTAAATACACAAAGAATTTGTAAATTCTTATACGTTTGATTGCAAACACTATCTAAACATTCATCAAGATATTTTTCAGTGTTAAAAACAGGAATTACAACAGTTATTTTTTCACTCATTTTTTTATCCTCCATTTCTATTTAATTTTAACAAACATTAGCTCATCATCTTTTTTTGAATAGCAATCTTTCTTTATTATTTTACCATTAAATTCTATTTCACATACTCCACGCCATTTATTTTTTTCAAAAACCAAAACAAGCTTATTAGAATATGGGACCAACATATCTACGCTATTACTAATAGGCTTTAATAAATCATAGTTTCTCCAACCAATAGAATTATTTCTTGATAACCATTTTCCCCTAATCAGTTCGTTAGCGTTATACCAATTGTTATCTACTAAAGCACCAACTAACCATATTTCTTCTCCTTGGGCTTTATGGTTTTTCATATTAAGTGCCCTTATTTTTATATTCATACCCTCATTTAAAGGAATTTTATTAAATACAGTATTAAATATCCAGTAATATTTTTTTGGTATTTTATTATTATAATTTTTTATTTCTTGCCTTGCTTCAACAATATCAACAAAAGGCGCTTTATCATTTTTAAGTTTTTTAATTAACTTATAAGTATAATTCTTAAATTCTTTCCCATTTTTTCCTCTTACACTCTTACTAATTAAAATTTTTCTAAAAGAGTAATATTCTTTATTATTATCTTTTAGTTTTTGTCGCATAATATTCTTCATACTAGGAGAAAGCCACTTTGCCACGCTTCTATCTCTCAATTCATCAAAACTACCTAAATCTACCTCAGGAATTACACCTAGTGCTAAAAAAGCATGACCAGCATAACAATATGGATACTTACAATTTTTCCCTACACACTCAAATTTTAATGGTTTATCATAATCAAATATATTTCCAAGACATTTTTCGCCAAAACATTTAGTTATTTCGCCAGTTTTTAAATCAACACAAAAACTCCAGTCTCCAGCATAACAAAATTCTTTTCTTCTAACTTGCCATATTTTCTTTCTAAAATCAAATAATTTTGAATCAAATTTTTTCCATTTATTTGTTAATTCATCCATATCAAATTCAGAAAGTAAATCAAGACCGGCTTTTCTATCATCTCTTAATATAGTAATATGAGGCTTTGCTCCAAATTTATTTTCACAAAGTTCTATAATTTCTTCTTGATAAGGTATATAGTCATCAGAAGCAGCTAATTCAACAGTAAAAGAAATACCACTATCTTTCATTAATTCTACATTTTTAATAAAAACATCTAATAAATTCTTATTTTTCAGTTCTAAATAATGAAAAGAAAACTTAATGAATAGTCTATCTTTCAAATCACTTGAAAAATTAGACATTTCTTCAAATCTCTTACTAAGAGTACCATTTGTAACTATCATTAAATAATGACCACACTCTAGTAAAGCACGTATAATATCTGTCATACTAGGAGATAAAAGTGTTTCACCTCCAGCACAAAAATTAATTAAACATACCCCCCCAAGTCTTTCTTTAGAAAATGCTTTTTTTAAATCATCTATACTATAGTCAAATTCAAACAATTTACCATTAAACTTTCTATTTTGAGTAATATAACAATAACCACATCTTAAATTACAAGTTTCCGTTGGTACAAATATATCAATAAATCTCTTTAACTTATCCATTAAAACCACTCCTCTTAACTACTTTTTTTCTTTTACTAAGAACTAAAGATAATACTAATGTTGATAAAAGTACATAAACAAACATTCTAAAATTTTTTTCCCTAATCCAAATTATTATGTTATTAGTACCATATATTTGACTATAAGATATTCTATCAAGAAAATGAAATAAATATATAAATATATAGTGATAAAAGAATAGATACTTTGATAAATTTCTAAATCCAAGTGAATTAATTTTCGATTTAACATTTAATCTAGATAATAATGAAAAAAGGAAAACAACCACAATAGGTGTAAAAAGAAAATAATCATATTCGTTATAAACTAAACTATAATTATAAAATAAACTAGTTTCTATTAATAAAAATACTTGACTAATTATTAAAATAAGAAAAAGTTTAAAATTAGTTACTTTATTAAAAATTTTAGATTTATACATAAAGTTTCCAATTAATGGATACATAATCGTAAATAGAAAGTATCTATTTGAAGTAAACAACTTATCAAGATAATTAACAAATATTTCATAGTTTGTACCAATAAAAACATATTTATATGTTGTAAATGATAAACCAACTAAATATCCTAAAATACTTATGTAAAAAATATATTTCAATTTTCTATCATCCTTTATATAACAAATTAACAATGTAAAAACAAGGAGCACCCCTAAATACCACATTATATTTGTGGAAGTTAAAGTGAACACACGAACTATATCTTGAATTAAATTGTGATAATTAAAATTCCAAACAACAAATATGTTATATATAAAAGTATAAAGTAAACACCAAAATATATACTTTTTAATTATTTTAATAAGTCTATCTCTATTATTTTCTCGACTGAGATCATCGCTTTTTGCAAGAAAATATCCATTACAAATAAAGAAAAAAGGAACAGCAAGCCTATATATATTTGTGTTAACATAATAACCAAATTTATACTCAAGCAAAAATTGACTATGAATTGCAACAACGCATATAGCAAAGAACAATTTTGCTAAATCTATTAATTGATAATTTTCTTTCATAGCAATTAATGCTTATCGTTAATATTATCACCAGTTATAACATTTTTTGTTAAATAGTTATAAAAGATTTTCATCATCATATGATCAAAAGTCATATGTAAATCTTCAGCTATTTGCATATCCATTTCATCAACATGCATTTTATAATCTGCTAAATCTTTTAACTTACCACCAGAATAACCAGTAATACCAACTACTTTAGCTCCACATTCTTTTGCATATTCAGCAGCATTAAGCACATTTTTAGAATTTCCACTGCCTGAAATTCCTACAAACAAGTCTTTATTTGTTATTTTATTTAATAATGGAAATCTAAATACTTCTTCATATCCAATATCATTTGCAACAGCCATCATTGTTGAAACATTATCATTCAAACAATAAAAGTTAAACTTCTTTTCAGTATATTCACTTATACCTTTATTAAAATCATTTTGCATATGTGACGCAGTTGATGCACTACCACCATTACCACAAACATAAATAGTTCCACCATTTTCATATGTATCCAAAATGGCATTCATAGCTTCATTAATTTCATCTAAATTAAATCTTTTTATAGCAGCCATTTCCCTTTCATAATACTCTGTAATTGCTTTTTTAAAATCTAACATAATTATCTTCTCCTTCTTTCTTCTTTTGTTAAAATTATATTTACAGCATCTAGTAAATCTTCTGCAACTTCCGTTGGTGTTACATCATATTTACCATCAAGTCCAGCCTGTCCAGTTTTAACCAATATACTTTTCATATTTGCATTTTCTGCCATTTTTATATCAAGTGTAGAATCACCTATTACAACAGATTCACTTAAATCAATATTAAAATCTTTTACAGCCTCCAAAAGCATTCCAATCTTAGGTTTTCGACAATCACAATCAAATTTAAGTTCAGGTACTTCTCCAGGAAAACCTTTATCTTTATGATGTGGGCAGAAATATAAACCATCAATGTATGCCCCATCTCTTCCAAGTAAAGTTTCCATTCTTTTATGAATATCTTCTAGATTTTCAAAAGAACTTTCACCACGTGCAATTATAGGTTGGTTAGTTACAACAATACATAAATAATCACTACTATTAATTTTTTTGATTGCTTCACTTGCTCCATCTATAAGTTCAAACTTTTCTTTATTAACCAAAAAAGGAATATAAACGTTTATTGTTCCATCACGATCTAGGAAAATAGCCTTTTGTTTATGTGATAGATTTCTTTGTTCTGATATACCATTAGCATAATCATCATTTACTGCATAAAACCTTTCAGGTGTTCCCATGTCTTTTACATATTCGGTTGAATGATAAGAATATACATTATCTCCATTTATAATCATTTTACTAATTACATCTTTTTCCAATCCATATTTTTTAGGTTCATTAACATAATCAAACACCTTTGGTGAAAAACAATAAATTCCTGAATTAACTAAATTTTTATAATCATAGTTTCTGACATTTTCCTTTGAATCAAAAGTTTCAACTTTATTTTCATTATTTACAACCACTAAATCACTATCAAACGGATGAGAATTAGGATGAGTAAGTAACGTTGCATCAGATTTATTATTTTTATGAAATTCCACCATTTTTGTAAAATCTACACTTAAAAATACATCACCAAAAACTAATATAAAATCTTCATCTATTTTGTCTTTCAAATAATAAAATGAACCCGCTGTTCCAAGTGGTTTTTCAGGATCTTCTTCATAATAAGAAATCTTAACACCAAAATTGGTTCCATCTTTAAAATAGTCTTTAATTTTTTCCCCTAAATGACCAATAACTAATATTATTTCATCAATATTTGATTTTTTCAAACAATCTATTTGATGTTCTAATATCGTTTTATCGCCTATTTTTAGCATAGGTTTAGGTATTTCATCATTTGTAATCGATGAAATTCTAGTCCCCTTGCCACCAGCCATTATTACAGCTTTCAATAATACACCTCATTTCTCTACATATGTTTATTATACTAAATTAATAATGTAAAGTCCATCAAAATTAAAGGAAAAAATGCCAGAAATGGCATTTTTTGTCTAAATATGGTCTTTTATATATCTTGCAGTATCTCTAACAGACTCATCAGATGTATGTTTTGCAACCCATCCAGCATTATGAATTTTAGTTAAATCATATTGAAACTTAGGTACATCACCTTTCCAACCTACGTTTCCACCAGTATAATTATATTTAACATTTTCATAACCCAATTCTTCACAAACAATATTAGCAATTGTTGTTACACTAGTAGCAGTCTCAACACCGGCATTATAAACCTCTACACCTTTTTTCATTTCTTTATCTAATGTAAACGTTACTATGGCCTCAACTAAATCAGTAACATAAAGATATGGTTTAGTTTGTGTTCCGTCACCTAATATTTCTAATTCATTTGGATTTTTTTGTAATTTTTTAACAAAATCATATATAACTCCATGAGTTAAATTGGGTCCAATAACATTTGGAAATCTAAATACAACAGTATTTAAATCGTTCATAAATGTATATGATGAAATAAACCCTTCACTCGCATATTTAGCTCCACCATAGTATGAAATTGGTTTTAAATCCCCTAAATTTTCAGTCAAAAGCATTTGTTTATCACCATATATTGCAGAAGTTGAAGAGAAAAATAAATTTTTGATATTATTTCTTCTCATAAGTTCAAGTACACTATATGTAGTCATAAATGTATCATTAAAATCAACGCTCGGCATTCTTCCACCCTTTTGAATGTCTGAATTAGCAGCCAAATGATAAACTATATCAATACTTTCATTTTTTAATGTTTCACAAAATTTTTCAGTTTCTTCAATATTTATATTATAAAATTTATAATTTTTGTTATTTTCAAAACAATCAACATTTTCTTGATGTCCTAAAGTAAAGTTATCGACAACAACTACTTCAAGACCCCTTTCTAATAAATTTCTAACTAAATGAGTTCCAATGAACCCAGCTCCACCTGTTACTAACGCTCTCATATTTTCCCTCCTTAATTTACAAATACAACAGTAGTACCTTGATGATCAAACTTAAATTCCATTTCTGGCAGTTCTTTCATAGCTTCTCTAAATTTGGCTTGTTTTTCTTCGGGTACATAAAATAAGAAAAATCCACTTCCACCTGCACCTAAAATTTTACCGCCAACAGCACCATTAGCCAAAGCTCTATCATACCATTCATCAAATTTAGGATTAGATATCCCACTTGCTAAAGTTTTTTTAATAAGCCAATTTTCATGTAATATTTCACCAACAGCATCAATATTATCATGTTCTAATTCATATTTTAATTTGTGTGTTAATTCTACAATTTTCTTTTGCCCTTCTTCTTTATCCTTAGCATTAACCATATTTTTAGACTGTTCTTTCAATATACTTGATGCACTATGTTCTCCCCCAACATATAACATAATTAAATTTTTTTCTAGTTGATTGTATGCATCCTTTGACATTAATACTGGTTCAACGAATACAGAACCATCTTTATTAAATTGATAATAATTTAGTCCACCATAAGCAGCAGCATATTGATCTTGTTTTCCTATCGGATTACCAAGAACATCAATTTCCATATGACATGCTTCTTGTGCAATTTCTTCATCAGTTGCATATACTCTTTTATGACATTTTAAGTTTTTTAATAGCCCAACAGTAAAAGCACTTGAAGACCCCAATCCTGTTCCTTGTGGAACATCAGCTATAGAAGTAATTTCTAAACCTTCAAGTCCTTCTTGTTTTAAACATTCTCTAAAAATTGGATGTTCAATTTCATCAATATTATGAACTGTTTCAGTCTTAGAATATTTAAGAACTGTTTGTTTTGAATCAAATGAAGGATGTGACGTAATATACATATATTTTTTTATTGTTGTACTTATTACACAGCCACCATTCTTTTCATAAAATGCAGGTAAATCACTACCACCACCACATAAGCTAACTCTAAACGGAGTTTTTGTTATAACCATTTCTACCACCTATCCTTTTCTTTTTTTTGCGGTTATTTACTTGTTGTTTATCCATATATGCATTACAAACCTCTTTGGCATCTCCAATCATAACAACCTTACCATGGTCAAGCCAAACAACTTTGTTGCATAACTCTTCAATTGACTCAATAGAATGAGAAACATACAAAACTGTTGTTCCTCCTTTTATCATCGACATCATTTTATTTTTACTTTTTTCTTGAAAATTAATATCTCCTACTGACAATATTTCATCAACTATCAGTATTTCAGGATCAACTACTGTAGAAATAGAAAACGCTAATTTTGCAACCATACCTGAAGAAAAATTCTTAACTGGTACATCTAAAAAATCTTTAAGCTCAGAAAATTCTACTATCTCATCAAACTTCTCTAATAAAAATTCTTTAGAATATCCAAGTATAGCTCCATTTAAAAATATATTTTCTCTTGCAGTCAAATCACCATCAAATCCTGCACCTAACTCTATCATTGGTGAAATAGCACCATTGACTTCAACTATACCTTCTGTAGGTTTCATAACACCACTTACAACTTTTAAAAGTGTGCTTTTACCAGCTCCATTTGAACCTATAAGTCCAACAACATCACCTTTATCTACTTGAAAAGTAACATTTTTTAAAGCCCAAAAGTCGCTTTTTTTCATTCTTTTTTTTCTATCAAACATTCTAATAAAAATCATTTTGAGTGAATTATCTTTTTCAACGCCTAAATTGAATTTCATTCCAACATTATTTATTTTTATCATAATCTTCCTCCATTTTTTATAAGTAATAGACAAATTTGTCTTGTTTTCTTTTAAATATCGCTAAACCAATTATCATTGTAACAAATCCTGTTCCAAAACAAGCAAGTAAATATACTGGTTGAGGAGCTGTTGAAAAAAGCAAAATTTCCCGAGTAGCATTTATATACATATATAAAGGATTTAACCTAAATATATTTTGTAAATAATCTGGTAAAATCGTTATACTATAAAATATCGGAGTAAAATAATTCAATATTGTTATTGCAATTCCCCACATATAAATCATATCTCTCAAAAAAACCGATACGGTAGCTAAGATATAACCAATACCAATAGTGAACATAAAAACACATAAATAAATAAAAGGCAACCATAAATAATAAATATTTATGTAACATTTAGTTCCATCAACTACATTTCCTGAAAACCAAGTAATTAAAAATAACGGAATTAAGGAAAATAAAAAGTTTATACCAACAAAAATACATTTTGCAACTGGAAAAATATATTTTGGTATATAGACTTTATTTATTAAAGACGCATTTCCAAAAATCGCTCCCATTGCATTATTAGTAGCTTCACTAAAATAATTGAATATTACCAAACCACTCATTAAGTAAACTAAATAGTTTACACCCTCCATGCTAAATTTAAACATATTCGAAAATACAATTGCCATAACCATCATCATTAAAAGTGGATATAAAACACTCCACAAAACACCTAAAACACTTCTTTTATATTTTACTTTAAAATCTCTTATAACTAGTTGTGACAATAAAAATTTGTATTTTTTTACGTTATAATAAATGTTTTTAAAAAAATTCATTTTATTTTTCCTTCTTTCTTCTTTTTATGTTCAAACAAAATATCTGTCCTTAACACTATAAATAACAATAAAATCATGAGTATAATATATATTGCTATCGCAATTTGATTATCACCTAAAGTATAAAAAATTGAAACTGATGCAAATAATATATCTATTGCATAAATAATTAAAATACTAGCAACTGGACTATATTTCATTTTTAAAAGTTGGTGATGAAAATGTTCTTTGTCTGCTTCACCAATGTTTTGTCCTTTTAATAGTCTTCTAAAAATCGCGAATGCTGTATCAAATATTGGAATAGCAAGTATTACAACTGGTACTACTAAAGATGTAAAAGTTGTAACTTTATAACCCAAAAGGGCTATTACTGATATCATAAAGCCTAAAAACAGACTTCCCGTGTCTCCCATAAATATTTTTGCGGGAGGAAAATTATGAAATAAAAACCCTAAAGTTGACCCCAGCATAATTAAGCAAAGAATTATGTCTAGCCCCCCTAGTCTATTTAGTATAATTGCTATTATAGAAATAGTTAAAAAGTATATTGCACTTACTCCACTAGCAAGTCCATCTAATCCATCTATTAAATTTATTGCGTTGGTTATACCAACAATAAATATTATAGCTATTATATCATTTATAAAATGATTGAAATAAAATTTTAAGCCTAAAAAAGAAATTTCTGTGAACCCAAGGTTTCCATAAATAACCACTATTGATGCTGCAATAACTTGAACTAAAAATTTGTATCTTGCTGGAACTGAATTAATGTCATCAAATATTCCAACGATTATAAGAAGAAAGCTAGCTATTAATATTGAAATCATTTGTGTGTTAATTTCACCATAAAGAATGTAGCCTAGTAAAAATGAAAAATATATTGCTAGACCACCTAATCTAGGCTTTGGAACTTTATGTATTTTTCTTTCATTTGGTTCATCCATTGCATTTATGTGAATAGCTACTTTTTTCATAATTGGTACTAAAATCAAACTTGTTAAAAATGTAACCAAAACAATAACAAATATATTATGATTATTTACAACTAAATTCATATTATCTTTCCTTCGTACTATTATTATAAACTATATTTAGTGAAAATAAAAGAAAAATCAAATTATTAAACAGTTTTTATGTAAAAAATATTAATTGTTTTATTTACTATTTTTGCCATTTTTGCTAAAAAATAAGCCATTTAATAAAAAATATTCAAAAATTTATTGATTATTTTTTTACCGTGTTTCAAAGGAATATGCTATTTTATAACAAAAAACACTATTATGTTTCAATAATAGTATTCTTTTCTAGTACTTCATTATCATTAGTTTCTTTAGTTGTTTCTTTTTCAATTACTTTTTTATTTTTCTTTTTACCATTCTTTTTCTTTGCTAAAACAATTATAATAATAATCATTAATACAAATAAACCACTAAAACCTAAGATGATATAAGTATAAAGTTCTATTTTTTTATTTAAATCAATTATATATTCATCATTATATTTTATTAACGATTGCATTTTTTTATCATACATATAGAAACCTTTATCACCAGTTTCAACATTAACACCATAAATAATTACATAATCTGAATCTTTTGTATAATAATAGCCTTCTACTTTAGTGTCATTAATTATAATTGTATCTTTAGTATAACCTTTTATTTCTTCATCACTAGAAAGTGGATATATAGTTATTTTATTAACACCGATTTCATGATATTCTTGATATTTATTTTCTTTTTCATTATATATAAATAAGGATATGTTACCATCACTATCTTTTAATCCAACAAGATAAAGGTTTGTGTTATCATTTTTATAAGCAGGTATATCAAAATCATTTATTTTAATAGTTGTCTCAGTATATAAATTTGCAGTTGGTAGATTTTCTTTTATTTTTACCACTGTATAGTTTTTACCATTTATAGTTACATTAATTGGATTTTCATCTTTTACTTCAACATTTATTGTATATGTTTTTTCAGCACCATTTTGAGCTTTAACTACAATAGAAAATTTATTAGCACCTTGGGCTACAGCTTGAGCTCCAGCCCCTGTTACTTGCGCGGTTTTATCTTGAGGCGTTGCTTTAATATTTATTTCTTTTGTATCTTCAGGCACTACAATACTATATTCCAATGTGTCTTTATTAAACTCTGGAGTAAGTGTAAAACCTTCAACTTCTAAAGCACTTAAATTGTTGTTTTTAGAATAGCTTGCCTCTAGTTCTGCTTGTGTTATAATTCTTATTTGTTTTGTATTTGCAGATAAACTAACAGCACTTAAGTCACTTGAAACATAGGCTCTATAACCATCTACAGATAGACTTGTTGAACCACTTTTTAAAGTTTTAAAAGTAAATGTATAAGTTTTCTTTAAAACTCCAGGGTCTTCAGCATAATCTATCATAAATGTTCCACCATCTCTAGCTGTACTACTTGTAAGTTGTAAATAATTTTTGTCATAATTTAGTGACATTTGCCAACTTCCCATTTTTGTTCCACTGGATATTGTTACTGTTACTGTTACTTTATTTCCTACAACTACTGTTGATGATGAAGCAATATTTATTGAACCACTCGCTGCACTAACAACACTTGGAAACAAAACACTAACAAGTAAAACCATCAATAATTTTTTTATTCTTTTCATTTAATTTCACTCCTTTATTGAATTATTTTATATGAACCAGATATATTTTTTACAATTTGTAAGACATCTAAAGCATTTATTTCCCCATCTCCAGATGTATCTGCAGCTTCTTTAAATGCTCCTTCTAAATTGTATGAACCAGATATATTTTTAACAACTTGTAATAAATCTAAAGCATTTATTTCTCCATCTCCAGATGTGTCACCTTTTATAATTACTTCTAAAACTTCAGTAGAACTTTGATTATTTATTGACACTTTATAACCAGTTTTCATAATACCATTCGTTACATTATTACCATCTTTATCAGAAATGTTTACAGTTGCATTTCCAGCTACTGACTCTAAAGCACCCTTTACTTCTGTTACATCTGTTCCAACTGCAATATTAGAAATATATTTTGATGTGTATCTAAAACCACTTGATGTGACAATTGTACTTATTGGAATTGTACTTGGTTTAGAACCACCATCTTCTGGATTATCTATGGCTCCACTTCCACCATTTATAATAGTTGCATTCATATTATTAAATACCGGAATTTTAAAAACTAAATTCAAACCTAACAAATTATTTTTTTCATAAGCACTGAAAGCTGTACTAGATTCACTCATAGCTCCAGAAACATTTGTCATATATTGATGTGATGCAATATTTTCAAGTTTATTTACATCGAATTTTTGGAAATATCCAGTATATTGTCCTTTTTGGATATATCCTTTAGAGAACTGTTCTATTCCTCCATTTATAGCAACATCTACACCTTTCCATCCTGATTTATAAGCGTAGTTCAAACCACAATAAGTTGTACCTTTTAAAGCAACACAGGCATCACTTACTCCAAAGTTAAAAAAGTTAAAATAACCATAATATAAATTTTCAAGTTCAGCATAAATACCTTTGTAAAGGTTTTCTAGAGATGTTCCTACCCCCAATTCTACACGCATTTTAGATGCTATTGCTATAGGACTTGCTTTATCAACACTACCTGCAATAATTAAATCTTTTAAGTTGTTGCCAATACTTGTGTGATATTCATTAAAAGCTGTTCCTGTTAAAATTGTTTCAACAGCATTTGGATAATTATCTTTTAAATTAATATCATATGATTGGTCTAAAAATTGAAATACATATTTTTCTGTAAATGAATTTCTGGGGTCCATATAATAAGCAATCGCTGTTTTAGATGGGGCAACATAACCTCCCGGTGATGTTTTATTACAAGTATTATCAAAAAATTCATCATCATATATCGTGTTAGAAATGAAATTTTTTCCACATTCACTTTCTTTTTCAACAACATTATTCCATTCTAACTCTATTTTAACTCCTTGAAATGTCCAGGTGGGATGTTTTTCTTGCAAGCTACATAAACCTCCCCAGTAACTTGATGGTAAACCAGCTTCACTTAGTTTTTTTTCACATTCACTTGTTGGAGTTACATCATCAGTAGAATATGATACTACTAATTCAACATCATCACTACAAACATAACCATCAACATTTGTATAGTATGTCATGTGATACCATCCACCATTACAACGTTTATGATTGTTTACATCATCATATAATTTATCATCTTTTAAAACATAATAATCATTTTTGTAAAGTAAACCTATTCTTGTACCATCAGTACCACCTGGGTCTTTTCTTAAATTTGTTTGATTATTTAAAACTTTAATTCGATGAGTATAAGAAGTTGCATTTACATTATCAATGTAAAATAAGGCCATGATTAAAATAATTATTGCTAAAAACTTTTTCATAATTTCGACCTCCTTCTACATTATTACTTTTATTATAGCAAATTTTGTAAAATCTCTCAATTTATTTACAGTAAATAAAGTAAATAATTGTAAAATCTCTATTAATTTTATGTACTTTTGTCTATAATATAAATACCTAGGGGTGATTTAGTGGAAAAACATTTTGATAAAATTGATATTATATTAATTAGTTTAATTTCTTTATGTTTATTAATTATTGTAGTTGGCCTTATGTGGATAATACTAAGTAAGCTTGAAGATAAAGAAGTTAATAAAAAGAAAAAAACTGGAACAAAAGATAAAAAAATTACCAAAAAGAAAACTAATCAATCAAGAAGAAAAAGTGGATATGTTAGTCCTCATAAAAGGAAAAAGCCAAAGAAAAAATAAGGATTTATTGAGTTTAATCAATAAATCCTTTTATTATAGCATCACTTTTACTATTATCATTTTTATTTTCAGTATTTTTTGTTTTATTTGAATTTTGATTAGAATTTGTATTTTTACTATTTACAACATAAACTGTTAAATTAGAAACTGTTGATAATAATACATCTTTATGAACACTTTGGTCACCAATTAAACCAACAGCTACTTTGTCATTGTAATGTTCACTGCCACTATCAACATATTTTATTTCTAAATTAATGTTATTACTATTACAAAAACTTTGGGCTTCACTTATAGATTTACCAACAAAACTTGGAAGTAAAGCTCCAGATTGACCCGTTCTTTTACCTTTTCCTGGACGATATATTTCATACGTTTCATTAACTGAGAAACTAAATGTTTTTATAGGTTCTTCTGTCTCTTTACCTAAAACTATATTAAATGCTTTCTTTATATCTTCAAGACTGCTTTCATAATATCCTTGAGCTGATGTATTTCTTCCTTGAGAAGGTACATAAACATTTAAACTATATGTTTCTAATGTTGCTTTTTGGATATTTAATGAGTCTTTACCTGATAGTTTGTTACCTAGAACATTTTTAGCAACATTATATCCTGAAAGAATTGTATCTGTATCCATATTAGTAGCAATATTTTTACTAACAGCATTTAAAATATCTTGAAACTCTTTAATACTATTAAAATGTAATACCTTATTAGCTAGAGCTTCAACTACTTGTTGTTGATGTCTTACTCTATCTAAGTCACTACCAATATACATATGACGGCATCTTGAATAAGCTAGAGCTTGTTCACCATTTAAAACTTGTAGCCCAGGGTTCATACAAACAAGTTTATCTCCCCACTGTCTATCACTGTTTTGTTCACAAACTTTACCATTATATTTATTGGCCATATATGTTGGTGATTCAACATCAACTTCAACTCCTCCGACGGCTTCAACTAAATCAACTACACCTTTAAAATTTATTTTAACATAATAGTCAATATTAATATCTAAAAATTTATTTATGGTACTTATTACACAACCTGTTCCATAGGCTGCTGAGGAATTTATTTTAGCATATCTATTGTTATTACATGCAATTGGGACATATGTATCTCTTGGAATTGATAATAAAACTGATCTTAAAGTCTTGGGATTAAATGACATAAGCATTAAAGTATCACCATTAAATGCTGCTTTTGCATTAAGGCCATCACCTTCAGAATCAACTCCTAAAAATAAGAATGTTAATGGTTCACTAAAATCTTTATCACTAACAATATTTAAATCTTCATTTTTCTTTTGTTCACTATATTCATAAATAACTTTTGTATCATATACAATATTTTCAAAACCTTCTTCATTTCTAAATAAAGTATCATAATTACCTGGTACTATCGCTCCATCTATAACATTATTATATAAATCATCTAACATTTTAATATAATCATTGTACTCAACTATTTCATTTTTTAAATTTTTCTTTTTATATAATTTTGTTGATAATTCGTTATTATCTTTATCTATTTTATCACTGATAACACCTATTTTACTTTCACTACTAAATTCTGTATCTTTTAAAGTGATTAAATAAATATTGTAAGTTATTTTTTCACTTTCTTGCATGTTATTAATGTTACTATAAACATAATTTATATAGTAAGAACCAATAAAAAATATTAAAATAAATAATAATGAAAATATAGTACTTATTATTAAACCTTTGTATTTTCTTCTTAAAAGATTTAAAAAGTTAATAAATACATATAAAAGAAAATATATTATAAAAAATATTATGGCAATTATTCTTATTCCAGTTTCAATACCAGTTAAGTTAAGTAAACTTTTGATAAATAAAATACTACTTACTAAGTAACAAATTGTTACTAAATAATAAATGATACGTATTACTAGATTTGATTTTTTTAGTTTTCTTATCACTCTATTCATTTACAACACCCTCATATTCTACAACATATAACTTCTTATCCTTTTTTACTAAAGTTATTGTGGCATTTTTGTCATAACCTAAATCATTTTCATAATCCCAATTTAGTGTAACAACATAACTTGGTACTTCTTCTTCATTTATTTTAAAAGTATTAGTACTTACATCCGTTACATTTACACTACTTACTACTGATAGTTTTTCTGTTCTTTTACCATATGTGTTATCTTCAATAGTCTTATAAATAGTATCTTCAACATTGGTTTTAAAATTATCAACATTATCTGGATATACATATTCTAAGCATGCTACATCATATTTGTTTATTTTGTTATCCATAGTAAATAAATCTATGACAAATAATCTTGCTAATATACTAGCATATTCTTCATAATTGATATCTTTTTCTTTTAAAACCCTTTTTAATTCTTTGTAAGTATCTTTCATTAAAGTAGTATCTCTTTCATCTAAAGTATAAGAAAAGTCTACTATTGAATCTATTACTTTTACATTGTTTTTAACTTCACTTTTCGTAAAGAACATTTTAAATACTATTAATCCAATTATAATTATTATTACTAAAATCAATATTATTAAAGGATATTTATATTTCTTCTTCATATTACTCTCCGTTCAATTTTTTATTTTCTAATAAGTTATACACTATTATATCATTAGATATTTCAAGCCTTTTTTCGCCGATTTCACTTAGATTTTTGATGTAATCTTCAGTGAAATTATCTTCTTTTAATACTTTATATTCACCGGTTGAATTGTTGTAATACACTTTATTTGTTAGGATATTTCCATTTGGATAAACTACAAGATTGTCATCTTTAATTGTAAATATATCTTCACCGATATTATATTTGTTGTATATGCCATACATATTAAGTATTGTGGCTGCAACATTATACATACCCATAGTATAAGTAACTTTACCTGTAAATATACTTTGTAATTCTTTATCTTTAGTCCAAATTATTAATGGAGTCTTCTTATTTAATTCGTGGTCATAGTAGTCATAATCAACATAATTCGGATTTGTTTCGTCATAGACTTCTCCATTTTCGGGATTTAAGTTATATAAATAATTTATTTCACTACGAGATAATTTGGCCTCATGGTCTCCATAGAATACAAAAACTGTGTTATTAAAATAATCAGATGATTTAATGTAACTAATAAATTCTCCGAGTGCTTTATCAGCATAGTTAGCACTTTTTATGTATTCACCGACTGCTGTAGAAGATAAATAATCTTTTTCTTCTATAGTTGTACTTCCAGATGCATCTGTTACTTTATAATGACTTGTTAAATCTATATCACTATGTTTACTTGCTAATTTAAATGGTGAATGATTTGATAAAGTAATTATTGTTCCCATGTAGTTTTGATTTTCTTTTTCAACATTTTCTAATATTGGCATTGCTTGTTTAAAGAATAGTTCATCATTAATTCCTAGATTAATAACATCATCTTCAGTAAAATCAAATGATTCTCTAAAATACATTTTTTCATAACCTAATGATGGATGAGCTTTGTTTCTATTCCACATACTAGATAAGTTTCCATGCATACTAAAGATAAAATAATTTTCTTCTTTTAAGAATTTTGGAATTGTAAAGTAATTACGGTCATAATAACTTACAAATACTGTTCCACTTGATGCTGGCATTAATCCTGTTAGTAAAGTAAATTCAGTATCACTACTTGTTCCTGTTGATACTTGGGGATAAAAGTTTGTAAAATGCATGCCTTCTTTAGCTAACTTATTTAAGTTTGGCGTTACTTCTCTACCATTAAATGAAAGATTCATTAGGAAACTTTGCATACTTTCCATATGTACAAAAATAATATTTTTTCCTTTTAATATTCCTGTATATTCATTTTTAGCAGTGACTTTTTTATTATCAAAATATTCATTAAAACTCTCTAAGGATTTTTCTTGACCAAATAAACTGCTTAATTGTGGTCTTAAAAATTGAGCAAAGTCATTAAATTGATACATTATTATTCCAAATCTTTCAACAATATATATTCTATTCCATTGTTTTGTAAGTCTACTATAATCTGAGTTTTTAGCAACACCGAATGTGTAACTTAAAAAGATTATGCCAATTAAAACAGTTGATAAAACCATTTTTTTGCTTTTTTCGATTTTATCAATAAATGTATAATACGAAGATGATAATAATTTTTTGTGAATTAAATAAAATATTATAGGGATTAAAATATAAATTCCATCAGCAATTCTTAGTCTGTCAAAAATTGAACCTGTTACAGTTTCCGTTTGTCTAACTGTTGCAAGTTCTCCGATTGATGCAAATGATGTAAAAAATCTATAATATATTGATGATACTAAACACATTAAATTAAATACGATTAACCATGTGAAATAATATTTGAATTGATTTTTGGGTTTTACAAAATAACCTAAACCTCCGATAACAAGGATAAATCCTAAATCTGTTAAAAATGGCTTAAGTTTTAATGCCGAACCAATTGTAAATGCTCGGACACATACTGTAGCAATTAGTGATAATACTACATATGATATGAATAAACGATTGGTAATTATATATTCTACGATTGATTTAACAGTTTTTTTATAACCATAATTATCTTTTTGTTTCATATTTATCCCTTCTTACTTAATTAAGTATAACAAAATTTAGATTTTTTATCAATTACTGTTGCAAAAGTTTCATAAATTTGATACAATTTATTTACGCAGGTGTAGTACAGAGGTTAGTATGCGACCTTGCCAAGGTTGAGACGGCAGTTCGATTCTGCTCACTTGCTCCATTGAGGTTAATACTCGCACACTTAAATACTAGTGTGTGAGTTTTTTTATACTTTTCCCGTCTCTAGCTTGGCAAGTATATAGAATTCTATAAATACATAAATAAGTTCATAGTATTTGATATTATGGGCTTTTTTCATTGTAAAGGAGGGATAAATTGTTATGAAAACGACCATAGAAACTTTAACTTTTCCTTGTGAAGTAATAGATAAAATAAAAATTAAAACCAGTTTTAGAAATTTAAGTATTAGATTTGTAAATGGTCATATAATTAAATTTAACAAAACTAATTTAAGTATTCGTGAACCACATAAGATTATTATAAGTAATAGTTATAATACTTTAGTTGCTCTACTTTATGATGACACAAATAAAATATACATACCAAACGATAATGCTGTTATTACACTATCAAAATTCATTCAAATAATTAATACTATGAACAAGCAAATTAAGTAAAAAAACAGAAATTACATAAAATCGTCTAAATTTAACATAAAATAACACGAATTTGACACGATATTGTAATGACTTTTACAAACAAAGTATGATACTATAGTATCCTAGGTTATAATTCTAGGTATTGCATTTAAGGCAATATAAGTTTTTATTCTAAATAAACACAAAGGAAATTCATTCTTTTGTGTTTTTTTGTAAAGGGGATGATAATAAATGAATGAAAACAAAAAAGTAATCGTAGGACTTTATCCTCGTGTTTCAACTGAAGATCAATCAAGATTTGGACATAGTTTAGACGAACAAGAATGTAGAATGAAACAGTTATGTGAGTTTAAGAACTACGAAATATTCAAAGTATATCGCGAAGAAGGAGTTTCTGCTAAAAACACCAATAGACCAAAGTTTCAAGAAATGATTGAAGATGTTAAACAAGGAAAAATCAACAAGATTATTATTTTTAAACTAGATAGATTAACTCGATCTATTCAAGACTTAGAAAACATATGTAAATTTCTTGATAAATATAATTGTGGCTTAGAAAGCATTAGTGAAGAAATTAATACATCAAGTGCTAATGGAAAGTTTTTTGTGAGAATGATAACGATTTTAGCACAACTTGAAATTGAAAGAACTAGCGAAAGAACAAAAGTCGGTTTAGTAGGTGCTATTAAACAAGGTCATATTTCAGGACGACCACCACTTGGCTATGTCAAAAAAAATGGTAGTAAAAAAATATTTATTGATGAGGTACAAGCAGATGTTGTTAGAAGAATATTTAAATTATATTTAGATGGTATGTCAGTTTGCTCTATTTGTAAATTATTTAAAGAAGAAAATGTTTTAAATAGAAGATGGCCTACAACTACTGTTGATAAAATACTTTCAAATCAATTATATATTGGTAATAGCGAATATGGAAAAAGAACAAACAACGAAATACAAATATTTAAAAATGTTGTACCAGCAATTATAGATAAGACAACTTTTGATATGGTACAAAAAAGAAAAGAAAAAAATTTGAAAAACTTTAAAAGAAAAGCAACATATATATTTATGCAAAAAATTATATGTCCCAAATGCAATAAAGTTATGGGTGGCACTTCTAGTACAAGCAAAAATAAAGAAAAACATTTATATTACAAATGTAATTGTTGCAAAACTAGAATTAATGAAAAGAAAATAGAAAAAGAACTTATGGAATTTTTAAATGATATGTTAGATTTTTTCTTGATAATTGATAACTCTTTTAAGCCAACTCTAAATAAAGATGTAGAAAATGAAATTAAAAAATATTTAACTATGAAAGAAGATATTAATAATAAAATAACAAGAATTAAAACTGCTTTTATAGATGCTATTATAGATGCAAATATATTTCAAGAAGAATTGAACGAATTACAAAGAGAATTAGAAAATGTTGAAATTAAACTTAATGAACTAGAAGAAACAAAAAGAAATATTGAATACAAACAAGATATAGAAACAATATTTAATGTCAAAGAAATAGAAAAAATGAAAATGAAATCAGAATATGTAAAAAGTCATAACCTTTGGAAAAAATTAGATAGTAGTCAAAAATATTATATTATAAACAAATATATTGATGAAATTAAAATTGATATAGATAAAAAATATAATGTTTCCATTAATGATATTATTTTTAATAAAAATGAAATAGAAAATATTGGTTATATGTTTAGAAGTGATTGTTTCGATATGATAATAAATATTGATGAGAGAGATGCTATATTATCTAATTATAAAAACGAATTTAAAACACAAGAATACATCGAATCATTAAGAGAGTTTTATAACATTAAGGAAACTACTATACAAGCTGACTTATTTAATATTAATGAATATGACAAAGATAACATTATACAAATTATTCCACAAGAAAGAAAAACAAAGTTTGAAAAAAACAAATTTACCATATTAGAAATTGAGGTATAAATTAGTACTTCAATTTTTTTAATTTAAAGAATATAAGGGGGTTATATAAATGAATTATTTTTTTAAATATCTACTACCACAATTAATGGAGTATTTTAACAATGACAAAGAGACTATAAAGGAATTCTTACCAAAAGTTATTGAAGAAAAATGTTCAACTTTATTGTTGGAAAATGACAAAGAAATTAATAATAAAAATGAAAACAAAGAATAAGAATTTAAAGCAATTTTAAGATAAAAAAAGCACCTATTTTTATATAAGTGCATATCATTTTTTCCTTATTAAATAAGTAAACTAAATACAAAGTGCATATCTTTTGCATATCATTATACTCATTTTCGCAAGTGCGGAAATAGATTTGCACCTCTTCAAATAAGTGTTAAGCCTTATGAAATAAGGGTTTCAACTTATTAGAGGTACTTATCCCATATCCTGTTGAAATTAAATATATGTTAAAAACAATAAAAAAGATATATTAATGTTAGATTTTTCTAAAAACTATAATATATCAATTTTTGTTAATATATTTAATTATCAATTACTGACATTAAATAATTATCAATGTTTGTATCATCTTGAATATGACCTTCATATGGTTTAATTTCTAGTGTAGTCATAGTTGAATAATCATCTTTCGTATGTAGTTTAATATCAATATTATTCTGCTTACATATTAGTATTATTTCTTTTAAAGAAAATGATATATTTTTAATAGAATCAAGTTCGTTAATTTCAGAAAAGGCTTCACTTTTATTACTAACTAAATCTCCATTTTCATCTACTTCTTCTTTGCAAAATACAGAGTTATAGAAATCTATATAAAAGTTATCTCCCCATTTTTGATAAATATTTTGGGAATTACCAAGTCTATTAAATCCATTCATATTGGCAACAACTACATCTAATGTATAACCCATTATATTTCTTGCTTCATTAACAATTTTACTTTTATATACTTTCATTAAAGTTTCAAAAACTAATTTTGTATCTTTTTTATTTAATTTTAAGTTTTCTTTTCTTATAATATCAACTTCATTTTTAATACTCATATTATTTATTCCTCCTTAAATCATTTATCAACTAACTTCATACCAAGTTTTTTCTTTTTATCTCTTATTTTTTCTTCTATCTTATCTTTTTCTTTATTCATCTTTGAAAGTGCATCCAAATTTTCTTCAGTTTGTTCATGCATCATTCTTATAATTTTATCGTAATCATAGCCATCATCATTTTTTCTAAAGCAAAATATCAATAAACATATACCACCTAAAGCAGCTATAAAAAAGAATAAAATTGGAATTATTAATTCTTCTTCCATACAAACATCCTCCTTAATAATACCAAAATGCTTAACAAAAATAATTGCATTTTCTTTTTAAACAACACTATTCTCATTTTTTTAACCATATCTATATATAGAAAATAATCCATTTCATAACGAAGTGTATATTTAAAAAAATTCTCTTTCTTGCCACTTTTTTCTTTCATCAATAATTATATAAACACCATATATTATTGACAATATTACCTGTATAATTAACAAAACTACATAAAATCTTACATCATCATTTCCTCTCACACTAACCACCATTCATTAATGTTTATTAATTGAGTTTATAAAAGAAATTTTCTTTAGCAATTTACTAAAATAATATATTCCAATACTTTCAAGAATAGATAGTGTTAAAATCATTCCAAATATAAAAGGCATACCACTAGTAGGTAATACAAAATTCAATGGAATGTTATTTGTATTACAATAACTAATACTTACAGTATAATTAAATTTTAATAAAAAAAGAATACTAAGCAATAAAAACATATAAAAAGTTATTTTTGTTGGCAAATAACAACTATCTTTTTGTTTATATTTCATTTTTTTACCTCCTAACCAAATTTTTTACTGCAATTATATTATAACACAAATATCGTTATTTTGCATAAAAACCTGATATTTAAATTTAAAATGGGAAAATTATATTTAGGTGATAGTATGCTTAGTGAAAGATTATTAGATATTAGGGATGAAGCTGAATTGAATCAAGAAGATATGGCAGAAATTTTAAAGGTAAGTCAATCAAATTATTCTAGGTGGGAAAATGGAAAAGAATTAATTCCATTAAGTAAATTAAATATATTATGTAATCATTTTAAAGTTAGTATGGATTATGTTATTGGAATTACTCGTACCTCAAAATCGACTAAAAAATACAAATTTAGTAATGAAATAATAGGACAACGATTAAAAGAATTTAGAAAATCCAATGAAATAACTCAAACTGAACTAGCTAATATTCTTAATACCACTCAATCAACTATAAGTGCTTATGAAAGCGGTAAAACAACATTATTGACAGCGTTTGCATTAGAAATAGTTAATAAATACAACATTTCTCTTGATTGGCTTTGTGGAAGAAAATAAAAAACAGAATTAATCTGTTTTTTATTTTCTTGGTTTTTTTGTTAAAGTCAAGCCTGATTGTTCAAGATTAACATCTTTAGTTAGTTTTCCATTAAAACATAGTTCTTTTGCCCTATCATTATATAGACCAGATACAACTTCTGTTAGTTCCCAATCATACTTTTCAATAATAGGTTGAAACATTGGCAATTTATAGTCTGCTAATGTTATAAGTGGTTTTGTAGTACCTAAAAACTCCATTGATGCTTCAACCATTCTTGTACCTAAATGTTGTCCTCTACATTGATCTGAAACATATAATGTACAAATTTTTTGTTCTTCTTCATCTTTTTTAAGACAAGCCATTGCAATGATTTTATTTTCATCTTCTTCAGATCTTGCAAAAAGTATTTCTCCACTTGGTGTAAAAATTCTAGGAATTTGTTTGTGAAAATACCATTCTTTGTGCTTTGGGTAATCTTCACAGATGAAATCAGTAATATCATATATTTGTTTAGATAACTTTATAAATTCATCTTCATTTAAAACTCCAATATAATTTTTTAAACTTTCAATCTTTGCCATTTAAAATCCCCTCCCAAAAATTTGTGTTCTATAATAACACTTTTATATTAATAAGTCAATATAAAAATCGTATTTTTGCATATTTTTTTCAAATCTATAAAAAAGGAATTAGATTAATTCAATTCTAATTCCTAAAACACCATACTTTTCTTGTTTTTCTTTTGTATAAAATTGTTCTAAAACAGATATCAATTCTTCTTTTGTCATAGATTTATCTGATAAAATTGAAATATCATAATCTTTAAACATTTCTTCAAAAGAATTATATCTTAACAATCCTATAACTTGTGCTTCAAATGATTCATTTAAATCAGGTTCTTTTAAAAATTTAATTTTATCACCCAATTTAATATTTTGTCTTTTTTCATCATTTAACCTAATTTCAATTCTCTTTGTACCATTAAGAATAAAATTGAAATATTCTGGTTGTAATTTCATTTCATGTATCATTATCTTCTACCTCTTTCTTTTGCTCTTTGTAATATGAATTGTTTTTCTCTAGCAGGATTTTCACATAGGTTGCCATCTAAACTAAAAGCATTATCCCATTCTTTTATAACTTGATATAATGGATCATTTTCATAAATATAAGAATAGTATTGTGGTAATTGTACATTAGGATTAATTTTTCTCATATCTCTTAATGTAAGATATTCTTCAAATTCAGTAACATCATATAATTTTAACGCACAACATCTTTGAAAATTTTGTCCATAATAATCAACTATTTCATGTCCATCTGGGCGAACATCATAACCGGTTGCTTTTAATATTTGATTTGTATTACCTTTCAATATATCAGAAACTTTCATATAGCCAATTAATGCTTTATCCTCTTTTGCTGAATATACATATATTTTTTTGTTTAAGTCACAATCCTTTAAAGGCGACTTTCTAAATTCATATCCTTTAGTTTCTGCAAAAATTTGTCTAGCATAATAACTCATTATTGAAATAACTATAAGTCTATCTCTTTGCTTTTTATCCATAACATAATTCCCCCTTACCGGATGTAATTATACCATAACATTTGTTTTTTTGCAACAATTATCGTATTTTTGAATGTTTTTTTAATAAATTTCTACATTAATCATTGTAAATATAGTCTAAATGCGGTATAATTAACACATCAAATGCAAATGAATTTATTTAAAAAGTGTGCTAAACCCGTTTAGCAACTGCTCCAAATTGATAGGAAACTCGGAAAATTTACTTCTGAGAGTAATAAATGCTAACTAGAAATAGTTAGTTTTTTTGTCATGTAAAGGAGCCCTATTTATGTTAAATATAGAAAAAAAGAATTAAAAATAAGTGATGGTGCATTTCTATTTGAATATTTAACATTAATAATTTCATCACTCATTATTTTAAATTCACTTAAATTTTCCGTTTTTGTAATATTCAGTATAACTATAATTGCTAATAACAATATAATGATCATTTCATAAACATAGTAGTTCTTAAATGCCTTATATTCTACTTTGGCACCATCTTTTAACTAATTTCTAATTGGAACAATAAGACTAATAAAATTATGGCTACTAAAATTATGATTACTTTCTTCTTCACTCTTTACACATCACTTCCAAATTGCAATTTGCATTATTATTTATTTTTACTTTTTATTCATCCACTCAACTGTATCCTTTATCGTATCTTTCATATTTCTATTTTTAAATTTCAACTTTTCTTTAGCTTTTTCATTACTGAAATTAGCATTAGAAGATAGTGTATATAGTGAATACTTTGTAAAAAGTGGAGTTTGTTTCTTTAAATTATAATATACTTCAAAAAAAGGTGCTATTAATTTTGCAAGACCTATTGGTAATACCATTTTAATCTTTTTTCTTCCTTGCACATCACAAATTAAATCGCATAATTCTTTTATTGCAATATATTTATTAGATAAGATATAGCATTCACCATTAGTACCATTTTTACAAGCACTAATAACACCATCTGCTACATCTCTTACATCAACAAAATCATATCCCCCTTTTACACAAGCAAATAATTTGCCATTTGCAACTTCTTTTATTAATTGTGTTAAGTGACTATTGCCAAAATCATTTGGACCTATAATACCAGATGGATGAATTATACAAGCATTCAAATTTTTACCCTTTACTGCATCAATTACATACTTCGCAGCTTCTGCTTTTGTTTTTGCATATAATCCCTCAACATTATCAGGGTTAAAATTAGTTATTTCTGTTATTAATTCATTGTTAGGTGGCTCTGGGATTGCATGCACACTACTAATATAGATAAGTTTTGCTTTTGACTCTATTACCTTATCTACTATATTTTTAGTTCCATTAACATTAACATTATAAACAAGTGGATTGTATTTTGATTTTATATATACTACTGCAGCACAATGAATTACAAAAACTTCTTTTCCATCAGTATTTTCAAAAATTAATGATAAAGTTTCTTTTTTAGTTACATCACCATAGTAGATTTTACATTTTAATCCTTCAAGTGATTTAATAGAATCGCCTTTTAATACAAAAGCCCTAATTTCATTATCAGCATCTTGTTCTAACTTTCTTATGATGTTATTACCTAAAAAACCATTTGCTCCTGTTATTATATAGATTTTTTTCACAATATTTATCACCTGCCACTCCATTCTAAAAAATAAATCTAAGCTCTCTCTTATATAATTATACCACAATTTCACGATTATTTTTTAAGAAGTATATGAATAGTAAAAAGATTAGTTATATTTCAAACTAATCTCATCAATAAATTGTAATTTGTATTATAAATCTATATACAATTGTTTTCTTTTTTTTGATACAAACTTAATATATTTCATTAAAGTTTTCAATGTTTATATTCCAACAACAAATAATATAATAGAAAAAATTATCGATATAGGTATTGCAACTACTGAATGTAAATAAATAGTACCAATCTGAAAAGTAATTTGTGGAATATCACTTCCAGTGAATAACAAAGCACAAAAATCTATCAACGCTCCAATAGGAAGCAACACAGCACATACAATAAATGTAGGAGCTACAATTCCTAAACATGGTAATATTAATATGCCTGTAAAACTAATAACAAGATAAAATAATAATAATTGTTTAATTTTTATTGTCTTTTTTATTGTATTTCCTTTATAAAATTCGTTTAGTGAGATGTTAAATATTTTACAAATTTCAACTATTACAGAATGATCTGGTAAGTTTTTTCCATTTTCCCATCTACTTACACTTTTAACATTAATATTTAATTTGTCTGCAATTTCTTCTTGTGTATAGTAATTATCTTTTCTCAATTGTGATAAAAATTCTCCTATTTTTTTTGATTCATATTTTTAACTCCTTTCATAATTAAATTTTATAATTATTACAAATATGGTTACAGGACATAGAGTGAGAGTTAAACAAATTACTATTTATTTATAAAATCTTAATACTTGATATTGATAATAATCATTATTATCTAAATAACCAACAGAAACACCTTTTCCATTATATGCTGTTTTACCAGTAGTTGATTTAGTTTTTGCTTCCTTTAATAATGTATTAATTTCATCTTCTGTTGCTTCATTATAATTTGCTTTTATTAGATGTTTAGCATATGTAAGTGCATCATCATCATACTTACTAGTTTTATCTACATAAATGAGCATATAATCTACAATGTCAGTTGCTTTATCTCCAGTATAAGTTTCTGGAACAACCACTAATGAAACACCATCGACTAATCCATACCAATACTGATTATTATATTCAGTTAAATAATCAATTGATGCTGGATTTAATGTACTATTATCTACAACTTCAGTATTAAATTTTGCAACTAAAACATCAACAGTTTCTTTTTCAACAGAGCCATACTTTTCTTGACTTCCTTGTAGATCCTTTTTAGCATCATCTACACTAGACTTACCACATCCTGTTAATCCTAAAACGATAACCCCGCATAGTAAAATAGCAAATAGTGTCTTTTTCATAATCAATCCTCCATTTCAACAAATTACTATTTATCTGTCACTTGTATATATATATTATACCATCTTTTTGGCAAATTTTATTACTAACTTAAAACATCCAAGATTCATCCAACATTTTCTAGTACATATCCAACTGTTGGAAATAAATTATAGTTTTACAATTCCTTTAATTAGAAAGGATAGATTAAGGTCGTGCTATCAATTTCCTTATCCTGCTTAATAATTATTATCATTTTTTATAAATTTTTGTATTTTCATGGTATACTTGTATCAGTTAGTATTTTATTACTACCTATAATTTAGATAATTAAAGGTTGTCCGACTTCAACCTTTATGGCTCCAAAAGCAAAAATCGTCGCACCAAAGCGATGTTAATGATTAAGTCAATCAGAAATGATTGATTTTTTTGTCGTTTAAGAAAGAAAAGTGATTGGGTTATGACAGTAGAAACAAAAGAATTTATTATAAGCGAAGAATAAAAAAAAGAGAGGAATGATGAGACTGCTGAAAAAGTATACAAAGATTATTGTAAACTATATTAGTAGTCTCCATTTTCAGTCTTCTTACATCAATTCATTTATCATAAGTTTTTGTTTCACCAACACTACTTGAAATTAAACCATTAAATTAATAAGCTTTGTACTAGTGTCTCTTTTAATTATCTTTGTTAAATAATTCTTCTACAATTAAATCTCTTGAATGTAAATTATTATTCTTTCCTAACAATAAGTTTTCATAAAATTTAATTAAGAAACTATTATCTTGTTTTATATTTAAATAATTATTAAAATAATTACTTCTTACTAATGCATTTCTATAATAAACTGATTTTTCTTTGAACATTGAGTTGTCCACATCATATCCAAGTGATACTAAATACTTTTCTATAAATAGTGCTGTAGTTCTAGTATTACCTTCTCTAAAGGGATGTATTTGCCATATACTTGAAGAAAAGTTAGTTATATTATTAATTACATCAACTATATTCATTTCACTATAGTTTTTATTTTTTTCTAGTGATATATCATAATCTAATGATTGCTCTAATAGTTTACAATCGCCATAAGCAACTGAATCATTATTTAAAATTCTTTCGTGTTTAGAAAAATCTATTTTTCTAAATTCTCCTGCAAATTCATAAACATCTTTAAATAAATATTTATGGATATATTTTATATAATCTACTGATAGTTCAAAATTATCTTTTTCTAGTAATTGGACTATTCTAGTAGAAACCAAATCACATTCAAATTCATCTTGAATTGTTTTATCTGTTTGGTCTTTTTCTATATAATATTGTTTTAACTCATGTTCTACTTCATAAATTGTTTTTTCACCTGTTACATTTTCTTGTAACAATTTTTCTAAATACTTAGATGGTTTTAAGTTATCAACCGCTTGAAGTCCGATAGCCATATCCCACTCTTGTTGTTTTACATAGTTTTTAGGTGTTTCTGTTTCAATATAATCATTTATGCTTGAATCTAATTCTCTTTCTGACATCTTAGCACCTCCACTAATAATAGTATAACAAAAAAGTTCCTATTTGTCAGTATATGTCTCAAATATTTAGTAATATATGTCACTTGAGGTGACGAAAATGAGAAAGGTAAACTTTAGAATGAACGAATTATTAAAATATGAAACAATTAAAGAATTAGTTGATTACAATAGTAACAAAAACCGAACTGTGCAAAACTTAGGTATATCAAGAAGTCAGGTTGACCGTCTAATTATTATATATAAGGAGAAAGAAAATCTGGTTTTGTCCATGTAAAACCGAGGACATAAGCCACAAAAAGCACTAGATAAGTCAATCTCCGAAAATATTATACTACTTTATCAGATAAATACTATGATTTTAACTTCAATCATTTTAAAAAGTTTTTAGAAACAAAAGAAAACATATTTGTTTCTTATAAATTTATTTATAATATTTTGACTAAAGAAGGTATTTTATCACCTAAAGCTAGAAAGAAAACAAAACGTGAATATGCTAAACAAAAACTACTAAAGGAAAAGAAAATAAACCTTACTATGTTGGAAGAACAAATTAATACAATTGTTATCAATTTTGTCCGTATTACCGCTTAAAATTTCACTGAGAAGTTTTGCCACTTTTGCCACTTTTTCTCAATGAGATTTAAAATAAACTAAAAATCCATTGAAGATTTTTGCAGTTTACGTCACTTTTCTTCAATGAACTATTTTTTAAATCAATTTTTTTGTACCTAAAATTATTTTATCAAATTATTTTTTAAACAATATGGTACTACTTCATTTTTTAATGTATTTGATAATATATCTGTACCTATACTACTTTCATACCACATAAAATTTTCTATTTCTTCGGATAAACTTAAGCTACCATCAAGTGGTCCATTGTATTTGAATACATAAAAATGTATCGGAGTTTTTCCATCACTTGTTGCTATTTCGTCAAATTCCATTACTAACTCAAATAATGTCTCATCAAAAATGGCATTACTTCCTAATTCTTCATGACATTCTCTTTTAGCTGCATCAAGTGGAGTTTCTCCATCTTCTACTCTTCCTCCAATCATTTGATATGTTGGTCTTTTTCTCGGTTTATCAATTAATAATTTATTATCTTTAAAAAACATTGTACCAACGACATTCATATTCTCACCTTATATCCATATTAATTACATTGTGATTGCTATCACAAGTAAAAATCATATTAACTTTTTCATCATACAAATATTTTCTTAAATCATCATCTAGTAAGTGAGTAGTTGCTAATCTTTTTTCTTCAGCAATTAACTTTTTTATCGGTACCCAACAAGCATAATTTTCGGAAAACTCTTGTGGTGTACCATCTATCTTACTTGCAATATATGTTTTTATAGCATATTTTTTATCTTCAGCAGGATAAATAATTTCTATCTTTCCAATACATTTAAGTTCGTCAATTGTCATTCCAGTTTCTTCTTTAAATTCTCTTTGGCATGCTTGTACTTCCGATTCGCCATCTTCAATTTTTCCACCAGGAATGTCAAAAAAATCTTTGTTGATATCTTTATATCTTATACACATTATTTTATCATCTTTTATAGCAAATACTCTAACTGCATATCTAACTTTCATGTTTTTCTTTTTCTTTTTTTCGCATTTCTATTTCTTTTATAAATACTTGAAATTTAGGAAACGCACTTTTAATACGACGGTAAAGTACGGTATTTTCTTGAAACCATTTTTCAATATATTGTTTTATTTTTTCTGTGTTATCTTTTCTTTCACTTTTAATTTTACCTTTTATCTTAAATAAAATATATGTTGATATAACATTATCAATTATATAAATAATAAATAATGTAATTGCTACTACTAATAAAGCTGTTGGTGATAACTTATCAACAAGTTTTATAACTGCTGGATGTAAAACATAAATAATTAATGATGCAAGTAATCCAAAAGGTATCATTGTTTCTAAACAAATTCTTCCATTAATGTTAAACTTTTTATTTGAATAATCCCACCATCTAACATTATATATTTTTTCCATAAAATAACTTGTAAAATATTCAAGTAAAGAACATATTAAAATGGCTTTTAAAAATACTCCGAGTATATCACTAGTATCTTTACCTACTACTAGAATAATTGCTAAACATCCCCATCCATATATTGGACAATATGGGCCAATTAAAAATCCACGGTTTATAAATTTGTGCTTATTCCATAGAGAAACACATACTTCCATAAACCAACCTAAAAAGGAATAAATAATAAAATATAAAAAATATTTACATACTATTTCCATACATATAACCTTCTTTCTTGAATTTATTTTATCACATTATAATTATAAATGCCATATTTAACCTTGCTTTTCAAATTTTTTTATTGTAGAATAAGCTTACAGGAGGTTAGAAAATGAAAAAAGATTTAGTTATTGATTTAATTCAAAAAATTCAAAAAAGTTCTTTATGTTTTGAGGATGCTAAAAGTTTACTTAATAAAAGTGAAGAACTGCTTACAACCATATTGTCCCAAGGAGATTTCAAAAGCAATGTGGCTATAGTTAATTCTTACAAGAATGATGAAGATGCTTTGAAGGCAATAAAAATTTATTTAAGCGTTAAGCCTGATAATCAAGCTACACCTATCAAAAAAAGATTAACTTTAGAACTTTTAACAAACAAAGACTTAATAAATACTGGAAAAGTTTTTCAATATGTTCAGGTTTTCTTAGACATACCTGACGAAAAATATATGCGTTCTTATGTTGCGTTCTTTGATGTTTTAGTAAATGAAACTTTAATAAAACAAGGACTTAATTTTACTTTTGCCAATTTTATAATTGAACATGGATATAAATCAATTCAAAGTTACTTGGAAGCCTTATTTACAAATGAATGTATGTTAGAAAAATTAAAGACAGAAGAAATACTAAATAGAGCTTTAGTTATAACTCAAGCTAGATTTCAAGGCCATAGAAATTTGTCTAGTATAATTGATTTTTTCAATCATACAAAATTGGATAATGAAGAAATAATTTTAAATTGTGCTAGAATTATTGGAGATTGTTCTCAAAATCCATGGGAAATATACAATTTATTTTTACATACATTACCAAAAAACTTGTCAAAATGTGATTATTATTTTGAAGCCGGTAAAATTATTGGCAGGCTAAAAACTAACATAGGTTATTGTGTAGCTAGAGATATAATTGAAGCTGATTGTAATTTTGATAATAAAAATACAATTTTATTATTACGAATTTTAAAAAATTGTATATTTGATTTTTTAGGAGATGGAATATATAATGTTCAATATGGAAATGTAATTTTTCGTTGCAATGGTGATTCAATTGCAAGTAATATTATATCTAAAATAATTGATACTAATTATGCATATTATTACATGTTAGAAAAATCTGTTTCAGATAGTAAAAACAATGATATTAATGTTAGTGATTTATCAGTTAAACTTACTAGAATTAAAAATGATGCTACTAAAATTTAAAAAAAGCCAAACGGCTTTTTTTCTTTATAAATAAGATTTCCAAGATTTAATTTGGAATTCTAACAATTCTAGAAGCTCTTCAGCTAATTTTTCAACTTTAGAATCAATATTGTTATTTAATATTTCTTCTACTTTAATAATTCCTTTGTTAGTTCCTTCAGTTAACATTTTAGCTATTTTAGCATCATCACATTTAATTAATTCTATTCCGGTATAAATTTCATTAAATGCTTTTATGATTATGTTTATTTCTGTTGGCCTTTCCCCTAGTTCATTTAACATATTGGTTATATCCATTTTATTTACCATGTATTTTTTCTTGGCATCAACCATTGTTTTAGCTAATGCTTTATCTTCAATATGTCCTTTTACTTCATCAATGCCAATTATTCCCATTGCAACTATTTTATATAGTTCATTTAATGCTGTTATATCATCCATTTAAAAATCACCCATTTATAGTATGAGTGATTTTTTATAAACTATACCTCTTGAACTACGGCAATTATCATTGGTTTACATTCAGTTAAATCATATAAATATCTACTTAATTCTTCTCTGATTTCAACTTTTATTTGATTAAAATCAATATATTTTGGAGTTATATTTCTATTAATTATTGCTTCACAGATAACTTTTATTTCTTTTATCATATCTGCAGAATCTTTAACATAAATGAAACCACGAGTTGTAACTTCTGGACCAACAAGTAAAACTTTATCTTTTTTATCTACAGTGGCACTGATTAAAACAATACCGTTTTCAGATAACATTTCACGGTCTTTAATAACTAAATCCCCGATATCATCATTACTTGTTCCATCAATTAAAACATCATCTACTTTAATTCTTGCAAAGTTATCAACAAGTTTTCCATCTTCAAATGTTACTACATCACCATTTTGTTTAAGTAAAATGTTAGCATCTTGAATACCTAAGTTACTTGCTAAGTTAGCATTGTTTACCATATATCTATACTCTCCTTTTACTGGCATATAGAATTTTGGATTAATTAATTTAATCATAAGCATTAAATCTTCTCGTGATGCATGATGTAATATTTCTTTTTCTTTATCTATTGTTTCAATATTACATCCAAATTTTGCTAGTTCATTTTGTAATTTAACTAATACTTTTTCAGTACTATCATATCTTGGTTCTGCAAAAACTATAGTATCTGTTGGTTTTAATGTTACAAATTTATCATAACCATTTAATATCTTATTCATATTTGCATATGGAGTTGTTCTATCATCCATTACTAATAGAATGGCATTTTCATCATTTATATTTGATAAGTCTCCGAGAAGTTCTTCATTAAATTCCATGTATCCTTCTTTTTTAGCAAAGTTTACAACGTTTTGTAATCTTTTTCCCATTAAAACAATCTTTCTATGAGAATTAGCAGCTGATGCAAATATTTCAGAAATTGTATATAAATGTGTTGGCAATACGGAAAATATTATTCTCTTGTCATGATGCTTTATAACATCTTCAAAAAAGTTAACTAAACGATGTTTTGGAGATGTATGTCCATTTTTTTCTGCAAAAGATGATTCACATAGTAAACATAAAACTCCTTGCTTACCAATATAAGCAATTTTACCAATGTCCATATCATAAGCTCCTTGCATACTTGGGTCAATTATAAAGTCTCCAGTATAACAAATTGCACCATCTTTTGTATTAATAACATACATAACAGAATCTGGGCATGAATGAGAAACTGCAATTGGGAAAATAGAAACTTTACCAAAATTAATCTTTTTGTGTGGTTTTATTAACACAATATTATTTTCATTTACACCATCTTCCATAAGTTCAAACTTAGTATATTTAGTAGCATATACCTTTAAATTTGGTATATCTTTTAAAAGGTCAGCCACTGCCCCCATATTTTCAGGATGTCCATGGGTTATAAATAAACCTTTAATTCTTTTTTTATTTTTAATTAAATAACCAAAATCTGGCATTATATAATCAATACCAAGTAAGTTTCCACTTGCAAACTTTATTCCAGCATCAAAAACAAATATTTCATCATCTACTTCAATAACATAAGAGTTCTTTCCACTTTCAGAAAGTCCTCCCAAACCAAAAATCTTTATTTTGCTCATATATTATCACCTTCAATTTAAAAAAATAAGTTCTTCGGTAAAATAATTATACCAAAAAACTTAAATTAAATCAATCTCTTTCTTCACTTAACATTTTACTTAATGATATTATATCTAAATCCTTATATATTATACTATTTATTAATATCTTTATATTTTTTGTATCTGTCGATTTATCAATATAATATATATCTCCAGAATTAATATTATTTTTTATATCTATAAATGTTTTGTTATTAACGATTTTTTCTGTTTTTACTAAGTATTTATTATTTTTACGACATATCTTTTCATTTTTATTACTTAAATAACAAATATGAGTGTTATTACTATATTTATTTATTAAGAATTCTAAATCTTTATATTTATTTACTTCATTATTTATTTGTTCTAATGATTCATTTTTATTAAATGTATCTAAATCAACTAGTATACTTGCATCAATGTTGTTATCTTTAAAATATTTTATTGTATCTTTATTATATTCTAATATTATTGCTACACTATTCTTATTTTGGTTGCCTCTTTCAACTATTTTATCTTTATTATTTTCAAGTGTTACTTCAGGATATGATGTATCATATATTAAATAATATGAATTAAAAGCGTTTAAATCTTTCATATTATAAAAACTATTTTTAATATTAACATTTTTACCATTTAATCCCGGTACTATCTTGTCATCTTCAATAAAGGCATTAATATATTCTTCATTATAATTACTGGCTTCTTTCTTGATACTTTGATATAACTCATTTTTATCTAAAGTTAAATTAGCTATTTTTTCCGTATAAAAAAAACTAAATGCAGCTATTCCTAAAATACCTATAATTCGAAAGTATCCTTTTTTGTTCACAAATTCTCACCTGTTTAATTATATGCTGTATCTTAAAGAAGATGTTATATAAATCTTCTTTAAAAGTTTTCAATGACATTTTCATATTCTTCTTTTTCGTCACTATTATTTTCTTTTTTTTGAGAGTGGGAAACAAAAGAGATTTTTTCAGCAATTATTTCTGTGATATATCTAGTATTATTTTCACTATCTACATAATTTCTGTTTTGAACTCTTCCCTTTACCCCAACTATGTCTCCGCGTTGACAATAGTTCTTGGTGTTTGAAGCCATTCCATTCCAAAGTACACATCTAAAAAAATCAGTATCATACTTATTGTCAATATTTTTAAATTGTCTTTGCACAGCAATATTAATTATAGTTCTCTTTTTGCCATTTTCATACTCTTCAATTTCAGGGTCTCCAGTAAGTCTTCCAACTAAAATAATTTGATTTATCATGAATTCCTCCTTTCATAACCATAATTTACCAGATATAAATTGAGATTGCAAATTATAAATATTAGAAAATTGACCCCCATTTTTTTAAAATTTTATTTATTTTAATAATATTTTTTTAAAAAATGACCTAAATTTGTTAAATTTGCAAAAAAATAAGTGTTGTTTTTTTCTTAAAAATTTGGTAAACTTATTATGAAAATAAGGAGTTGTGTTTCATGGAACAAATTATTAATTATAATGATGCAATATTAAAAAATTATCAAAAAACTTATCCAAACTTAGCTGAGTTTACTTATGATGTTACAACTGATGCTTTAGTTTATGAAGGAAATTATGTAAAACTTAATGGTTATGGTTTAAGTAGAATTGACCCAATATTTTTTAATATGATGCCTGAAGATATATTTATATATATGAAAAATGGATTTTATCAAAATGCTCAGGAAGATAAACAAATAAATGAATATCTTAGTCAATTTGTTATTACTGAAGAAGAAATTGGTTTTATAAATTCATATGTTGAAAGATATATTGAAAGATTAAATATTTATGCCAGAAATAGAGATGTTTTTGATAAGTATTTAAGTAATGATAGTATCAAAGATTTCATGGAAAGTATAAGAAATGCAAAAAAAATTATAGACTTTGCTAAAAATAATGCTAAAGAAAATAACAGCTCTGTTTATAGTATGTTAAGAAATGCTTATGACAAAGAAATGGCTAGTATGAACCAAAATAATGAACAAGAAAAAACCATAGATAAAACTCTTAGTTTATCGAGAACTAATTCTAAATTTAGTGGTTTTAGTGAATTTGAAAAAAATGAACAATATTTAAAAGAATTAAATGATAGAAGTAAATTAAGTGTTGCTGGTTATACAAGTATTTTATTAATTATTGCTACAACAGTAAGTGTTGGTATGTATTTAGCAATACAATTATTCTTAAAATAAAAAAACTGTTTGAGAATATTCTCAACAGTTATTTTTTTATTTTTCCAAATCTTCTATCTCTTGTTTTATAAACATTTATTGCTTCTTTTAAACATTCCGGAGTAAAATCTGGAAAATAGACTTTAGGAAAATAAAATTCAGCATAAGATATTTGCCATAACATAAAATTACTTATTCTATTTTCTCCACTTGTTCTAATTAAAAAATCAACATCGGGTAATTCATTATATAAATATTTGCCATACACTTTTTCATCAATGCTATCTATATCTAAATTACCGTTTTTTACATCTTTAACTATTTTTTTAGTAGCATCAACAATTTCTTGTCTTCCACCATAACTTAAACAAAAATTAACTACTAACCCAGTATTATTTTTAGTTTCATTTTCTAATTCATCTATACATTTTACTATTTCAGGTTTTAATAAATCTTTTTTAGAAGAAAATAATACTTTAATATTTTCACTATCATATTTACTTTTAGCTTTTTTAAACCATTTCATAAAAAGGTCCATTAAATAATTCACTTCTTCACTACTTCTATTAAAGTTTTCTGTAGAAAATACATATAAACTTAAGTAATTAGCTATTTTTTTCTTACTAGTATAAAGGATTATTTTTTCTAAAGCTTCTGCTCCAGCTTTATGTCCCTCACTACGAATTTTTCCTCGCTCCTCTGCCCATCTTCCATTTCCATCAACAATTATTCCTATATGATTGATTGTATCCATTTTATCTCCTTCTACGGCGATGTTTTTTCTTACTTTTTCTTATTATCAATAATATAAATATTACCCCAATAAATATTAAAACATAAGTAACTATTGGATAATATTCAATATTATTTTCTAAATAAACATTTGATGTTGCTATTAATTCATCGCCATTATAAATATTTACAACACCTAGCTTACTTCCATTTTTAGTATTAAATGTTATTTTATCACTGCCAACATATTCATACGTTACTTCATCACCGTTTTTTAAATATTTATTTACATCTTCATTTCCAGTTATTTTATATGTTTTTTCTTTACTTAAATCAACAGGTATTTCTTTTATAAATGTATCATCATTTAATATGTTTTTATATCCATAATTACTACTGTAATAATCATAGATAGTTATTGTGTCTTTAACAGCATTTGATGGACTACTTGTACTAGAATTAATTACTACTAAAAGATAATCTACGCCATTTAAGGTAGTAATTGATGCAAGACATCTACCAGCATTTTTAGTAAATCCACTTTTGGCACCGAGTATCTCACTGGTATTTAAAATACTTTTATAACTATTTACAGTACTTTCTAAATTTATTCCATTACTAGTTTTATAGCTTTTAGTAGTAAATACTTTTTTAAATGTTTCATTTTTTAAAGCATATTTTAATAACTTTGCTATATCACTAGACGTTGAATAATTATTTTCATCATCTTTACCAATAGGATTTGCAAAAGATGTATCGTTCATACCTATCTTTTTAGCTGTTTCATTCATTTTTTTAATAAAACTATTATACCCGAGTGTGTTATTAACAATAGCATTTACAGCATCAGCTCCACTTGGTAAAATAATACCATATAATAAATCTAAATATGTTACTTTATCTCCAACACTAAAACCGGCTTTAGAATAACCAACTGTACCATCAAAGTCACGTTCTTTAATAGTTATTACTTTTTCTAAATCATCTATATTTTCTATAGCAACTAAAGTAGTCATCATTTTAGTAAGACTTGCTATTGATGTTTTTTTAGTATCATTTTTACTATATATTAACATATCTTCATTCATGTTATATAATGATACATATTCACCAGTTATATCAAACTCTTCAGCATAAACACTAAAACAAAAGAAAAAAAGGCTAAATAAGAAGAATACTACTCTCTTCATTATATAGCCTCATAAGTTGTGCCTTCACGAGTATCTTTTAAAACTATTCCCATTGAAAGTAGTTCTTCTCTTATCTTATCGGCTTTTTCAAAATCTTTATTTTTCTTAGCTTCACTTCGTTCATTTATTTTTTCTAAAATAAATGCTTCATTATCAATACTTTTTACTTCTTTTTTAAGTAAATCTAAGCTTAATACTTGGTCAAAATCACTAACTAATTTGTATTTTGTTCCTTCATCAACATCACTTTTTAATAAGTCATGTAAAACTGTTACAGCATTCGCAGTATTTAAATCATCTTCTAGGCAACTAACAAATTTATTTTTCCATTCATTAAATACTTCTTCATTAACACTCTCATCATATTTTAAACTAGATGTTTTACTACGTAATTTTTTATAAGCATTTTCTGCTCCATCTAGTGAATCAAATGAAAATGTTAATTGTCTACGATAATGACTTAGTAAGCACATATATCTAAAACTTAATGGATTATATCCTTTTTCTTTTAGGACACTAACAGTAAGAATTGCTCCATGACTTTTACTCATTTTACCAGATTCATCATTTAAATGTTCATTATGGAACCAGTAATTACACCATTTATGTCCTAGGAAAGACTCACTTTGAGCTATTTCATTAGTGTGATGTGGGAAAATATTATCTACTCCACCACCATGAATATCTAAGTGTTCTCCAAGGTATTTAATACTTATTCCAGAACATTCAATGTGCCATCCTGGATAACCTAAGCCCCATGGACTTTCCCATTTTAAATCTTGTTCATCAAATTTAGATTTAGTAAACCATAATACAAAGTCATTTTGGTTCTTCTTAGAGTCATCTTCTTCAACACCTTCACGAACTCCAACAACCATTTCATCAGCTTTATGATTAGTAAGTTTATAGTAATCATCTAATTTTGAAGTATCAAAATAAATGTTTCCTCCACTTTTATAAGCATAACCTTTTTCAAGTAGGCTTTCTATTATTTTAATATATTCATTTATATTAGCGGTTGCTGGTGCTACAACATCTGGCATTCTGTTATTAAGTAGTTCAAAATCATGAAAGAATGCATCAGTATAAAATCTAGCTATATCCATAACTGTTTTATGTTCTTTTTTAGCACTACTTACCATTTTATCTTCACCAGAATCAGAATCACTAGTTAAGTGTCCAACATCTGTTATGTTCATAACTCTTTTTACATCATACCCAAGATATCTTAACGTTTTATCTAAAACGTCATGACCAATATAATTTCTCATATTACCTATATGAGCAAAATGATATACTGTTGGTCCACATGTATAAAAACCTACTTTTCCTTCTTCCCATGGCACAAATTCTTCAACTTTTCTAGTAAGTGTATTATATATTCTCATTTTTCCTCCGTATTATATTTTATTACTTAAGTCTATTTAATATTTCTTCTTTACCAATTAAATAAAGTGTATCTGCTAATTCTGGTCCATGCATTATACCACTTGCTGCTATTCTAATTGGCATAAATAACATTTTCCCTTTAACTCCAGCTTTTTCTTTTACATTATTTATTACTTCTTGTAATGTTTCAACACTCCAGTTACTTGTAGCTTTAATTTCTTCTTTAAATACATCAACAACTTTAGGTATGACTTCATCACTTTCCATAAATTCTTTTGCTTCAGCATCAATTACAAATTCTTTATTAAAGAAACTACTTGTTAATTCATTTATTTCTTTACCATAATTTAAATGACTCTTATATATTAATAATAAATGATTAAGCCATTCCTCACTTTTATCACATTCATTACTAAAATATTTTTTAATCCAACTTAAATATTTTTCATCATCCATTTTATTTATATATTGATGATTAAACCATTTTAATTTTTTAACATCATACTGACTGGATGATTTACTAATTCTTTCTTCATTGAAATTACTAATTAGTTCTTCCATTGAAAATACTTCTTGATTAGTTTCTGGGCTCCATCCAAGTAATGATAAATAGTTTACAATTGCTTCAGGTAAATATCCTTCATTATATAGGTCCATAAATGAGGCATCACCGTTTCTTTTAGATAATTTATTTCCATCTTCTCCAAGAACCATTGCTACATGGATATATGTTGGTTTTTCCCATCCAAATGCTTCATATAATAAGTTATATTTAGCTGTTTGGTCTAAATATTCTTTACCACGAATTACATGAGTTATTTCCATTAAATGGTCATCAATTACATTGGCAAAATTATATGTTGGAAATTCATCACTTTTAAGTAGTATTTGGTCATCTAAAATGCTATTATCTATTTTAACTTTTCCATATATTAAATCTTCAACAATTGTTACTCCTTCTTTTGGCATCTTTTGTCTTATTACATATGGAACATTATTTTTTAAATTTTCTTCTATTTTTTCTTTACTTAATCTAGAACATCTTCCATCATATAAAAATGGTTTCTTTCTTGCATCAGCTTTTTCTCTCATTTTAGTAAGTTCTTCTTCACTACAAAAACAATAGTAAGCTTTTCCCATTTCTACTAATTTTAAAGCATATTCTTTATAAATATCTTTTCTTTTACTTTGAATATATGGTCCAAAATTTCCTTCATTATTTGGTCCTTCATCAATTTTAAAACCACATAAGTCTAAGGTGTTATAGATAAAATCTATTGCACCTTCTACTTCACGTTCTTGGTCTGTATCTTCGATTCTTAGGATAAAATCTCCATTATACTTCTTAGCAAGTAAATATTCAAATATCGCTGTTCTTAAATTCCCAATATGCATAAATCCAGTTGGACTTGGTGCATAACGTGTTCTTACTTTCATAAATTTATACCTCTTTATCAAAGAAACTCTTTACTAAATCAATGATATCATCATAATCTTCTTGATTACATCTTTCAATAAATTCAATATTTCTTTTTTCATAGTCAATACTTCTGATGTGTTCACATAATACTGAACCTTTGATTTTCTTTAATTTAGCAAGTTCATAATGTGTTGGAAAAGGCTTAGTATTTTGGCTTATTGGGCACACTACTGCCATGTTTGTAAATTGATTAAACAATTTATTGCTTAATACTAATGCAGGTCTTTTCCCACTTTGTTCATGTCCTTTTATTGGACTAAAATCGATATATACTATATCTCTTTCTTTAGGTATGTACTTTACCATATCTCTTTCCCCTTTGCTTCGTCCCATGTAAATTCTTCAGCATCTACATCTGAACCTACGTATTTTTTAATTCTTTGCTTTAATGATGCTTTTTCCCTTTCAGCTTTTGTTATTATAATCTTGTTTTCATCCCTCACAATATTGATTGGGTCACCAGATTTAATATGTAAAGCTTCTAAATAAACTTTAGGTATTCTAACGCCATTAGAATTACCCCATTTTTGTACTCTATATGCCATAATTTTCCCTCCATATATAATATATACAATAGTCTATATGATGTCAAGAGTAAAACTAAAAGTTTTCGAAAAAATGTTGCATTTTTTTAAAACAACAAAAAACTGATAAGAAACTATTAATAAACTGTCCAACTTTTGGGGTTCAGTTCATTCAGTTCATATTTCTATCAGTTTTTATTTTACCATTTATACATCCATTTATAAGAATTTCAAAAATTTCTCCTTCGTCGCAATTTTGCTTTCAGCAATAACTGAAAGCAAATAAACCATTCATTCGATGTAATCCTAAAGATGATTATTTATCACACTATATATATTTTGTATATTATTTTACTCTCACAGGGTCACTCATACTTCCTGACCCTGATACATATTTTACCGAAGACAAAAGATTGAAGGACGGACGCACCCCACTGTTGCCGCTGACAAAGTCGGCGTCCACATAACCACCGCTAAGCACATCGAACGCATTGTACAAATCGTCAGAATTGAGGGAAATTGTCCAATCCAATACTCCCATATACATCCAATTTATTGTTTTTATTGATGTTCCGTTTGCATCATTACCAATATAACTATGTAATGTTTTTGTCCATGCACTTGGACTTGCTGCAAATCCATAATCTGATACATACATTAATCCTATTTTTGCATCGTATGTTATATTTTCTACTGGGGCTACTATTTCATTTTGATATGCTACTGATGGAATTGATTTTGCTATATTATTAGACGTATTTCCTCCGACTTTCCATGTTGTTGTTGCTATTTTATTTGCCCATGTACTACCTATGTTATTTATAAAGTTTTTATTTAAATTTATTTTATTTAAATTAGACTCACTCCATGTGTTTTTTTTGGTCGCATTATTCCAATAATATTGATCTATTGATGTTAAACTTCCTTTGTAATATGATGTACTTGGAGTGCTCGTCCCATAATAATCTCCATTTGTTCCTAGTAATGCACTTGTAGCATAATCATATTTAATTAATTTTACTTTGTCTTCGAATACTCCGATTATTCTATATAAATTATCTGTTGGACATGGGTTTGTTGTTGAACCAAAGCATACAAAGTTATTTACACTTTCACTTGCTCCTGCATATCTGTATGAGTTATCACCTGCTCCATTGGTTAAACTTGAGTTATGATAGTATAGTGAATTTTCACCTTGAGTTCCTGTATATTGAGATATGACATAATCTGCCAATAAAGTTTGATTGCTTTGACTTTCTTGTTGTATCATTAATTTTGCATTAAAACTTTTTCCAGCATTTCCTGTTTGATTTGCGTTATAATTTACAAATGTTACTGTTATATTCCACTCTTCTGTTTTTGTTGGATTTGCTGTTATTTCTCTATTATCAAATAATGTAATTACTCCACTTTTTGTTGTTATATCAAAACCAGATATACTTGCACCTTTTCCATCTGTTACTGTTTTATGTGTTAAACTTGTTATACTTGTTATTTCGTTTCCACTTGTATCTTTTATTGTTAAAAGTAATTCTGGTGTACTTTCATTTTGTGTATATGTAAATGTATTTTCAGATATATTTAAATACACATAATAATTCTTTGTTGCTTCATTTGTTTTATTATTAGCTACTAAAGTTGCTTTAGCATATGTACTTCCTGTTGCATTTCCTTTTCCACTTGCAAATGATGTTTGATCAGCATATACTGCAATATCATTACCTATTTCAAAAGTTAATAAATCCGATGTATATGTTGTTACATTTACATTTGTACTTGAACCACTATTACCAGATGCTCGAAAATATGCAAATGTTGCACCGAGTATTAATGAAAGTAATGCTACTATTGCTACCACACTTAATATTATTGCTTGCTTTTTATTTTCCATTATAAATCTACTCCTTCTTCACAATATCACACACGGATATTTTATTTTACATATACATTTTAACAGGAAAAAAAAGATAAAAAAGCCCTATATTCGCACAAATGTGCAATTTGACGCTTTTCCACTGAAAAAGTAAATTCCATCCCCTTTTAGGGTTAATGTGGAAGTAGTAAATTGAATAATTTTTAGTATCAAAAAAAGATGCTTATTCAGCATCTTCATTAGTTACTTCTTCTTCAACTTCTTCAACAATTTTTTGTGTATCAGTTGCTATATCATCATTATCCATAAGTTTTTCTTCTAATACTTCTTGAGCATCATCAGTTAAAATTGCTTTTTCAAGTTCTATATCAATATTGTTATATTGACTATAACCAGTACCAGCAGGTATTAGTTTACCAATAATAACATTTTCTTTTAGACCTTGAAGTCTATCAACTTTACCATGAATAGCAGCATCAGTTAAAACTCTAGTTGTTTCTTGGAATGATGCAGCAGATAAGAACGAGTCTGTTTCCAAAGATGATTTAGTAATACCAAGCATAATTGGATTACCTTTAGCAGGAGTTTTTCCAGCCATAATAACTGGTTTATTACCTTCTGTAAAGTCTCTTAGAGATACTGCAAGACCTTCAACAAAGTCTGAGTCTCCAGCATCTGTTATTCTTACCTTATTTATCATACGTTTACAAATGATTTCAATGTGTTTATCTGAAATATCAACACCTTGTAATTTATAAACTTTTTGAACTTCTTTTAATATGTATTCTTGTGCAGTAAGTGGGTCAGTTACAGCTAGTAATTCTTTTGGTGATATAACACCTTCAGTTAATTTATCTCCAGCTTCAACTTCATCACCAACAGCAACACGAAGTTTCATGTTGTAATTAGTTACGTGTTCATGGCATCCAGCTTCATTTTCAATAGTAATAGTATGTTTACCATTGTTTTCTTCAATACCAATAACTTTACCAGTTACCTCAGCAATTGTAGCCTTTCCTTTTGGAATACGTGCTTCAAATAGTTCTTCAACTCTTGGTAACCCTTGAGTAATATCATCACCAGATGCAACACCACCGGTATGGAATGTACGCATGGTAAGTTGTGTACCTGGTTCACCAATTGATTGAGCAGCCATAATACCAACAGCTTCACCTTTTTCAACTAAGTTACCAGTTGCAAGGTTACGTCCATAACATTTTTGACATACCCCATTATTTGATTTACATGTTAGAACACTTCTAATTTCTACCCTTTTAATACCAGCCTTAGTAATTTTAATGACAGCATTTTCATTAATCATTTCACCAGCTTCCACAATAGTTTCTTTAGTTTCTGGATTAACAATTTTCTTAGATGCGTATCTACCTAAAATACGTTCAGCAAGTGGTTCAATAATTGAATTATCTTTTTCATTTAATAAATCATATACTACAAGCCCTTGATGTGTACCACAATCAAATTCTTTAACGATTATATCTTGAGCAACATCAACAAGTCTTCTTGTTAAGTATCCTGAGTCTGCAGTTCTTAATGCAGTATCGGCATCCCCTTTACGAGAACCGTGTGTTGATAAGAAGAATTCAGACACAGAAAGGCCTTCAATAAATGATGATGTAATTGGAATTTCTACAGTTGAACCATCTGGTTTTGCCATTAAACCACGCATACCAGCAAGTTGGGTAAAGTTTGAAATCTTACCACGAGCACCACTGTTCATCATCATGAATAATGGATTATCAAAGTCATTTTCACTTATTGCTTTAAGTTCGTTCTTAACATCATCAGTTGCTTTAGTCCAAACTTCAATAACACTTTGATATCTTTCCCCATCAGTAATTAAACCTCTTTGATATTGTTTATTAATTTTATCTACTTTAGCTTTAGCAGCTTCAATTATTTCACCCTTTTTTTCACTTCTTACAACATCTGCAATAGATACTGTAATACCAGCAATAGTTGAATATTTGAAACCTAAATTTTTTAATTTATCAAGCATAATAGATGTTTCAGTTGTTTTATATCTTTTAAATACTTGAGCAATTAATTGGCCTAAAGTTTTTTGAACAAATGGAGTAACAAGTTCCATTTTAGCTATTTCTTCAGGTATGTTAGAACCCATTGGTAAGAAATACTTATCTGGTGTAATTCCTTCAATATTAGCCTTAGTACCTTCTTCTACATATGGGAATGTATCAGGTAATATTTCATTAAATTTAATTTTACCTACAGTAGTAACTAAGTATTTGTCTCTTTGTTCTTCAGTAAATAATTTATATTTAAATGAACTAACTGGAATAGCAATTCTTGTATGTAGAGTTATTTCTTTTCTTTCATATGCCATTAAAGCTTCATTAGGATTTTTATAAACATGTCCTTCATTAGGTTCTCCAGCATATTCAATAGTTAAATAACAATTACCTAGTACCATATCTTGGCTTGGTGTAACAATTGGTTTTCCATCTTTTGGATTTAAAATATTATTAGCACTAAGCATTAAGATTCTAGCTTCAGCTTTTGCTTCTTCAGAAAGTGGAATATGGATAGCCATTTGGTCACCATCGAAGTCGGCATTAAATCCTGCACAAACTAGTGGATGTAATCTAATAGCTTTACCACCAACAAGTACTGGTTCAAATGCTTGAATACCAAGTCTATGTAGTGTTGGAGCTCTGTTTAAAAGTACTGGATGTTCAGTAATTACATCTTCAACAATATCCCAGATTGATTCATCACGAGAATCAATAAGTTTTTTGGCACCTTTAATATTGTGAGCTAAACCTCTTTCAACAATACCATTAATTACATGTGGTTTAAATAACTCAATAGCCATTTCTTTTGGTAAACCACATTGGTGCATTTTAAGATTTGGTCCAACAACAATAACAGAACGACCAGAATAGTCAACTCTCTTACCTAATAAGTTTTGACGGAAACGTCCTTGTTTACCTTTTAACATACTAGATAAACTCTTTAGTGGTCTATTACTTGCTGCAGTAATACTTCTTCCTCTTCTACCATTATCAAATAATGAGTCAACAGCTTCTTGAAGCATACGTTTTTCATTTTGAACAATAATAGTTGGAGCACCAAGTTCTAGTAATTTCTTTAAACGATTATTTCTATTGATAATTCTACGATATAAATCATTTAAATCGCTAGTTGCAAATCTACCGCCATCAAGTTGAATCATTGGTCTTAATTCTGGTGGAATAACTGGTAACACATCAAGTACCATCCATTCAGGTTTATTACCAGATTCTTGGAAAGCAACTAAGCAATCAAGTCTCTTAACAAGACGAATTCTTTTTTGTCCAGTTGTATTTTCAAGTTCGCGTCTTAAATCTTCAACTTCTTTATCAATATCAACTTGTTTTAATAATTCTTTAATAGCTTCAGCACCCATACCTACTTTAAAAGTATTTCCATACTTTTCATAATAAGCACGATATTCTTTATCAGATAAAGTTTGTTTAACTTCTAAAGGAGCTTTACCTGGATCAATTACCACGTAACTTACGAAATATAATACTTCTTCCAAATCTCTTGGAGACATATCTAGGACAAGTCCCATTTTAGAAGGAACACCTTTAAAGAACCAAATGTGAGAACAAGGAGCAGCAAGTTCAATGTGCCCCATTCTTTCTCTTCTTACCTTTGAACGAGTTACTTCAACTCCACAACGGTCACATATGATATTTTTATATCTTAATCTTTTATATTTACCACAAGAACATTCAAAGTCTTTAGTTGGTCCGAAAATCTTTTCACAGAATAGACCATCTCTTTCAGGTTTAAGGGTACGGTAATTAATAGTTTCAGGTTTTTTAACTTCACCATAAGACCATGCACGTATCTTTTCTGGTGATGCAATACTAACTTTAATACCTTTAAATTTACTAACATCTATCATTATTCTTCACCTTCCCCATCATTTAAAATATCTTCTTCGATATCTCCTGGAAATTCAAGACTATCTAAATCTTCTTCTTCTTCAAATTCATCCTTGTATTCTTCTAGATTATCTTCAACAACTTCTTCATTATTAAGTTCATTTGTTGTAACATCTATTTCATCAATTCTAAATGCATCATTATCGTCTTCATCTTCTTCAATGTCTTTAAATTCTACAACATTATCATTATTATCAATAACTTGAACATCTAATCCTAATGCTTGGAATTCTTTAACTAAAACTCTGAATGATTCTGGTACACCAGCTTGATCAATTGTTTTACCTTTAACTAAAGATTCATAAACTTTAACACGACCTGTGATATCATCGGCTTTAACAGTTAAAATTTCTTGTAACACATGAGATGCACCATAAGCATATAATGCCCAAACTTCCATTTCTCCGAAACGTTGTCCACCAAATTGAGCTTTACCACCTAAAGGTTGTTGAGTAACAAGTGAATAAGGTCCTGTTGCTCTAGCATGTAATTTATCATCAACCATGTGATGTAATTTAACCATGTACATAACACCAACATTAATTCTATGGTCAAAAGCTTCTCCAGTACGTCCATCATGTAAAACAACTTTACCATCTGGTTCCATACCAGCTTCTTTCATTTCTTCCGAAATATCTTCCCAAGTTGCACTATCAAATACTGGAGTAGCATAATGAACACCTAACTTTTTACCAGCCATACCTAAGTGTAATTCTAGAATTTGTCCGATATTCATACGAGATGGAACACCTAATGGATTAAGCATAACATCTACTGGTCTACCATCTGGTAAGTAAGGCATATCTTCTTCAGGAAGTACTAAAGAAATAACCCCTTTATTACCATGTCGTCCAGACATTTTATCTCCAACTTGAATTTTTCTCTTTTGAATAATATATACTCTTATAATTTTTGATACCCCTGCAGGTAGTTCATCACTATTTTCTTTAGTATAAACTTTAACATCATGAACTATACCACCAGCACCATGTTCAACACGTAGTGATGTATCTCTTACTTCACGGGTTTTTTCACCAAAAATTGCATGTAACAATTTTTCTTCACTAGTTAACTCTTGTACCCCTTTTGGAGTTACTTTACCAACTAGAATATCACCATCTCTAACTTCAGTACCAATTCTAACAATACCATGTTTATCTAGGTTCTTACGAGCATCTTCCCCAACATTTGGAATATCTCTTGTTATTTCTTCTGGCCCTAGTTTAGTATCACGACAATCAATATCGTAATGTGATATATGAAGTGATGTATAAACATCATCTTTTACTAATCTTTCGTTTAATATAACAGCATCTTCATAGTTATAACCTTCAAATGTCATGAACGCAACAGTTAAGTTTTTACCAAGAGCTAGTTCACCCATATCAGTAGATGGACCATCAGCAATAACTTGACCACGGCTTACAACATCTCCAGCTTTAACAATTGGATGATGGTTAATACAACTTGATGCATTACTTCTTTCATAGTTTGCTAAATGATATGTATCTTTACCACCAGCAGTTTTAACTATAATTTTTAAACCATCAGCGTATTCAACTACACCATCTGCTTTAGCAACAATAGTTGAACCTGAATCTCTTGCAGCAATACATTCTACACCTGTTCCAACAATTGGAGCTTCACAAGTAAGTAGAGGCACAGCTTGACGTTGCATGTTGGCACCCATCAAAGTTCTGTGGGCATCATCGAATTCTAGAAATGGAATACAACTTGTAGTAATAGCAACAACTTGACTTGGAGCAACATCGACATAATCGATTTTTTCTCTTTTTACATAAATTGTATCGCCATTATATCTAGCAACAACTTCATCATCAATAATTTTATTATTATCATCTAATTTAACAGCAGCTTGACTAATAGCATGTCCTTTTTCTTCATCAGCAGTTAAATAACATACTTCATCAGTAACAACACCATTAACAACTTTATGGTATGGCGTCATAATAAATCCATATTCATTGATTTTAGCATAACCAGCAAGTGATGTAATTAGCCCGATGTTTTGTCCTTCTGGTGATTCAATCGGACAAATACGACCATAGTGTGATGCATTAACGTCACGAACATCCATACCTGCACGGTCACGAGATAAACCTCCAGGTCCAAGACTTGATAAACGTCTCTTATCAGTAAGTTCTGCTATTGGGTTAATTTGGTCCATGAATTTTGATAATTGTGAAGAACCAAAGAATTCTTTTAAAGCAGCTGTAACTGGTCTAATATTAATTAATGTTTTTGGAGTTACAGTATCAAGTTCTTGAGTAGTCATTCTTTCACGAATAACTCTTTCCATTCTAGCCATACCAATTCTAAATTGATTTTGAATAAGTTCTCCAACTTGACGTACACGACGATTTCCTAAGTTATCTATTTCATCATCAAAACCAATACCTTTATGTAAACCTATATAATAATTAAGTGATGCATAAACATCTGGAATGGTTAAACGTCTAACATCAACACTTTGGTCTACACCAATAATATTAAACGTTTTTTTATTATCTTCTGGGTCAACAACTTTAACAGTTTGAACACTTTTATAATCATCTAACTCTTCATTAACTAAAATATCTTTAACATTTAAACCTTTTTCAAAATAAGGTTTTAATTTTTCTAATAATTCTTTAGTTAAAACGTCTCCAGATTTAGCAAGAGTCTTCTTACCATCAATTAAAGGTTCTGCTAATGTTAAACCTTCTAATCTATCTAACACATTTAATTTTTTATTAAATTTATAACGTCCAACTTTAGCTAAGTCATAGCGGAATCTATCAAAAAATCTTGTAATTAATTGGTTCTTTGAAGAATCAAGTGTTGCAGGTTCCCCTGGTCTTAATTTTTCATATATTTCAAGTAAAGCTTCATCAGTATTATTAGTAGAATCTTTTTCTAAGGTATTTTTAATATATTCATTATCACCAAAAACGCTTAAAATATCTTCATCACTAGATAAACCTAAAGCTCTTAAGAATGTTGTAACAGTTACTTTTCTAGTTCTATCAATTCTTACATATAAAACATCCCTAGCATCTGTTTCATATTCTAGCCAAGTTCCTTTATTAGGTATTAATTCTCCGCCTAAAATGTGACGTCCATTCTTATCTATTTCTTTTTTGAAATATACACTTGGACTACGAACTAATTGTGATACAATTACACGTTCAGCCCCGTTAATAATAAATGTTCCTGCATCAGTCATTAAAGGCATATCCCCTAGGAATATTGTTTGTTCTTTAACTTCACCGGTTTCATGAATATAAAGACGTGCTTCAACCTTTAATGGAGCAGCATAGTTTACCATTCTTTCTTTTGCTTCTTTAATAGAGTATCTTGGTTCATCAAAATAATAATCACCAAATTCAAGTGAAATATTACCAGTAAAACTTTCTACTGGAAATAAGTCTTCAAATATCTCTTTGATACCTGTTTCTAAGAATTCTTTGTATGATTTTTTTTGAACTTCCAATAAATCATTCAACTCTAAAACGTTTTTCGTTTTCGAAAAACTTCTTCTTTCACGATAGTCACCAAATTTTTTAACTTTATAAGCCACGATATCACCCCATACACAATTTTTTAAGACTATTTTTTTCTTCGTTTTTATTAAAAAAATAAATACGCCACCAATATAAAATTGTAAAGCCTAATTCTTAATTTGTCAATCTATTTTTGCTCTAAATACATAAAAACCTTTATTTTTTTCCATTATTTCAATATTATAAAGCTCTTCAAGCTCTTTTTTTATTGATTTAGCCCCTTGGTCTTTACTTATGACAAACCATAGCTCTCCATTATCTAAAAGATGATTCTTAGCTCCTTTCAAAATATTTAACACTGTTTCTTTACCAGCTCTAATCGGTGGATTAGTAATTATATAATCATATTTATTTTTTACACATTCATAAGCATTACTTTCGTAAGCTCTCCCCTTTACTTCATTTAACTTAATATTTCTCTCACTCAAATGAAGTGCTCTTTTATTTACATCAACTAACTCTATATCAACATTTAATATCTTACTTATAACTATACCTAGAAACCCATAACCACAACCAACATCTAATATCTTAAAATCTCTATCATCCCTTGTTGTATCCAAGAATGTTTCCACTAACAATTTAGATGCAAAATCTACTTTATTTTTAGAAAATACTCCATTATCACTAAAAAATTCAAAATGCACATCTTTATAATTATATGTTAGTTTTCTTAACTCACTTTTTAAATTTGGATTGTTTGTAAAATAATGTTCCAAAGGCACTTTCCCCTTTTCTCGATATGAAACTATTATACAACAAAAACTTGCACCTAGTCAACCTAAAAATGCAAGTTTTTAAAATTTCTTTTAAAGCCACAACTACAGTTTAATATTTAACTCTATTCAAGTTCCATATCACAGATATTACTATTTACATTAACACTTTTATTTACAAATATTTTTTTATTATTACTACACTCCAAAATATTAAATTTCTCTAAACTATACTTCTTAGCAATTTCTTTATCTTCTTTATCTTTAATACTTTCAAATTCTACATTTTTAACTAAATCTTCATATTTTATTCTCTCATCAATTAAAACATAACTTAATTCATAAATATTATCTTGGTCATATTTTATATTAATTGAACTTATTTTATAATAGTAATAATCTTTTTCTTTTACTAAATTACTTAATTTATTATCATTATTATTAATTATTTCAAAGCTATAACTATCATATAAACCACTTGGTATTAAAACTACATCCATAAGTTCTATAACACCATTTTGATACTCACTAACTCTTCCAATTACATCAATATAATCATATATTCTATACTTACTTAAATCATCTTTAGTTAAAACTTTAAGACTATTACTTAAATTAAAATTAACATACCCATTTAATACATCATCACTTTTAGTATATTCTGCCATTTCTATTACTTCATTACCACTTATTTTACTAACCTTACCATTTATTCTCACAAATTTATTTTTATATTCCTTAAAACTAGCTTTATTATCTTGTAAAAACTTATTTACACTTATTGTTTCAAGTAAATCATTACTACAAGCATAATTTTTATTATATCCATAATCTAAAATTAAATCTTTTTTACAATCATATACTCTATAAAATAAACTATTATATGTTTTTACATCTTTATTACTTTTTACTTGTAAACTAAATATTGGTACATATCTTAATTTATAAACTAATAATGTATCTAACCCTAAAGATACAACCAATATTATTAATGGCACTAATATTATTAAAAATATACTTCTTTTTTTCTTTAAACAAAAACTAATCATTATTAAAATAATACCTATTATTAAACTAATTAATCTAAATATACTATAGACATTTATTATAAAAGGTACAATAACGAGTGTTAAACCTAAACCTAATAACCAAATTAATCTTTTCTTCAATTTTACCACCTTAATAATATTATACACTAAAATCCAATTAAAAAAAAGTTGAAATTAATCAACTTTTCAATTTTACTAATTTAAAGCGTCTTTTAATTTGCTTCCAGCTTTAAATGAAGCAACTGTCTTAGCAGGAATTTTAATAGCTTCTTTAGTTAATGGATTAATACCTTCTCTAGCAGCTCTTTTTTTAGCACTAAATGTACCGAAACCAACTAAAGCAACCTTTCCATCTTTTTTTAATCCAGCAGTAATACCTGCGATTGTAGCATCAAGAGCACGAGCAGCATCAGCTTTAGAAAGTCCAGCTTCTTTTGCAATTAATTCTACTAATTCTGTTTTAGACATAATTTATACCTCCCATTATCTAAACATATTTTGTAGGAACATTGTCCTTACATATTAAGACTACCAAAAAATCTAAGTAAAATCAATAACTAATTTAAAAAAAATGCTTTTTTTATTAATTTTTTTCTTCATTTTTACTTATTTTTGACATTTCATGGGACAAAAGGTTGCCTTAAAAGCCCATTTTCAGTTACTTCTAAATACTTAACAATACATTTTACATCTGGTTTTATATATATAACATCCCTACTATTTACATCCATATAAGCTTTAACTTTTGTTTTTTTCATAATTAATTCTGCCAATCTTCTTTTCTTTCCTAAACTTACCTTTCCAACATAAATTAATTTATTCTTTACTTTTTTACCTAAAACTAAACTAATTACATAACTATTATCTTTATTAATATAACCAATTACTAAAAACTCTCCAACTTTATAGTTTTTAATCTTTAACCAATTATTACTTCTTTCATTAACTAAATATTTACTATCTATTTTTTTAGCAATAATTCCTTCCATATCTAACTTTTTTATTGCATCAAATAACTTAATACCTTCACCACTTACATAAGTACACTTAATAAAAACTTCATTATCTTCATACTTACTAAGTAACTTTTTTCTTTCTAACAAACTCAAATTAATTAAATCTTTATCTTCATATATTACATCAAAACACATAAATACCACAGGATTTGTCTTACTTAAAAACTCAATAGTTTTCTTATTTTTTAAATGAATTCTTTTTTGTAACTTAGAAAAAGATACTTTATTATTTTGAAGCATTATTATTTCTCCATCAAATATTACATTACAATCAACCATCTTACATAAAACACTCATTTCTGGAAACAAACCGGTTATATCTATTCCATATCTACTTTTAATTATAATTTTATCCTTACTTACAAAAACTAAAACCCTTATTCCATCATATTTCACTTCATATAAATAATCTTTACTATCAAATACTTCTTCAACTTCTCCAAGAAGCATTGGTCTTACATCTTTATTCCACAAACTCATTTTGTATCCTTCAAGCTTTTTTCTAAAGCCTTCATTAAATCATTAATTTGTTTTTTACTACTTCTTTTAGTTTTTGTAATCTTTTTCCCATCTAACTTTTCATCAATAGCTTTCTTAATTTTATTTTGATATTCATCTTTATACTTATTTGGTTCAAAAACTCCTTCCATACTTTCAATTAATTTAATAGCCAAATCTAGTTCTTTACTTGTAATTTTAGTACTCATTTCTTTTTCAGGAATACGTACTTCTTCTTCAAAATATAAAGTTGTTAAAATAATACCATTTTCCACCAGTTTTAATATTCCATAATAAAATTTTGGCCCAATCATAGTCTTAACTAATGCTACTCGCTTAGTTTTCTTTAATGCTTCATAAAACAAATTATATGCTTTAGATTTACCTTCTGTATTTAAAAAATAACTTTTTTCAAAATACCAAGGAGGTACACTGCCTTCTTTAATAAAAGATATTACCTCAATTTCTTTATCCCAATCTGGTTTTAAATTATCAAGTTCAGTTTTACTAAAAACTAAATAATTATCTTTTTCAAACTGATACCCTTTAACAATATCACTTTCTTTTAAATCTTTCTTACATTTTGGACAATATTTAATATATTTAACTCTTCCCAGACATTTTTTATGTAATTGATTAAAAGAAGTATCATTATTTTTAATAATTGGATTTAACAAAACAGGAATATTTACCAAAGCAAAAGAAATATTAGAATGTATATTAGGCATAATCATCACCATTTCTAGTATTTCTAATATTTCTTGTTTTATGCAAGATTAACATATGATTTTTTCAGGAATACCAGAAGTTTGATGAGTATAGCTACCATTTGCTATAATAATATCATTTCCATGTAAGACGCCAAGAGAAGCTTCACTAACATAATACCCACCGCTATTTAATTTAAATATAACAGCTCCATTTATTTCTTTGCATTCTAGCCCATATTTTTTTTCAATATTATATTCACTATTTACCCATTTTCCCCAAGTCATTCCTTCAATAGCATTATACTCTGTACCATTAATTGTAAAAGTAATTATATTAACTTTTACAAAATATACATAACACTTCTATTATTTTCATCATCACAACTTAATGTTGAACCATTTTCACATCTGGACAATTCAGTATTAAAAACATAGCCTTCTGTTGGCCATTCACTTGCAGTTGTTTTTTCATATTCTCCACTTTCTGATGCTGTTTCTAGCATCATAGATAAAGTTTGATTATACTTTTTATTTTGTAAAACTTTTTCTAAATCATTATTAATTTTATTAAAATGTACAAAAACATTTATTATAATAAGGATAAATAAAATACCTGATAACCTTGCATATTGTTGTTGTTTGATATTTAAAAAATCTGCAATTTCTTTTTGAGTAATATTTTTGCAATCACGTACCAATTTAAGTCTTTCTGTATAATACATTAGATGTATCAGCAGATTATATAATTGGTTTAACCGATGAAATGAACCCCTATCCAAAAGAAAAATGAGACGTTTTGTTCTCATTTTTTTTATAAAGCTTTTATCTCTCTTTTTGTCTTATTAATTTTATTTTCAATATTTACTCTTTCTACAACAAATATCATTATAATAGCATTAACTGTAAATGAACCACCATAACTTAAGAACGGAAGTGGTACCCCAGTTAAAGGAATTAAAGCTAGAACCCCAAGTAAGTTAACTAAAATATGCAAAGTAAAATACCAAAACGTTCCATACGCTAAAATTGAACATCGTAAGTTTTCACTTGTCTTAGCAATTTTTAATATTCTTGATAAAATATAAGCATAACCTAAAATAATGATTATTCCTGTCACAAGACCCAATTCTTCAACAATAATTGGAAATATAAAATCAGTATGTGACTCTGGCAGGTACAAATATTTTTGAGTAGAATTACCAAGACCTACACCAAATAAACCACCATTATTAATTGCAATAAATCCGTTACAAACCTGATAACCGGTAGTTTCAGTATACCTAGAACATGGATTTTTAAAATTAAGTCTGCCCTTTTGAATACTACTTAAAAAATCATTACCAGAATAAAGAAATCCAATCACTAACAAAATAACAACAACTGAAAAAATTTTAATAAACTTCATAATATTATTTTGAACAACAGGAATACTTATAAATGTCAAAAAAACAATACCTGCAATAATGGCAGCACTACCTAAATCCGGTTGCATGAAAACTAAACCAATCACTATTGCAGCAAAACCTAAAGGAACAAAATACGCATATATATTTTTAACTTTTTTTAAATTTAATCTATTATAATAAATAGCCATAAAAATAACTAATATTGATTTAGCAAACTCACTAGGTTGAACTTTAAAATATTTTAAATCAAACCAACTTTGAGCCCCACCGGCAATTTTACCTTTTACAAATAAAAGAGCCAAAGAACCAATAAGTAAGAAAACTAAAGGCCATGCTAATGCTCCATAATTTCTAGTTGGAAATCTTAACACTATTAAAAAACCTATCAAAAATGAAACAATAACAAATATTGCTTGTCTTATAAAAAAGTGATATGGTTGATATCCATAACGTACAACAGCAGTAATATTTGATGCACTATAAATCATAACTAAGCCAAAAAGTACAAATAATACAACCATTATAAATAAAGGAATATCCATCTTCGAAAATAACTTACGCATATTATCCACCTACATTAATATTACCATATTTATTAAAAAATTAAATAAATTTTTAAAAACTTGGGTTATTTTAATGTCAAAAAATCGTCATTTATAATAAATTATAGTAGATACAAAAAGGAGGTATATTATGTATTATTATGGAAATACCGGCTATTATGGCGGAGGATACGGTGCTCAAGGCGCTTGTGGAGCTCCTACATATGCTGGATACACTAGTGGTTATGGCATCGGTGCAGCTATTTGGATTGTATTATTCATTCTTTTAGTAATCATTTTAGGTGCTGGCTGGAGCTGGAACAACAATAACAACTAAATAGGTACTAAGTATAAAATTTTTAAAGGAAATGCCAAAAAACATTTCCTTTTATTTATTATGACTTAAATTAATTTCATTAATTGTAAATTCGCTAAAAAAGCGAAGATAAAAATATCTCCGCTTTATGGCTATAATAACTTTTTAATTTCAGAAGTTGATAAATGAGTTATTTTACTTATTTGTTCAAAAGAAAAATTTTCTTTCAACATATTCTTGGCGGTTTCTAGTTTTTCTTTTCTTTGACCTTCTCTTAATCCAAGGTCTTTACCTTCAAGAATTCCATATTCTCTGCCACGAATTTCCGCTGACTCTTCCTTTAATTTATCTCTATCAAACAAATTCATAACTTCTGGGTCACTAACAAAGCTTTTTACAATATCTACCGTGCTCATAAAAATCTTATCTCCTTTCGCCATATTTAAAGCCTCTTCGTAAGTTTTACAATTCATAAATTTTAGCCACTTAATACATCTTGACTTATTTATAGAATACTCTATTTTATCAGAAATGTCAAGTCGAAGTAAAAGTATCTCCAAGCCATCTTTAAGAAGTAATTTATGGTTATTTTCATTAACAAGTTCATACTTGTTTATAAGTTTGTCATTTACTCCAACATAGTTACCAGACGTGATATTTAAACTAGTAACCTTTTTAGCATTATCATAAGTTTCTTGTTTTTTCAACTGATGAGAATAAAGCATCGATGCATAAGTTAAACTTTTCTTACACTCAGTAATACCAAAATTATTATACATTTCTAAATTTATTATTTCTCCATTTGATAAAACAACACAAATATCTAAGTAATAGTCATGTAGCTTAATATGGTCATTTTGTACATATCTCTGCGGTGTAATTAAAATATCCGTAACTCTTACCTCAGTATTTACAAACTCTAAATATGAATTTAAAAAGTCCAATGTAATTTCTTTATGACTAAAAACATGTTTAAACACTAAGTCATTAGTAAGCCATACAAATTCTTTTGTTTCTACCATGAAATCACCTCCTTTTGGTAAAAACGGTTTCTATCCTACCATAAAGTTAACGCATTCTATGTCGAATGCTGTCGACGACCTGCATTTTTTGATTTTTTTAGCATTTTTCTTTATTTTTTAACCATTTTTTGCAATTTTTTCAAAAATTTGGTATACTATGTTCCAGGTGAAGGAATATGAAATTACCAAACATAACAATTTTAGATGAAAAACATAAAATTTTGCATCAAGTAAGTAAAGAAGTAACATTTCCTGTAAGTGTGGAAGATAGAAAGCTTGCTGAAGATACAATTAAGTACTTAGAAATGAGCCAAGATGATAAAATAGCTGAAAAATACAATTTAAGAGCCGGAATGGGTATGGCCTTTGTTCAACTTGGGCATTTAAAAAGAATATTTGTAATAGCCAATGAACTTGAAGAAAAAGGAACATTTGAAGAATATATCATAATTAACCCTAAAATAATTAGTCAAAGTGAAGAACTAATTTATGTCGGTGAAGGTGAAGGCTGTTTAAGTGTTAATCGTGAAGTTGAAGGAATAGTTCCTAGACACGCTAGAATAACAATTGAATATTATGATTATGAAGGAAACAAAAAAACAATGCGAGCTCGTGAAGATTTAGCAGTTGCATTCCAACATGAAATTGACCATTTAAATGGCATATTATTCGTAGATAAAATTGATGCTAAAAATCCTTATAAAGATGCTAATAAAATGAGAGAAATCTAAAAAAGAAACGTTCAAAATTTTACATTTGAATGTTTTTTCTTTTAAAAACAACATAATAATAGCAAATTTACAGATTTTATTTGACAACAAGCATACATTTATTATATAATACACTTGCAAGTTATTTAGGCAGAGTTATACCTAAAAATAATGTGTTTGAACCAATATGGAATAAAGTATCTGGGGCTGCCTTGGAGAAATTATTCAAACTCCCTATTTATTAGTTATAGCACAAATTAAATATTTTGCAAATAAAATGAAAGGAGATTTTATGGCAAGATATACGGGACCAGCTTATAAGAAATCAAGAAGACTTGGTTTTTCTACATTAGAAAATGGTAAAGAATTAGCAAAAAGACCTTATGCACCAGGAGCTCATGGACAAGATCGTCGTCGTAAACTTAGTGAATATGGTATCCAAATGCAAGAAAAACAAAAAGTAAGAATTCTTTATGGACTTAATGAAAAACAATTCCACAAAGTATTTCTAAAAGCTTCAAAGATGCATGGTATCGCTGGGGAAAACTTACTTATCCTTCTTGAATCTAGACTTGATAACATGGTTTATCGTCTAGGTATGGCTAGAACTAGAAGAAGTGCTCGTCAAATTGTTAATCATGGACATATTTTAGTAAATGGTAAAAAGGTAGATATTCCTTCATACACTACTAAAGTTGGTGACATCATTTCAGTTAAAGAAAACTCAATGAACCATCCAGCAATCCTTGATGCAATTGAACAAAAGAGAACTGTTCCAGCTTTTCTAGAAATGGATGAAAAGAAATTATCTGGTAAATTTGTAAGACTTCCAGAAAGAAGTGAATTAAATCCAGAAATCAATGAACAATTAATCGTTGAATTCTATAACAGATAATACTAAAAAAAAACCAAAAGGTTATTATTCCTTTTGGTTTTCTTTTGGTAAAAACACACTAATTTGCATATTATCTAAATCATATAAACTAATTAAATTTCTTAAATCTTCTACAGTTTCATTTTCTAATATTTCTTTTAAATTAGTAACAACTCCACCATTATTTAAAACATCATCTTGAATCCTATAACTAACATTTTCTAAATCTTCAAAATCCAAAATTAATGTTGCAATTGTAGCATTCTTTTTTCTTTTAAAATCTATTTCACTAACTACTAAATTCTTTAACTTTTCTTTAACTCTTTTTATTACTTCTTCTTTAAAGTTAGTTGTGGCACTAATTTGAATTACAAAAGCATCATCATACAAATCATTAGAAATACTCATATTTTGAATTAAACCTTTTTCCATAAGTTCATCTTTAAAATCTGAAGTTGCCCCAAAATTAATATTAAAAATTAAATTAGTAAGTATTTTTAATTCTAATTTAGAATAATTTTTAAACCTTCCAATATCCATTTTACAAGAAAATTTTATTCTTGGATAAGTTAAATTAATATATTCTTCCTTATATTTAGTAGTAACTTTTCTAGGTTCATTTTCTTTTATAACAACTGGATTTAAATATTCTTTAAACTCTTTCTTAGCCAAATTATTTTCTACAATACTTGCCATTTCATATGGATTAAAATTACCAGTTATAGTTAAAAACATATTATTTGGATGATAAAAAGCATCATAAACCAATTTCACATCATCCAAACTTATACTATTTACATCATCTGGAGTACCTGTAATAGTATATCTATACTTAGATTTTTGCAAAGTATTTGCTAACGTATGAAAAAACACAACACTATATGCATCATCAAGTCCCATATTAGCTTCTTCAACAATTATTCCTTTTTCTTTAGCAACACTTTTCTTTGTAAAATAAGGATTATAAACAAAATCTAGTAATTGTTCCATATTTTCTTTTTTATTACTTGTAGCAAAAACAATATAACTTGTATAATCAAAAGTTGTAAAAGCATTAGCATCGCCCCCTAGGGAATAAAACTTATCATGAGCAGTTGTATCTTCATCAATATTAAATTTAATATGTTCTAAAAAATGTGCTAAACCATCTGGTACTTCATAAACTTTTTTACCAATTTTAAACTTAGTATGTACCGAACCATATTTAACAGATAAAGCAGCATACATACTACTAACTTTTTCATTCACCCACATATAAATTGGAAGACCACATTTAGTTTTATAAACATATATTTTCTCATTTAATCCTTTTAATTCTAATTCTTCCATCTAAATTATCTCCCTTCTAAAGTAAATATTGTATTTAACTTAACTTTCTTAGAAACATTTACTATATCTTCTTTAGTTAACTTTTTAAAATATTCTTTTCTTTCTTCTATTGAAGGTAATTTATCATATATATTAAAAACATAATTATTTAAAATAGCAATATTATTATCTAAAGACATATCTAATGAAATAACCATATTATTTATTGCATCCCTAACTTCTTCTTCACTAAAGTTTCCATTTTGCATACTTTTTAATTCTTTTTTAACTAAACTAATTGCTTTTTTAACATTACAATTATCTAAAGATATTTGTACCATTAATAATTTATCATATTTTAAATACATACTATTAATTGCATAACATAAACTATTTTCTTCTCTAATACTCTTATATAACTTTGAAGTAAGTCCTCCACTACCATACAAATAATTAAAGCAATTCAAAGTTATATTTTTTTCTAATTCACTTAAGTTCTTCAAATTAAATAACATAACTAAATTAGTTTGAATATTATCACTTTTCATAGTTTTTTCTTTTACTTTCTTAGTCTCTTTATTATCAACCATTACTTCAAAATTGTCACTAACAATATATCTATTTTTAAAATATTTCTTTATTAAACTAGCAACATTATCCATATCTAAATTACCAATTAAAAATACATCTACTTTAAAATTCTTTCTTAAGCTTTTATAAGCATTATAAAGTTTTGCTGGTGTAATATTTTCTAATTCTTCAATTGTCCCAAGTATTTCATAAGAGGTTGGACTATTACTATCCATAGTTTTAATAGCTTCTTTAATACTTTGTTTAACAGGATTTTCTTTTAAAGAATTTATTTCTCTTCTTAATCTTTCTTTAACAATATTAAATGTTTTTAAATCAAATTCATCATTACATACATTTGGATTTAGAATCACCTCAAACAAAGTCTTTATTACATCTTCGATATAACCTTCGTCCTCTATATACTCCGGATTTATAAAATCTAGAGAAACATGTAAATCAATTACATTACCAACTCTCATAGTTGATGCATAAATAACTATCTTATATAGTTCTTCAAATCTTGTAATTAAGTCTTTTTTTCTAGGATACTTCTTACATCCTTCACTTAACATATCAGCTAAAAAAGAATATGTTCCTATTTCTTCTTTTTTCAAAACATTTTTAAATATAACTTCTAAATGACTAGTTTTAAATCTATCTGTTTTAATAGTATAAATATTAAAAGAATTACAATTATATGTTTTATATTTCATTTCACACCTCGATACTAGTATGCTTACTTTTTAAAATTTTATTATATTCTTTTAAAGTATAATCATCAGTCATACCTGCTATATAATCTATTACAATTCGCTCATTACTATTATTTTTATATTCATCACTCATATTTGATAAATAAGATTTAATTATATTACTATCTTTATTATTAGTTTTTAAATCATTTAAGTAAGTATTATACAAAGTATTAATCATTACATGTAGTAAATTTTTTTCCTCTTTAGTATATGCATTATTATAAATGTTTTCATAGTTAAAATTCTTTAGATTTTTAATTGCTTCATAAACTTTATTACTTAATTTAATATAATTTTTATCTTTACTTTCATTTATTACATCAAGAATTATACTATTAACTATTTCTTTATTACTTTTACCTAGTACATCAGTTACACTTTTTGGAACATCTTCCCAGGTTAATAAATTCATTCTAACAGCATCATCTATATCACGACCTAAATAAGCTATCAAATCACTAATTCTTACTACACAACCTTCTAAAGTCATTGGAATTAACCTTTTACATTCATCCTTATCCTTATAAGTATTTTCATATTCAGCTAAAAATTCTTCCTTTGTTTTATTAACTGGTTTATATAAACCTTGCACAAGTTCTCCATTATGGCATAAAATAGCATCTAAAGTTTGTAAAGTAATATTTTTACCCTTACCATAATTTTCTATATTCATTAAAAGTCTAACACTATGAACATTATGATTAAAATAACCACATCCCGCCTTAAGACTTATTTCATTTAAAATTGCCTCACCTACATGACCAAAAGGAGTATGTCCTAAATCATGCCCTAAAGCTCCAGCTTCAATTAAATCTTCATTTAACCCTAAAGCCCTTCCAATCGTTCTAGCAATTTTACTTACATATAAAACATGTATCATTCTTTTGGTTAAATGATCATTTTCTTTAAAAGAAAAAACTTGTGTTTTATCCATATATCTTTGAAATGCTAAAGAATATAAAATTCTATCAACATCCCTTGAAAAAGGGGCTCTAAAATCACTTTCATTTTTTTCTAAATATATTGCATCTTCATTTTTACAAAACATATTTTTACCTCCATTTATATCATATCAATTTTTATTAATTTTTTCAATAAAACCACAATGCTTACATAACTCTTCTTCTAATTTTTTATTCTTAAAACCTTCCACCATTTTTAAAGCTCTCTTACTATTTAAAATACTATCCAAACTACTTTCAAATATATTACCTAATTTTATAGAACCATTACCATCTAAACAACAAGGAACAACACTTCCATCTACTAATATTCCTACATGGTCCCTTATTCCATAACATTTACCACTAGTTTTATAAATATTATTATTTACATCTGGCCACTCAAATTCCTCATCTATATCTACAAAAACATTTTCTTCTAGTTTTCTACTTTTATCAATTTTAACATTATATTTTTCTTCTAATTTTTCAATTATTTTCTTATTACTACCTAACCACAATCTATAATTTATATAAGTATTTTTCTTTAAAATATCACTAAAAGAAAATATTTTTTTAATATAATTATCTATATTACCAACCCCACTATGTAAAGAAATATTTATTTGACGAATATTTTTATTATTAATTATTTTATCTATAAAATATCCATTTGTTGTAATATTTACATAAAAATCCTTACTAGCTTCATTAATAAATTCATTTATTAATGGATGTATTAACGGTTCTCCGAGCACATGAAAATAAAGGTACTTTGTATGTCCCTTTAATTTACTTAAAATAATTTTAAATTCGTTCATACTCATATACTTAGCTTCTCTTTTATTATGTATACAAAAAGAACAATTTAAATTACAATTATTAGTTATTTCAATATAAACTTTTTTTAAACTCATAAGAAAAATAAGATATCTATCTTCTCCAACAAATTATCATCAATTATTTCAGCTACTCTTAATAATTTAATTATTAAACCAATAACAAAATATACACTTGCTAAACAAAGAATAAGTCCAACAACACCTTTTATTTTAAATAAAACTTCAATAATTAAAACAATTAAACTAATACATAACGTAATAAAATAAAATCTTGCACTATGTTTCATAAATAAACTTCCTTTCGTTTACTTACTATTTTAACCTAATTTATCCCCATTAGCAATCTTTTTTTGTGGAGTTATTAAAACTACTCCTCCATCACTATATGTTCCAAGTACTAAAACTTCACTCATAAAGTCTGCAACTTGTCTTGGTGGAAAATTAACTACAGCCATAATTTGCATGCCAATTAAATCTTCTTTTTTATATTGTTCAGTAATTTGTGCTGATGATTTTTTTATACCCAACTCATTTCCGAAATCAATTGTTAACTTATAAGCTGGTCTTTTTGCTTTAGGAAAATCTTCAGCATTTATAATCGTTCCTACTCTAATATCTAATTTTACAAAATCTTCTATACTTGCCATAAAACCTCCAAAAAAATAGAGCTAAGCTCTATTTAATTTCATATACTTCTCCATTTAAATTATCTATTTTACTTTCTTCTTCTGTTTTTAATGAAGGAAGTTCAACTTCTTCATCTTCATCGTCTATAATAGAAAACATCTTATTATTAGTTGGTTTAACTTCTTCTTTTTCTATTTTTGTAGTACTTTTTTCTTCATTATTACTTACTATATTTTCTTCCTTCTTATCAACAAACACTGAGCTAAATATTTGTGGACTAGGTTTAAATATAGGTTTTTCTTCCTTTACTTCAGGAATATCAATACTATTAAATTCATTTTTAATACTTTCAAGAGAACTTAAATCATTTTCTAACTTTTTATCTTCTTCACTATTATCAAAAATTGGTTTAACTTCTTCCTTAGGAAGTTCATCAATACTAATTGGATTTTTTTCTTCATCAGTATCTTTGAAAATCGGTTTAACCTCTTCTTTTACTTGTGGTAACTCAATTTCTTCACTTTCTTCTTTTTCTTCAGGAACAAACTCAGTAACAGTTACCTCATTACTTACTTCAGGAACATTTTCTTTAACCTCTTCTTTAGTAACTTCCACCTTTTCAGGTTTTTCTTCCACTTTCTTAAAAGCATCCAATTCAATTTTTTGTAATCTTTTAGTTTCTTCTAACTTTTGGTCTTTCTTTCCAAAGAAATAAACTAACACAAAAGCAATAATTAAAACCACTAATGCAATAACTAAAATCAAAGTAAAATTATCATTTTGATATAATCCATATATGAAATCTTTCATAATATAATACACCTCTTTATTCTTATATATTAAATATTACCAAAATATATTAAAAATGTAAATATATTTTCTAAAACTTTTAAAAAAATAGACTTAATTTTACTTAAATCTATTCATTTGTTGCATAACTTGCTTTACTTGTTTTTGACTTGGCTTTCTTCCCATTGAAGACATCATTGCTTCAATCATCTTTTCATTTATCGGTGGATTTTTTTCTAAAGTTTTTTTCATTAAAGCTCTAGCTACAAAAAATCCAATTACAAGTCCGATAACAATACCAATTACTAAATATAATATTAATTTACCCATAAAATTATCTCCTTTATATATCTATTTTACTATAAATAAATAAGTTCTTCAAGCCAGAAATAGTCTTTATTTTGAAAATCACAAGCAAAAGCTTCTGTAATTGGCAAAAATTTCTTTATATCTCTATTAATTATATTAGTTTTAAGTAAGATATGACTATTTTTAACAGTTATTGTTGTTTCTTCCTTACGATATTTATTTACTACTTTATGAGTATCTCCAGTTTTCATATAAAAATCATTATCTTTATTAAGTTCATATATTAATTTATTATATTTTAACTTATCTATTGGTACAATTATTTGGTCAAGTAAATCTTTTCCTATCCCAATACTTGTTTTATCAAGTAGATAAATATCTTCTAAAGATTTAAATAAATTATATGGACTATCCTTAAGAAGTATCCCCATTTCTTTGTTAATTCTAAAAATATAAAAAGTCCTCATGTTATCACCCAAAACTATAATAACACAAAGACTTCGATTAATTTGTCAGATTATGTCGATAATATCATCTTTTTTCAAAATATTTGCAATATGTTCTAAAATTGTTGTTTTATCTATCTTTAAATATTTAACAATATCTTCAGTTTTACCACTCATTCCAAACTTATTAACTCCAAAAATATATTCTGGTTTACTAGCAAATCTATTCCAAATCAAACTTGAACCAGCCTCAATTACAAATGTTGGTACATCTTTTGGTAATAACTGTTCTTCATACTTAGGATTTTGTTTTAAGAATAATTCCATACTTGGCATTGAAACTACTCTAGTATCTATACCCATTGTAAATAATTCACGAGATATATCCATTGCCATTTCTAGTTCTTGACCAGTAGCAATAATTATTCCATCTAAATGAAACTTTTCTTTTCGAACCATATAAGCTCCATATTTAACAAACTTAGCATTCGTATTTTTTTGTTTACTTCGCTCTTCTTTACTTATAACTAATGCTGTTGGGCAATTATTTTTCAAAATATATTCCCAAGAACCCATTATTTCATTTATATCTGCTGGTCTAAATGTTATAAAGTTAGGTATAGTTCTAAGCATAGAGAGTTGTTCAACAGGTTCATGTGTTGGACCATCTTGACCAACATACACAGAATCATGAGTAAAAATATAAGTAACAGGTAAATTCATTAAAGCAGACATTCTTATCGCAGGTTTCAAATAATCACTAAAAGATAAAAATGTTGAACCAAAAACTTTTAAATTAGATAAAGCCATACCATTTAATATTGCTCCCATTGCATGTTCTCTAACCCCAAAATAAATATTTTTACCAACTGGGTTTTCTTCACTTTGAATAGTTGATTTATCTAAATTAGTTTTACAAGACGATGAAAGGTCTGCAGAACCACCTAGGAAGAATGGACTTTTTGGTGAAATAAAATTCATAATCTTATGATTTGACTCTCTTAAAGTTTCCCTATATTCATCACTTATTTTAAATTTAGTATCATCAAAATCAATTACAAAAGCATTTCTTTCTAATAAATTTACTAAAGCATGTAAATTACTATTTTCTTCTTTTATATTAGTATATTCTTCTTGCCATTCTAAATATTTTTTAGAAACTCTCTTATTAACATAGTTTTGTAAATAATCTAAAACTTCTTTACTTACTTCAAATGCCTCATTAGTTATTTTATATTTATTTCTTATATTAGCTAAATCTTCACTATCTAAAGGTTTACCATGAACAGTATTTGTTCCTTCCAACTTAGAATCTTTGCCAATAGTAGTATTACAAATAATAATTGATGGTCTACTAGACTTCTTAGCTTGTTTTATAGCTTTAGATATTTCTTTATAATCTCCTCCATTTTTAACATTTATAATATTAAAGTCCAAAGCTTCAAAACGAATTTCAATATCTTCTGTAAATGTTTTTTTAGTATCACTATCTAATGAAATATTATTTTTATCATATAAAAGTATTAATTTATTTAAATTTTGAGTACTTGCAAAACTTAAAGCTTCGTAACTAACTCCTTCCATTAAGTCACCATCACCACATAAACAATATGTATAGTAATCAATTAAACTAGAGTTTTTATCTTCAATTTTTACAATTGAATTTAAATATCTTTCTGAAAGAGCCATTCCAACAGCCATACCTACCCCTTGACCTAAAGGACCAGTTGACACATCTACCCCTGGAGTAACTTTAACCTCAGGATGTCCCGGCGTTAAGCTACTAATTTGTCGAAAATGTTTAAGTTCTTCAACCTCAATATTATATCCCATATGATAAAGACAAGAATATAACAAAGCAGAACCATGACCTGCAGACATAACAAATCTATCTCTATTTATCCAATTAGGATTACTTGGAATTACATCTAAATGTTCTTTATATAAAGCATAGATAATCGGTGCAGCTCCTAAAACTATCCCAGGATGCCCACTTCCAGCCTTATTTATCATATCTAATGCTAACATTTTAATACTATTAATAGCTAAATAATCCATCTTACTCATTTTTACCACTCCTCGTATGATAATAAAATCATATCATAAAATAATAAAAAATGCAAAATAAAAAGAACCGTCGTCACGATTCTCATATGGAGCAGTCCGTCACATACCCCCGAGTGGCACTTATCACACCAACTCGCACAAATTTAGGCGGTTAATCTCTTATCCTCCTTATAAAAATGCATTACCATCTTTCCTAATAACCTTATAATAGCATAATATTCAGTGTGTGTCAATGGCTATTTAAAATTAAACAAAAAAAAGAACCGTCGTCACGATTCTTGTATGGAGCAGTCCGTCACATACCCCCAAGTGGCACTCAACACACCAACTTGCACAAATTCTGACCGTTAATCGCTTAACTATCGTATAAAAATGCTCTACCATCTTTCCTAATGACTTAATATTAGCATATTTTTTAGTGCGTGTCAATGGCTTTTGAAAAATCTTTTATAATTATTTTTTTAAAATATTTATAAATAGATTTCAATAATTTATTTTTCTTATAAAATCCACTATTTTTAACAATTCTTTCAAAAAATAATTTATATAACAATTCATTAATATGTTCTTTTACTTCTTCACTAGTAACCAAAACATTAAACATATATAATGCATAAGTAAGTTGTCTTATAGTAGAATTTGAAATTTTAGTATCATAAGTTTTTTTGTCTATTTTACAACTACGCAAATAATCTAAAACATCTGGATTAATTACATAATTATCAATAGTTTCATTTAAATTAGCTAATATCTTATTATTATGATAAACTCTATTTCTTAATGTAACAATTTCCTTTAACAAGCTAATATATTTTTTATCTTCTTTTATTCCAGCAAACTTAATAAAAAACTCATAAAATTCAATTAATTTACCAAATGGTAACACATCTAATAATTCTTCTATAGATATATTTTTATTTAAATTTTTAGTATATTTATTTTTAGTTTCTTTATTTAAATATTTTTTTATTACATCATTGTCTTTACTAGTTATTAAATTAATAATTCTAAACTTCAAATAATGTTCTATATCACTAATAATATCATAAAGTAAAAGTCTTAATTCAAAATCTATTATTGCTAAATCTTTTAAATATGCAAAATCTAAATCAATATATTTATTTACATACTTACCATCAATATAATATTTTTCAAACAAATTTTTATATAAACATATATTTCTATAATTATTATTTTGCTCTAAATATTTTATTGCTTCTTCTTCACTCATTTTTTTAAACTTAACATTTTCATTTTTTAATTCTTCTAACATTATGCCTCCCAAAGTTTAATATCTATTATAACATGCTATATACCCATTGTCTATCCTAAAACAAAATATTGTTTATTTTTATTTTATGTGATAATATATTGTTATGTCCTCGTAGTTTAGTTGGATAAAACAAGCCCCTCCTAAGGGTTAGAGCGCGAGTTCGACTCTCGCCGAGGACACCATAAAAAAAATTAATCCCGCACTTGCGGGATTTTTATAATTCTAATTTTATTCACTAATTGCTACTACATTATTACTCGAGGTATTCTCTAAATTACTAAACCTAACATTAGCAAGTAATATCATTCCTATTATAGCTAAATAGAAAAATAATACTCCACTATACTTTTTTAAAACATCTAACATATCCATTACCTCGTCTTTCTGATATTATTCTAATACATATATTTGTTCGTGTCAATAAAATAAATAACATTTGTTTGACTTTTTACAAATTATAGTGTAAAATAATATTTAGAAAAGGAGATTATTATGGAAGATAAAAAAGAACTAACAAAAAGACAAGAAGATGTGTTAAGCTACATAAAAAAATTTATTGCAGAACATGGCTATCCACCAGCTGTAAGAGAAATTTGTTCAGGAATGGGATTAAATAGTCCAGCTACTGTATTTGTGCATATTAAAAACCTTCAAAAAATGGGATACATCAGACAAGAAAGTAATAAATTTAGAACAATTGAATTACTTGTAGACAATGAATATTTAGACAAAAAAGAAGATGTTGTAAAAGTTCCTCTACTTGGAAAAATAACTGCTGGAAGTCCTATCACAGCTATTGAACAACCGGATGAATTTTTTGATTTACCTGCAGCATTAATGCCAAAACATGGTGAAGTATTTACCCTTCATGTAAGTGGTGAGTCAATGATTAATCGTGGTATATTTGATAATGATTATGTTATTGTAAAAAGACAACAAAATGCTAAAAATGGTGATATAGTTGTAGCAATGACAGATGAAAATGAAGTAACATTAAAAACATTCTACAAAGAAAGTGACCACATAAGATTACAACCAGAAAACGATACAATGGCTCCATTAATATTTAAAAACATCACTATTCTTGGAATAGCAATTGGTCTTTACAGAAAGATATAACAAACACAAAAAGTCTGATAATTTATCAGACTTTTATATTACTAACAAACTCAATTGTATATATTTAGTTTATCACAATCGGGTCGCTCATACTTCCCAAACCCGATACATAGCTTACCGAAGATTCAAGATTGAAGGACGGCCGGACACCAATGTAGTTGCCGACATTGTTGTGGTGCACGTCTCCAGTGCTGTTCACAATGAACGCAATGTAAGAATAGTCCGAATTGCGCGAAATTGTCCAATCATAATATCCCATGTGCATCCAATTTTGTGACCTTATTGTTGAACCATTTACACTTCCATCATAACTATAAAGTTTTGTTGTCCATGCACTTGGTTCCGTTGCAAACCCATACTCTGATACATACATTAAGCCTATTTTTGCACTATATGTTGTTGCATTATCTGTTGTATTTGTTGTTACTGGATTTACTATCTCATTTTGATATGTTGTTGCTGGTACTGATTGAGAAATATTTGCGTATGTATTCCCTCCTACTTTCCATGTTACTGTGGCTATTTTATTTGCCCAGGTCGTTCCTATGTTATTAATGAAATTCGTGTTTAAATTTGTTTTGTTAAGTAAACTTGTACTCCACGTATTTGTTGCACTATTAGTTGCTTTATAATAATTCCAATAATATCTATATATTGTTGTTAAACTTCCTTTATAATATAATGCATCTGGAGTACTTGTAGTCACATAGTCGCCATCTGTTCCTAGTAAATTACTATTCGCATAATCATATTTGATTAGTTTTACTAATTGTTTTTCACTTACTCCATGATAGCCTTCTCCAAATACTCCAATTATTCTGTACAAATTATCTGTTGGACATGGACTTGCATCTGAACCAAAACACACAAAGTTATTTGGGTTTGCTCCTGCATATCTATATGAATTATCTCCAGCTCCATTGGTTAAATTACTATCATGATAATATAGTGAATTGTCACCTTGCGTTCCTGTATATTGTTTTGCTATATAACAAGCCAAAGTACTAGTATCACATGTTTCATCAAATCTTGGTGGAACATATATATCAAAATACACATAACATTTATCTGATAAATTACCTGAAACTATCACTGCTTTCTTTGTATCATCCCAACTTAAGGTGGAACCATTTTCACATCTAGATAATTCTGTATTAAATTTATAACCTTCTGTTGGCCATCCACTCTGAGTAACTGTTTTATAATCTCCTGCTCCTGCGGTTTGTTCTAAATTCATGGAAATACCTTTAGTTATTTTAGTTTGATTATTACTATTATTTTCTACATAAGTATTTGTAGTTTTAAAATAATTAAAACTTGTAATAAGGGCAACCAATAAAACTAAAGTAACTATAGAAAATGTAATATATTTTTTCTTCATTTTTATCCATCTCCACAACAATATCACGCACGGATATTTTATTTTACATATCCATTTTAACCGAAAAAAAAAAAAAAAAAAAAGCACTATTTTCACGTATTTTGTGTAAATAGTGCTTTTTTTATATTATTTTACAAAAAATACAATGTAACTCAAGAAAGCAAGATATAAAATTAATACAATCCAACCATTAATCATATCTTTTTTCTCAGATTTATTTTTTATACCAATCGCCATTGTAGCTAAATAACCACCAATTAAACCACCAATATGAGCTCCATTATCAATACCAGGCATCATAAATCCAATAATTAAATTAAATAATATAACTGGAATAATTTGAGTTTTAATTGCATCATTTAAATATAATCTATAATGGTAACCAAAATAAAGTAAAGCTCCCATTAAACCAAATATTGCTCCACTAGCACCAACAGATACAATATTAGAATCCACAAATACTAAAGACATTAAACTAGCACTAATGGCACTAATTAAATAGATAAATACAAACTTACCTTTTCCAATTAAACCTTCAACACTTGGTCCAATAACTCTTAGGGAATACATATTTACAACTAAATGAATTAAACCAACATGTAAAAATGCACAAGTAAGAAGTCTGTATATTTCTCCATTTTTAATAAGTAATATATTATTAGCACCAAACTTAGCTAAAACATTAGCATCAAAATTAAAGAAATTATTACCATAAATACCTACAATAACATACATTAATATACAAATTAAAGATATTATATTTGTAAAAATAATTCTTTTCGGAGAAAAAACATCATTAAATTTTTCATTTTCTTTTTCAGTTTTTTCATTTATATCATTAGTAACATTAATAATTAATTCTAAACCATCATCAGTTTCTAACAATTCATTTTTTATACTAGGAAAGCTCTTTACAATCTCACTATTAAAAATATCTTTTATATCTTCAACTCTAATAGTTTCAATATTTTTAATATTACCTTCATCAACTTTTTTACTTAAATCTAAGCATATATTTAAAGCATTTATTTTAAAAGACATTGTTTTCTTCTTAATTTGTCTCATTATATGTTTCATTTTAAATATATCAAATTCAAATTGTTCTTCATTTATAATTGAATTACAACTAATTCTAATAATTCTATATGGCCCATTTAAATTTTCTAACCATATTTCATCTTTAACTCCTTGAACATTTATCGGAGCATAATTTTCTTTTGTAACAAAATAATGAACTAAACTCATCATTACTTGGTCACTTTTTCTAATTAACACATTAGACATTTTTCCATCTCCTCGTCATAATATTTTACAATAAATCATATATTTAGTAAAGAGGTGTCATATGATAGAATACCTATTTTACATAATAAGTCTATTTTTATTAGTAACCATCTTACTTAAAATAAATAATTATCATTTATTTAATGAGGCTTTAATATTTTCAACTGCTACAAACTATTTATTATGTTTTTCAACATCATGTTTCTTTTATTATTTTCATAATTATTTATTTGCACTAATAAGTTCTATTCTTCTCTTACTTGCATCAATTCTTTTACTACATGATATTAAAAAAGTACTCGGTTACATCCCTCTTACATCAATACCTTACTTATTAATTAACATTTATTACTTCTTTAAAATACTTATAAATTATCTATAAAATCTTGAAATTCTTTTGGTAAATCACTATTAAATTCTAACAACTCACCTGTTATTGGATGTTTAAATCTTAAATATGCAGAATGTAAAAATTGTCCAAAATCTGTACAAGATTTATTAGAATAAACTGGGTCATTATGAACTGGATAACCAATATATGCTAAATGAACCCTAATTTGATGAGTTCTTCCTGTTTCTAAAACTAATCTAACTAAAGTATAATCTTTATATTTTTTTATTACTTCAAGATTAGTTATAGCTTTTTTACCATCCTTACATACTTCCATTTTATCAAAATATTGCTTACTTCTTCCAATCGGAGCATCAATAACTGCCTTTTCTTGGGGAAAAACTCCATCTAGTAATGCAATATATTCTCTATGAATTCTTTTATTTTTGAAATCATCTGCTAATAACTCATGAGCTTTATCATCCTTAGCAATAATCATTAAACCACTAGTATCTTTATCTAATCTATGAACTACACCTGGTCTAAATTCTTCCCCTTTACTTAATGTTTTATTATAATAAAGTAAACCATTTACTAATGTATTATTATTGTTACCCGCACCAGGATGAACAACAACCCCACTATCTTTATTTATAACCATTAAATACTCATCTTCATAAACAATATCAATATCCATTTTAGTAGCTTCTAAAGTCATTTCTTTAACAAAACCATCTTTAATTAATATTACATCACCAACTTTAACCTTATATGATGCTTTAATACTTTTACCATTAACTAAAATATATTCTTCTGCTAGCATCTTAGTTATGGTTTCTCTACTAAAATCTATCTTACTTGCTAAATACTTATCTATTCTTATATCATTTTCATTTACTATTACTTCCATACTTATCTTCTCCCTTAAATATTGCATATATTATAAGGATAAAACCTATTACCAATGCAACATCTGCTAAATTAAATACTGGATACTCATAACCCCCAATATAAAATTTCAAATAATCTATTACATAACCATTAACTACTCTATCAAACAAATTACCTAAAAGTCCACCATAAACAAGACTAAATGCTACTACGTTTCTTCTATTATCCAAGAAGTTTTTTTGATAAATCATCAAAAAAACAAATGATACTACTGCAATTCCAATAAGTAAAAACCTGCTTCCTTCAAACGTACTCCATGCTGCTCCTTCATTATATACTTTCGTTAAATAGAAAAATTTAGGAATAATACTTTTTAAAATTCCATAATAAAATGACTTATCAACTATATATTTAATAAGTATATCAAATAAAAAAATAATAATAGCAATCAATAAACTTTTTTTCTTCATGCTATTATTTTATCACATTTTTCATTTTTTTACTAGTATACAATCTGCCCCAATTTTAGTTATATCTGCAAAACTAAAACTAAACTCACTACTTTTAAGCATCTTTCTAAATATTTTTTTATTCTCCGCCACCAAACTTATTACTTTTCCTTCACTATCTACTTCTGCATCAACAATTCTTCCTAAATTAGCCCCAGTATTAACACTAATAATATCTTTATTTTGAAGTTCACTTAAATACATAATATCCCCCATAAATTATATGTTTTACTTTATTAATTTACGCACATTTTCAATTGCACTTTTCTCTAATCTTGATACCTGTGCTTGACTAATACCCAACTCATCAGCTATTTCCATCTGTGTTTTACCAATCATAAATCTTTGTAGCAAAATATTTTTCTCTCTTTCTTTAATTTTCAAAAGAGCCCTTCTTAAAGAAATAATCATATCTTTATCACTATTTTTATCTTTAACATCAGCTATCTGGTCAAATAAATAAATTGTATCCCCACCATCATTATAAATTGGTTCAAAAATACTTGCGGGGTCTCTCATGGCATCCATAGCATAACCCACTAAATACTCAGGAATATCTAAAGCTTCTGCAATAACATTCGCCGGAGCTTCAACCCCATAATCACTTAAATATTGTTCTTTAAACTTAATAATTTTATAAGCCAAATCTTTCGTACTTCTACTAATTCTAACTGCAGTATTATCTCTTAAATATCTTTTAATTTCTCCAACAATTAAAGGAACTGCATAAGTAGAAAGTTTAAGACCATAAGATAAATCAAAATTATCAATAGCTTTAATTAACCCAATAACACCGACTTGAAATAAATCATCCAAATTAACATTACCTTTATTAAACGTTCTAAGAATACTTAAAACAAGTTTTAAATTTCCATTAATTAGTCTATCTTTAGCATCTAAATTACCATTTTGATATTCTACAAACAACTTAGTCATTTCTTCATTACTTAAAACTTCAATCTCACTAGTATTAATACCTGTTATATCAACTTTATATTTTGCCATAAAATAAATCCTTTCCCATTATTTATGGCAAGGATTTATTATTTTTATACATTTATTTTATTAAAACAATCTAATACTTCAAGCATTTCTCTAGAAATTCCACTTGTATCACCAGACATTTCCATATTCTCTTTTAAAACATCATTAACTATTTCTAAAGGAATATATCTTAAACTAAAATTACCATCTAATTCTTCTAATGTATAATTAGTTTTTTTTAAATCTGGTATTCTATCATCATTTATTACATAATAATAAATTACTATTTTAGTATTAACATTTTCACTTGGATAATCCTTATAATAAGAATTTCTCACCACGAACGGATTTAAGTTGCTTGTATCAAACTCTAATCCCGTTTCCTCTTTAAGTTCCCTACGAAGTCCCAAAAGCAAGTCTTCACCAGCTTCAATATGTCCACCAGGAAATTGATATTCACAATGTGAATGTCCTAATAATATTTTATTATCACTAGTTATTATTAAGGCTTTAACTCGAGTAACTTCATTATTTATATCACTTTCTAACAAATTATTTTTATTTTTTACTATTTCTATCATTTTTACTACACCAGCTACATTGTACCAAATTCTTTCTTTTTTGACAATTTATTCTTGTAATAATTTTATATTTTTGCTAATATATTAATAGAAAGGAGCTAAAAAAATGTACGATTACGATTATATAGCTGGTGAAACAACAAAAGCAGCTGCAAATGTTGCCGGAACCCTTATCTGGACAATAATTGCTTTTATTATTGCTATTGCAGCAGGTATCATGGTTTACTTTATGTTTGTTAAAAGTGATAAACAAGTAAGTGAAAATCTAAAAAAACTAAAAGATTTATTAGATTTTAAAACAATGTTAATTGAACCTATTTTAAAGGTTGTATACATTTCACTTACAATATTCGTTATATTATTCTCATTTGGTTTAATATCAACTAGTTTCGTTTCATTTTTATTAACATTAATATTTGGACCAATCATTATAAGAATTGCTTATGAATTAATGATGATTAATATTATGATTTGGAAAAACACAAAAGAAATTAACGAAAATATCAAACCTAAAGTAGCAAAAAAAGAAGCCAAAGAAGAAAAAGAAACAAAATAAAAGATGCATTCGCATCCTTTTATTTTGCTTTCTTTTTTGGAAATAATATATCTCTAACTCCATAGAAATATTGACATCCAGAAATTACTGATAATACCACTGCAGCAATTAATAAAATATCTGCAACAGGGAACCCAATAAGTTCAAATGGTAAATTATAAAACATAGTAAGAGTAAGACCACTCATCATACAAATAGTTTTTATTTTTCCAAGTATTGATGCTGCCACAACTTTACCATTTTGTCCAGAAATCATTTTACAAGAGTCAACAACTATATCTCTTGAAATAATAACAACTGGTATAACAATAGAAATAATTCTATCATAAGCTAAAATAATAAGTAAACCATTAACAAGTAATTTATCTGCAATAGCATCCATTACTTTTCCAAAATCCGTAACCATATTATTTTTACGAGCTAAATATCCATCTAAAAAATCTGATGTCGATGCTATTAAAAATATAATACCTGCAATAATATATTTTAAATTAACATTTATATTAACTACTTGATAAACAGGAAACTCTACTCCAAGTTGGCTCCACGGAAGTAAAAGCAACAAAAGTAATAAAACTGATAAACATATTCTTGTAATTGTAATTTTATTTGGTAAATTCATAAACTTCCCTACTTTCCATAACTTATTGTATCAGTAACATTTCGATTTATAGTAACTTGTTTAACTGACCACACAATTGTAAATAAAACTAATAAAAATATTAAAGCATAAATTGTTATATAAACCCATTTATTATATTTTTTAGTCTTTTTTGTATATGGAGATGCTATTTCATCATCTTCTTTTTTTTCTTCTTTTATCTTAAGTTCAATAGTTTTCTCAATTTCTTTAATAGGTATTTTTGAAGTATATTCAAACATATACTCATTAAATTCATCTATTAATTCTTCTTCATTTAAACCTAAATATTTAGCATAACTAGATATATATTCTTTTAACTCAAATATATCTTTAAATGCTCCTGTTCTTCCATCTTCAATATTTTCTAGTATTTCTACTTTAATATTTAAATCTTTACTTGCTTCATTTAAACTAACACCTGATGACTCCCTTGCATACTGAAGCTCCTCACCAATTTCGTTCAAAACTTTTTCACTCCTTTTTCAAATTAAAAAAATAAAAAATAATCTTAATAAGCCATGTTTTGTTCTTCATAAAGAAGAGGCAAATATTTATCTTACATTTCTGCACCCAAAGTAAATTCATTTCTTTACTTTAAGCTCCCCTACCATAATTTGGGTTTCTCGCTTGCGGGGTTTACCACGTTCCACCTACAAAGTTTCCTTTGTAACTCGTCTCTTTGGCACTTTTATATCTAATAAAACCATTTAAGGTTTCCTCGAAGCCGTTAGCATACACTACCTTAGGTTATTTTTTTCCTAAGCACAAACACTACAGACATCGCAGTCTGTGCGAGCATGGACTTTCCTCTATATAACTATTTTATATAGCATTTGCCACTAGATTATTCATTATTTCCATAAACTACTTTTTCAAGTTGACTAATTCTTTTTAATAAATCAACATTATTCATACTTCTAGAAGGTGCATCACTACTTGTACTTGCTACTTCTTGAAGTCTTCTTATTTCTTGTTTTAACTTAATATTATCATCAGTTAAATCTTTAATATCTTTTTCTAATTTTCTTACAATATTAGAATATTCCGTATAATCACGGATAACCATATCCAAAAACTTATCAACTTCTTGAGGTCGATATCCCCTGGCATCAATCTTAAATTCTTTCTCAAGTATTTCTTGAGGAGTTAAATATAATCGATCGTTATACAAAAATATCACCTACTAACAAGAAAATTATATCTTAAATTTTTAGATTAGTCAATATCTCTCCCACTACTAATTTCTTCCACATCCAAAAATGGGACATTCAAAGTACCCCAATCTAAATTTTCCATCATTATATTTATATAGTATTCCATTCTCATTTCCTTCACCATTAAAATAATACACCAAAATTCTAAAAAAAACATTACTTTCGACAAAAGAAGTCAAAACTTTTATTGTCTATATTTGACAAATAAGGTTTCCTATCTTCAAAAAAACTTAAAAATATGTTATAATACCTCTAGGTGATTAAATGTTATATCCTAATAATATTAAAAAAACATATAAAAAGGAAATATCTCATAAAAATCGTGGTATGAGTCTTGAATATTTAATTGAACAAGAAAATACTTACTATAGAGATAATGATATCGCCTACATTTATAAAAAACCAACTCCAATTAGAGTTGTAAAAACTGAATATTGTTCTTATGGTAAAAGAATAACAGATGCTTTTTATGAAATGCCATCCACACTAGACTTTAATGGAATATATCAAGGAAAATACATTGAATTTGATGCTAAAGAAACTAATAATAAAACTTCTTTTCCCTTATCCAATGTCCATCCTCATCAAATAAAACATATAAGAAATATTCAAAACCATCAAGGTATTGTATTCTTAATAATAAGTATGAATGATGAATATTTTATATTAATGGGTAAAGATTTTCTAAACTTTATTGATAATGAAACAAGAAAAAGTATTCCTTATGAATATCTAGAAAAAAATGGAATAAAAATAAATATGACTTTAAAAGGATTAGATTATTTAAGTAAATTAAAGGAGATAATATGAAAAAGTTAAAATTAAAAAAAATTAATTTAAAGAAAAAATCGACTGGAAAAGGAAATAAAAAAGTTTTTACTAAAGATAATATACTTTCAATTATTTTAATTGCAGGTATAGCTATAATTTCAATTGCTTTAGTATTTGCTCTTTACATAATTATTTCTTCACCAGATTTTGATAAAGATAAATTGTATTCAAAAGAGTCTAGTGTATTATATTTTAATGATGGTAAGACTGAACTTGCTAGACTTGGTCAATATGATAGAGTTTTAGTAAATTATGATGAATTACCAGAAGTTCTAATTGATGCTATTGTTGCTACTGAAGACTCAAGGTTCTTTCAACATAATGGTTTAGACATGGCCCGTTTTGCCAAAGCAAGTGTTGGACAAATCCTAGGTAATGATAAAGCTGGTGGAGGTTCTACCTTAACAATGCAAGTTGCAAAACAAATATATTCTAATAAAGAAAGTCATGGTATAAAAGGTATAATTCGTAAATTTCAAGATATATACATGGCAGTATTTAAACTAGAAAGTAATTATACAAAAGAAGAAATAATAGAGTTCTATATAAATAGTCAATGGTTTGGGTCAACAGGTTCCCTAAACAACTCAGGTTTTGCTGGAGTTGAACAAGCATGTCAAAACTTCTTTGGTAAATCAGTTTCAGATATTTCTCTAGCTGAAGCATCAATTATTGCAGGTATGTTTCAAAATCCTGTTTGGTATAACCCATATACCTACCCTAACAATACTAGAAAGCGTCAAAAAACAGTTTTAACATTAATGGTAAATCATGGATATATTACTGAAGAAGAAAAAAATGCTGTTTTAGAAATTCCCATTGAATCTTTATTAGTAAAAAAAGAAGCTGATGGAAATGGTGAAAGCCGTGCAGCAATTGACTATGTAATTAATGAAATAAAAAGTGATACTGGATATGACTTACGTGAAGTTCCAATGAAAGTTATAACAACAATTGATAAAGATGCTCAAGAGGTTTTAAATAAACTTGAAAAAGGTGAAATATATAAGTTTCCAAATGATGCAATGCAAGAAGGTATAGCTATTACCGATATGACAACTGGTGGCTTATCAGCAATATCTGGTGGTAGAAATTATGGAGCTCGTGGAACAAACAGAGCAACTATTAAAAGACAACCTGGGTCAACAGCCAAAATTCTATTTGACTATGGACCTTACATTGAATACTTAAATGGTTCACCAGCATCCTTATTCTTAGATGAAGAAACAACTTATACAAATGGCACACCAATAAAGAATGCGGATGGTAAATATAATGGTTTAATGACAATGCGTGATGCTCTAGCAGCATCAAGAAATATCCCCGCATTAAGGGCTTTCCAAGCAGTTAATAAAGAAAATCCAGATTATATTAAAACATTTGTAAAAAGTCTAGGCATTAACTATGGTGATGAACTTTATGAATCTGCAGCTATCGGTGGTTTTGATGGTGTAAGTCCAGTGCAAATGTCTGCAGCATATGCAGCATATGGACGTGGTGGATACTATATTGAACCATATTCATATACAGAAGTAACTTTACTAGATACTGGTAAAGTATATAAAAAACAAAATGAAAAAGTCAAAGTTATGAGTGAAGAAACTGCTTACATGATTACAAGTATTTTAATGACTGCTGCTGAACGTGGTGTTGGGGGTGTCAAAGTATATGGTACAAACATCGCTGCTAAATCCGGTACAACAAACTTAGATAAAGCAACAACTGAAAAATTAGGAATTCCTGCATCAGCTACTAGAGATGCTTGGAACATTACTTACTCCCCAGAATATTCAATAGCTTTATGGATTGGATATGACATCAATAATTCAGAACATTATTTAACAGCAACAATCGGTGGTAGAGTTAGAAATGCTGTTATGAAAGCTGTTGGATCTAGAGTATATTCTAAAAACAAAACATTCAGTGTTCCAAGTGGCATCATTGAAGTAGAAATTGAAAAAGAAACATTCCCTACTCAACTTGCCAGTGAATTTACTCCAGACAGTTTAAGATATACAGAAATATTTAAAGAAGGTACTGAACCAACTGAAACTTCAGCAAGATTTGATAAACTAAGTTCTCCAACAAATGGTTCATATACATTCGATGGCACAAAGATAAAATTAACATGGAACGGAATTAAAACTCCAGATGCTATTAACACAAGTTATTTAAAAGATTATTTCAATAAATATTATGACACTAGTGCTAATAAGTATTATGAAGAAAGAATTGCTTATAACAATACTTATATAGGTTCTCTAGGTTACAACATTTATGAAAAAAATGATGATGGAACCCTTAATTACCTCGGTCGTACTGATGGTACAAGTTATACAGTAACAAATAGCACCGGAGGTAACAAAACATATGTAATAAAATCAGCATACTCACTATTTACTAAAAATATGAGTGATGACCTAACAATTAAAGTAAATTCAAACATTGATAGTAACATTGAAGATATTATAAAACCAAATCCTAGTGATGATACAGACACTGAAAAGAATTATGGATTAGATTAAAAAAAGAGTCAGGCACATGACTCTTTTTTAATTCAGAAACGTAAATTGGAAATTTTATAAAAGATTTAATTCTTCCTTTATGCCCTTTTGCAATATTTTTGAAAAATTAATACCTTTTGCTTCTGCCAATAATTTTAACCACTCAGGCATAGTTACTGTAGTTTTTACAGTTTTTGAAGAAATTTTTCTTTCATGTTCTAAAACATCTAACTCTACCATTGTAATAAACTCATCTTTCCCAACTTTAATATTCATATAATTATAAGTTGGAACAGGTAAAACTTCATATTCTGGTAGCATATTATACAAAGCATCTTGTGCCATATAATATGCTTCATTAAACCCATTACCAAATGTAAAAATATTATCAAAATCAATAAATCTTACATTATATGAATTTCCTTCTTTAGAAAAAATTGCTGGATAAAAATAATTATTCATAACACAAATTCTAAATGGTAATTTATTGTAACGAGCGGGATTATAATTTAATCCCTGTACTCTTTACAATGTTTGATAAAGTACCCGCAGGGATATCACCTTTATGGTTGGGAACAATACAAACCTGTGTGCCTTTTTTGTATTTTAAATGTGAACCTTTTTGACTCACTAGAACCCAACCATCTTTACGGAGTGATTTTATCACTTTTTTTACAACTACCATTTACGCTCCTTTCTAATATATTATAGCAAAAAGCAAAACACGTGTCAACACATATTTCGCTTTTTTCACATATTCTATTTTTTCACATTGCTAAATTTACATTGAAAAGGACATTTATAACAATCTGGCTTTATGCTTTTACAAGTATATCTTCCAAATAACACTAATTGATGATGAACTCTACTCCATTTATCTTTTGGAAAAAACTTCATTAAATCTTTTTCTATTTTTAAAACATCATCACTTTTAGTTAATCCTAATCTTTTAGAAACTCTAGCTACATGAGTATCTACAGCAATGGCAGGAACATCATATATATTTGATAAAACCACATTACAAGTTTTTCTACCCACACCAGGTAAACTTTCTAAATAATCTCTATTATTTGGAACAGTTCCTCCATAATCACTCACTAATTTTTTAGCAATTTCAATTATATAAACCGCTTTTCTTTTAAAAGTACCAACTGGTCTAATAATTTTTTCTATATCGTTAATATCAGCATCAGCTAAAGAAAAAATATCATATTTAGAAAACAACTCTTTAGTAACTAAATTTACTCTTTTATCAGTTGATTGAGCAGCTAAAACAGTAGCAATTAATAATTCATAATCTTTATTATATAATAGTTCACAGACAGGATTAGGAATAACTTTATCTAATTTTTCTATTACTTCCCTACTTTTCATTTAACCAATCAAAATTCATAACACTAGTTTCATATGATGGAGCTTCTGGTTCTTTTTCCATAGCATTCTTTATATCCTCCGGTGCTTTAATTCCTTTCTTATTCCATTCATTTAATATTCTATCAATATATCTTAAATTAGTTACACCATTATAAACAGCTTCTCTTAAAGCAGCTATAATTAACTCTTCACTATATCCCCCATCAATCCAAGCATTAATTATTTCATAATCCATAGTAGATAAAGTTCTTCCAAATTCTCTTTCAAATACTTGATATATATCATCTTTAGTTTCTTTCTTTTCATTTTTCTTATAATCACTTCTTATTTCATTATAAAAATTATCTAAAGAAACTCTTTCTCTAATCTTACCTAAATCATCTTTTTCAGCATCAACTTTAATTAATCTTTTAGCCATCAAAGAACCATAAGCAGTTAAAACATCTTCTTCTTTCATATTAAGACATTTAGAAACAACTTTCATATCAAATACTTCATCAAATACATTATCAAAATAAAGTAAAAGTAAAAATTCATTTAAAGATAAATTCAATTTCAAGGCTTCTTTAATAAATATAGTTTCTGCCACAAATTTTTTATTATCTTTAAACATAATTCTCACTTCCTTTTCTCTAAATATTTTAATATCTCACTTTTTTTATTTTTTAATCTATAATTTAATATTTCTTTTTCTATTATTTTATATGTTTCTCCGATTACTTCTCCAACACCAACTATAGAACTAATCTCTTTACTTGTTATATCTATATCTTCTCTTGATTTAATAGGTAATTTATTATACATTTTACTAATTTTAGTAGTTTTAATATTTAATATTTTACCTGCTACTCTAGATATATATAACCCATATTTATATAATATTTCATTATCAATTTTACCAAAATCTAATACCTCGGTAATTTTTATTATATTCCCTTTTTCAACATTTGTAAATGGTATATTTAAAACTTTTACTTGAGCCCACATTCCAAGCAAGTCATCAACATAGTTTATATCATCATAATTAATCTCTAAAACTTCACTAATTTTAGTATCTTTCATTAATTCTAAACCATATTTATAGTTCTTACTAATTAATATTTTATCAAGTTCATTTTTAATTCTTTCTTTAGATAAATCTCCAACTAAATAACTATATTCTTTTATTTTTTCATACAATTCATCTTCTATTTTAAAATCAAGTATACACGCAAATCTAATTGCTCTCATTATTCTTAATGGGTCTTCCTTTAACTTTACATCAATACTCCCTATCATTTTAATAGTTCTTCTATCTAAATCTTTACATCCATTAAGTAAATCAATAATCTTACCATTTTTATTCATACAAATAGCATTAATAGTAAAATCTCTTCTTTCTAAATCTTCTTTTAAATTATTAATATATACTACCTTACTTGGTCTTCTATTTACATAATTTAAATCTTTTCTAAATGTTGTTATATCAACATTTAATTTATCTACTTTAATATTTACACTACCATAATTATTTTTACTACTATTAAAAATTCTATGTATATCTTTAGGTAGTGCATCAGTTGCTATATCAACATCAAAAGACGTAACTCCAAGTAAATAGTCACGAACATAACCTCCAACTAAATAGGCTTGATAACCTTCATTCTCTAAAGTTTCTAATATTTTCTTAATATTTTTTTCCATTTAAATTCCCTATTTAATTATATCAAACTTCCAAGAAAAAAACATCTATTTTCAAGATGTTTTACATTTTATTTAGCAATAATAGAAAATATTAAACCTTCAATACTACTATAAAAAGTTATTTGGGTGTTGTTAAAATTAATATTTTCTTCAGCTACATCCATAATTTCACACATACTATTTTCATAATTATAATATAGTATTGCATAATTTTTATATTGTTCGGACAATTGTGGAACAGTAATAAGATATTCATAATTTCCTTCTTCATCTTTTTGAAGAATACCTTGATCCTTAGGTTCTGCCAAAACAGGTAATGTTACAAAAGAATAATCTTTATAAAGTAATAAATTATCATTAACATCAATAATATTTTCTTCTTTAAAATTCCATAATAATTTAACATTTTCATAATTTGGAATATCTCCATAAAGATTACCATTCTTTATTCTGTTGCTTACATATTCACTATAATAATTAATATAATATTCATCAGAGCTAATTTCTTTAATTACTTCTGCACTCTGTTTAATAAACTTGAAGTCATAATCTTTGGTTATTCTATCATTCAAAGGAATATAATACCCAAAAGTATTAAACTCACTTTTACTCCATTCTAAAAATGACATTCCTTGCTCAGATTGATATTCAACACTATCAATTTTAAACGTAATTAATGGTAATTTATCAAAATAAAAATAACATTTATCAGTTAATCTTCCATTTATTTTCACCGCATTATTTTCATCATCCCAGATTATTGTTGAACCATTTTCACATTTAGATAAATCATTATTAAGGGCATAACCCCATAAAGGCCATGTACTCTGTGTAACTAATTTATAATCACCAGAGCCTGCAGATGTTTCCAAATTCATTGATATTCCTTTAGTTAATTTTGTTGAATTATTTACATTTTCTTTTTTATAAATATTAGTTGTTTTTAAATATTTTGAATAACCTAAAAATGATACTAATAAAGTTAGTGTAACAATTGATAAAATTATATATTTTTTCTTCATTTGACATCATCTCCTTAACAATATCACGCACGGATATTTTATTTTACACAATCATTTTAACCGAAAAAAAAAAAAAAAAAAAGCACTATTTTCACACATTTTGTGTAAATAGTGCTTTTTATTCTGAAATTAACATAGTTTTTTATAAAGCAATTCTACTTTTCTTTTTTAACAGATGCATCATATATTTCTTTAATAGTATTATCTAAAGTATTATTGAATTCTTCATCACTCATATTAACATTTAAACCTTCAAGTAAAGCTCTAGAAAATGATGCAATCATTTTTTTATTTTGTTTTAGTTTTTGACAAGCTAAATCTCTTTCATAACCTCCAGATAAAGCTACAATCCTTAAAACATTCTTATGTCTTAATAAATCATTATAATAATTTGGAACTTCTGGTAAAGTAAACTTAAACATTAAATAATCTTCTTTTTTAGTTTTATCTAAATGTTTTAAAATTTCATTTCTCATAAAAGTTTCAATTTGTTTTTTATTAGCAGCATCAATATCAACTTCAGGTTCAATAATAGGAATTAAGCCATGAGCTATTATTATCTTTGCTAAATTAAATTGTTGTTCAACTATTTTTTTAATCCCATATTCATTATATTCTTTTATAACACTTCTCATTTTAGTACCAATAATACCATATTTTTTAGCATTTTCTAAAGACACTTCTAAATTAGGAATATCTTTTAGTAATTGAACCCCACCATCAATATCTTCTAAACCAACATCTATTTTCAAAAACGAAAGTATACCTTTATCACTTAAATACTTAACAGTATTAACACCATCAATATTTCTTTCCATTGTATTTTTAAAAAGTATTACTCCAAGTATTCTTTCATCAAACACATCACTTTTAATTATTCTAGAACGCATCTCATGAATAAAATCAAACATAACATCATCACTTGTAATTAAATCTTCACTTATCCCATAATTAGCTAATGTCCTCTTACTACTTCCTCCACTTTGGTCTAAAGCAGCAATAAATCCTTTCTTATTTTTTAATATATCAATTATTTCCATTTCTTACCTCCATCTTAATTAATTTTGCATGTAATACTACTCTATCATTTTCTTTATAACAAGTTGATAAAGTAAGTATTTTATCTTCTTCATTTAAACTAACATCAAATTTATATTCACTTCTATTTTGTAACATTTCTAAAAACTTAACATATTCTTCATTATTATTAAAATCTATATCTAAATAATCACTAACCTCAGGTATTCTATAAATACTAAATACTTGCCATAATGTATTTTCATATTCTGTAGATAATTTAACAACATGATTATCACTATTATTATACCAATTACTTTTAGTAATATTTTTTAAAGACCCAAACATTGTTCCATCCACTCTACCATGAGCATAAAGTATTGTATTTTTATCAAAATCTTTAACACTATTTCGATAATCCATAAATACCCAACCTGCAGAATTATATTTATTATTAAAATCTTTCTTTAAATAATATGTATTATCAAAAGTTTGAACAAAAGGATAATTTATATTAGTACCATTTACTTTAATCCATCCTACAGTATCACTATTAATACTTTTTAATTTACTAAAATCAACATTTATTAAATTCATTTTAATATAATCCCAATAAGGATTTTCACGTTGTACTTCTTCTTCCTTCGGAGGATTAACTATAATAGTTTCTGAAGTATCCTTTACTTCTTCAACATTTACTTCATTATTAATTTTTTCTATTTGTTTTTCTGTACTTCTAGCATCATTACTCCATAAAAGTATTCTAGCTCCACTATAACCACCGAATATAACAAATAAAACTAAAAATAAATAAACAAATTCTTTTCTTAAAAACAATATTTTCTTACGGTTTACTTTAATCTCTTCTTTTTCTATATTTTCTTCATTACTTAAAGTATCCCCAATATTTAATCCTTTTAATATTTCATATGTTAATTTTTTATCTTCTTCTTTTAATTTCTTCTTAGTTTTCTTATCCGCTTTTATAGTAATCACCTTTATTTATCTAATTTTATTTCTATTGTTTTATCTACTTTTATTTCATGATATTTAACTCCACAAGCATCAAATAATCTTCTTGATGCTATAGCATTATCTTCATTATGGTATTTATCACTTAGATAAATTACTTCTTTAATTCCTGATTGAATAATAGCTTTAGCACATTCATTACAGGGAAATAAAGCTACATATATCTTAGAATTTTCTAAATCTCTTTTATTACCTCGAAAATTAAGTATTGCATTAAGTTCAGCATGACAAACATACATATATTTTGTATTTAAAGCTTCACCTTCTCTACTCCATGGAAACTCATCATCATGAAAACCATTCGGAGCCCCATTATACCCAATTGACAAAATTCTATTATCATCACTTACTATACAAGCCCCAACTTGTGTTGATGGATCTTTACTTCTTAAAGCAGATAATTTTGCAATTCCCATAAAGTATTCATCCCAAGATAAATAATCAGCTCTTTTTTTTGTATTCATTTATACCACCATCCTTTATAATTGTACCAAATTTTTTAGAAAAATAAAAGAGCTGTTGAAAAATTATCATTTATTTTCTAACAACTCTACTAGGTTTTATATTTGCTTTATTTATTTTAATCAATTTAATATATTCATTTATATCAATAGAACTAACTATATCAATAAATTCATCTATCATTTCTTTTGATAAAATACATTCTTTATATTCAAAACCAGGATAATATTCACTTGGATAACTTTTATAATCATTTTTATCTATATTATATTTATCAGAAACATATTTTTCTAAACAATTATAAGCAAAATACAAATCTTCTCGAAATTTTTCATAACTATTTTCTAATAAATATTTTTTACTAAAACACTCATCAAAAAACAAATAATCAGTTACTAAATGAAGAAACCACCCTAATTCAAAATCATTTAATTCTTTTCTTCCTTTTAAAAATGAATATAAATTAACTTTACTTTGTAAATAACTAACATTATTAGTTCCTCGATTACTATCAGTATAATGAGCTTGATTTTTATCATCTGCAGCATCCGGATATAAACTACCAGCTATAAAATTATCATAATCGTATATATTATTTCTTTCATAATATTTTTTAGCAACAGCTAAATGTATTGCAGAACTAGCCATTATTTTAAATAATCCTTTATTACATCTAAATTATCCATACTAATATCTATATTATTACTTTCAAACATATCTTTTAGTACAAACTTTTTATTATTTATTTCATCTTCACCAAGTATTATTACATATGGAATATTTTCTCTATTTGCAAAATCAAGACTTCTTTTTAATTTTCTATCTTTCATTTCAATTTCCACATTTATTCCCATTTCTCTTAGTTTATTAGCTAAATCTAATGCTTCAATTTTAACTCCCATTGGAATAATAAATACTTCAATACTATTATTTTTATTAAATTCATCTCTGGTTTTTAATATTTCAAAAATTGATGTTAATCCAAAACTTATACCCACCGCTGGATATTTTTCTCCATCATTAATATATTCAGTAATCATGTTATCATATCTTCCACCACCACCGATAGAACTTGTAACAACACCACTTTTATCATAAACTTCAAATACATTACCAGTATAATAATCTTGACCACGAGCAAGAGTTAAATCAAGAACGCAATTTTCATTATATCCTAATTTTTCAATATAATTACTTAAACTATCAATTTCCATAATACCAGTTTTTAATACTTCATTATTACTATTTTCAAACTTACTCTTAATACTTTTTAAATCCATTTTAAACATTGCAAGTAAACTATTTACTTTAGTTTCTTCAATACCTAAATCTACTAAATACTTAATAAGTTCTGCCTCAGTAATTTTATTCATTTTATCAATTATAGTAATAACACTACTTATTTTGCTTTCTTCAATTCCAACTTCACTAATTAGGCCACGCATTAAATTTCTATTATTATATTTAATAATGATATCAATATCTAATCTTTTAAAAGCTGTAATATATAAACTTAATAATTCTGCTTCGACTAACTCTCCCGAAATACCTACAACATCAGCATCACATTGTGTAAATTCTCTATCTCTACCAACTTTAACTGGGCCATCTCTAAAAACCTTAGCTATCTCATATCTTTTAAATGGAAAACTAATATTATTTTTATTTAAAGCAATAAACTTTGCAAATGGTACAGTTAAATCATATCTAAGACCTAACTTACGGTCCCCTTGGTCAGTTAATTTATATATTTCTTTTAATAAATCATTATTTTCATCATACTTATCTACAAGCATATCTAAATAACATAGTATTGGTGTTTCAATTGGTTGATATCCAAATTCTTCAAAAGTACTTTTTAAAATACCATTTATATAATTTCTAATTTTTTGTTCTTTAGGTAAAAAATCATAACCACCTTTTACATTTTGTATTTTCATATTTAATTTCCTTTCTAATATTAAAAAACAAGCACTCTAATAAAGCACTTGTAACAACTTTAATGTCGTAACTCCAAGTGCATAATTTTATGATGATGAAAAAACTTTTCAAAATCATTCATAAAAAACACCCTTTCAAAACACCTAAATTATAACATATTAAAGATATTTTTGTCAAAAAAATATACCATTTATAACAAATATATGTTATAATCAATATGTACTTGCCTGTATGGCGGAATTGGTAGACGCGATAGACTCAAAATCTATTTTCATTAGTGGAGTTCCGGTTCAAGTCCGGATACAGGCACCAAATTTGATTATTACTAAAAAATGTTAACTAATAAGTTAACATTTTTTTGCATTTTAAAGCCAAGTAATTGACAAACGCATACAATTTTTGTTATTATTTATTCATGAGCACTGGAAATGACTACGGTCATCCAGTCTTTTTTTATTTTAAAGCAAATATTTTACTTTAATATTCCATAACCAAACTTTACTTCATCAAAGAATAAAAAGTTATGTAAAGGATAAAATGTTAAAATAACAAACACAATACAACCTAACACAATAATTATAACAGGTAATATATTAATATTTAATTCCTCACTAACCAATATTTTGTAACCGATATATTCCATAAAAACATAAGTAACAAGCATTAAACCAATAGATATAATCATTGACTCACCCAGCCATAAATAAAGTGGAATAAAAATAATTAAATAAAATATAACCCCAAGTAAAGATTTAATCATTGCTTCAATATAAAAATTATTTATTTTGATATTATTTTTTTTACATAAAACAAATTCTAATACACTTCCTAAAAGAAGACAATAATAAATAATTTTCATATGTTCCCAGATACTTTCATTAACTGGAAACACTAAAGCAAATAAATTATTTGGAAACAAATCATACATAAAGTGCCATAAAAAAGATAGTAAAAAAAGAAAAACAACATTAATTATTTTAATTTTCTTTAAAGTCATAATAATCACCATTAAATATTATGCATTAAACTTATTAAAATATGTTATTTTCTTCTTTATATATTGAAGTAAACAATTCTTGTTCATCATCAGTCTCTTTAGCATCAATTGGTAAATCTGGTAAATCACTAATTGTTGCAAGACCAAAATAATCTAAAAACTCACTAGTTGTACGATATAAATTAGGTTTACCTGGTAAATTACTTTTACCACTTATTTTAACTAAATCTTTAGCCATTAACTTTCTAATCATATTAATACTTGCAAGACCTCTAAGTTCATCAACTTCAGCTCTCGTAATTGGTTGATTATAAGCAATAATAGCTAAAGTCTCTAACGCAGCTTGAGATAAAGTATTAGAACCTCTCGTAGTAATTAATTTTTGATAATATTCTTTATGTTCTCCTTTAGTTGTAAGTTTAAAAGCATCTCCAATAAAACTAATTCTAATTCCTCTATTATCTTTATTATATTCTTCTCTTAGTTTTTTAAGTAACTCTTGAGCCTCTTTTTTTGTAATAGCCATAACATCAACAATATTATCTAAAGTTATACCTTCATCACCTACTACAAATAAAAGCCCTTCCAAAATAGCTTCTTTATTCATACATTCACTCTTTCTATATATATTTCTCCAAAATTACTATCTTGTTTTAAAGTAATTTCTCTTTGTTTACACATATCTAAAATAGACAAAAAAGTTGCAACTACTAAATCCTTACTATATTCTTCAAAAAGGTCTGTAAACTTAACATTACCTCTTTTACTAATATATTCTCTAATATATTCTTTTCTTTCTTCAACACTTATTTCTTTCCTAGTAATTCTTGTATTAATTGGTTTTTGATAAGACATTCTTTTATTTAATTCTAACATTGCATTTTTTAAAAGTTCTACATCCATATTACCTTCTAAAACTTCTTTTTTATCAATAAATTCATTTAAATTTTCAGGTAACTTTGTAAAAAATTCACTTCTTTTTTCTTCTAACTCTTTAAAAACACTAGTTACATTTTGATATCTTTCATATTCAATTAATTTATTTTTTAAATCTTCTTCACTATTAATACTAAATTCTTCGTTATCACTATCATCAGTATCTAAATTAAGTAATAATCTACTTTTTAAATGAATTAATTCTGCAGCCATAACTAAATACTCACTAGCATCATCTAAATCATCTTTTGGTATACTTTCTATAAATTCTAAATATTTATCAATTATATATTTAGTATCTATTTCATAAATATCCATTTTAGCAGTTTTAACTAAATGAAGAAGTAAATCAAGTGGTCCTTCAAAATCATTGATACAAAGCTTCATAAAACCTCCCTATTTACATGTATATCCCATTGATGTCATTTCAAAATATATTACTTTAGCATCAGTATCTTTTGGATAATAACTTTTTAAATTAATACTTCCATCTAATACAACATTTAAATTAATAACACTTCTAAATGTTAAAACATTATTTATTACATCTAAACTAGATGATATTCCTTCAACACTATCATACGTATTTTTCATAGCTTGATATGTTGCATATAATGTATTAAAATTAGTATCACTACTACCTACTTCATTTAATAAATTAATAGCATATACTTTATTATTATTTGTTAAATAATCTATTTTTTCATATTCTTTAGTACATGTTAATGTTCCCATATTACTTTCATCAGATGTAACTACATATGCAGGATAATCTTCTTTACTTAAGTTATAAACACTTAACATATAAACATTTTCATCTATATCATAACTAACAGTATAAGTACTACCAACACTAACTATTACATCACCTAACATTACTCTTTTAAGTAACGTCTTACTTTCACTATACATATTAATAAAATAATTATATTTAAATAAATCTAATATTTCATTACTTGTATTTACTATATCCATACTTATTTTACTATTTACTTTTTTTACATTATTAATTTTAAAACTATCAAATTTTATTTCTAAGTTATCACTAATTACATATTCTTTTATCTTTTCATCATCACTATTTACATCATCATTACCATTATTTTTATTATTATTTCCACCACTTGGAGTAACAACATCTGGATTAAAATAATTATTTACAAAACTTGCAATATCAGGTAAATAAATAACACCTAGAATAAATATTCCAAATATTAAAACTATCCAAACTATTCCAAAAATACTTGCTTTTTTCTTATCTTCTTTTACAGCAAGTGTCACTGGAGTAAGTTCTTTATCATAATCAACAACTATCATCTTTTTCTTAGCCATGTTACCATCCCATTTCATTCTATATTAATTATACTATATTCTCCCCAAAAAACAAAGACTTTTTTTCAAAAAAGTCTTTATATATAACCTTATTTTCTTATTAAAACATGATAATGAAATGAGGAATAAGTTTTACCATTTGCTTCATAAAAATCTTCAATATGATTAATAAATTCTATCTTAAAATCTTTAAATAATTCTTTTATTAAATCATAATCCGCATAAAAATGTGGTAGTTCATATTCAGGTCCCTCTTCCATTCTAAGTCTTGTATTTTCATCAAGTAATGGCCAAGATGTTTGTTTAAATCCCCAGGTAGATTTAGAACCTAATGTTAAATAACATTCTCCACCAGGTTTTAATACTCTTTTAAGTTCTCCAATTATTTTCTTAACTCCAGAAGTATCTTGATGAGATATGACATTTCGACATAATATTGAGTCAAATGATTCATCATTATATGGAAGACTAAGCATATCGCCTTCCACTAAATTAGCATTTAAACCTAAACTATCCAACCATTCTTTAGTTTTATTTAACCCATCACTACTTATATCAAATCCATAAGTATCAAATCCATTACTAGCAAATAAAACTGTATGTCTACCTAAACCACATCCTAAATCAAGAAAAGATTTAAAACCTAAATTTTCCCATCTATTAAGTAGATAATATGCTTCAATACTTGGAATTTTCCATGGACAATTCATATCATCTTTAACAATTTTCCAATTCCAGCCTTTTGATTTAACCATTTTTACTCCTAACAAGTTTTTTTATCAGTACATTTACTATTTTCTTTTTTATTTACATCTTCTATAATCTTTTTATAGGCACTCTTTAATTCATCTTTTTGTTTAGCTGTTAATACTTCATATGGATTAGTTTGACTTTCCACAGTTGCTACATGAATACCAACAACTTTACCATCTTTAACTCCTACAACAGTTGGAGCATATAATCTTTTAACACCAGTATCATACATATTACCAGCATCATCTTTTACATAAAATTCTTCTAAATAATCATCTAAAAATTCTAATATTTCATAATAAGCATCTGTACCTTTTTTAGTTTGTTCAGGCTCAATACTTCCAGAGAATTTATATGTATCTCTTATATCAAGAATATCTACATAATAAACTTTATCTTGTTTCATTTCTTTAGCAACATCAATTAATACTGGAACAGCATTTCTACACCATGGACATGCTGCAAAACCAAAATAAATTATTGCATCTTCATTTTTTAATACATCAAGAATTTCCTTACCTGTCTTATAAACAATTGGATTTTCTTCAGGTATTTCTACATTAACATACTTCTCATCACTATTTTCATTAACAAGTTCATTTAATGCTTCATATTCATTTTTAAACTTCATTGCATCACTAATCTTTTCATCTTTATGAGTTATTATTGCATAACCACATAAACCAATAACAAGTGCTGCACACACGAATATCACTATCATATATATTTTATTACTTTTTTCCATATTTATCTTACTCCCTTACTATAATAAATTTTTAACACCCTAATATTCTTATTGATAACTTTAGCTAAATTTTATACCTCATTTCCCTAGCACTTAGTCGCTAGATAAACATTGTCCAAACTTAGTTTATCACAATCGGGTCGCTCATACTTCCCGAACCCGATACATAGCTTACCGAAGACTCAAGATTGAAGGACGCCCGCACGCCATAGTTGCCGTGCACGTTGAAGTTGCTCACGTTACCACCGAAGTCCACATCGAACGCACGGTCCGAACGGTCCGCATCACGGGAAATGGTCCATTCATAAAGACCCATATACATCCAATTATTATTTGTGGCTGTTGTATTATTATATGAACTCATTGTTAATGTCCAAGCATCTGGACTTGCTGCAAATCCATAATCACTTACATACATTAATCCTATTTTGGCACTATATGTTGTTGCATTATCTGTTGTATTTGTTGTTACTGGATTTGTGATTTCATTTGTATATGCTACTGATGAAGTTTTTGTACCTATATTAGCCCATGTGTTTCCTCCTACTTTCCATGTTACTGTTGCTATCTTATTTGCCCATGTGGTCCCTATATTATTGATGAAGTTGGTATTTAAATTTGTTTTGTTTAACAAACTTGTACTCCATGTATTTGTTGCACTTCCTGTTGCTTTATAATTCCAGTAATAAACACCTATTCTTTCTCCATCTCCGTACGTTCCTTTATATGTGCTATCCATTCCCCATTCTTTGTATGTTTGTGAATAATCCCCATCTGTTCCTAATTCATCCGTCGTCATATAATCATATTTGATTAGTTTTACTAATTGTTTACCATTTGCTCCATGATAATTTTCTCCGAATACCCCTATTATTCTATATAGATTATCTATTGGGCATGGACTTGCATCACTTCCAAAACATACAAAGTTATTTGGATTTGCTCCAGCATATCTATACGAATTATCTCCTGCTCCATTTGTTAAAGTGGAGTTATGATAATACAGTGCATTATCCCCTTGGGTTCCTGTATATTGAGATTTTATATATTCAGCTAATGTTGGTTGATAAATGTCAAAATAAACATAACATTTATCTGACAAATTACCTGAAACTATCACTGCTTTCTTTGTATCATCCCAACTTAAGGTTGAACCATTTTCACATCTGGATAATTCGGCATTAAATTTATATCCTTCTGTTGGCCAACTACTCTGTGTAACTGTTTTATAATCTCCAGACCCTGCTGTTTGTTCTAAATTCATTGACAACATACTTTTATGTTTTACAACTTTTGGTTTACTTTCTTCCTCATAAACACTATTAGATTTTTTTACAACTAATATAATGCTAGCAACTACACATAATAAAAATATACTTGTATATAATATAATTCTATACTTCTTTTTCATACTTAAACAACTCCTCTATATTTTATACACCTATATTATAAACTATATTTTTATATTATACAAGTATATTAAAGACATAAGTATAGCAATTTTTTATAATTTAAGTTGAAGGATGGTGAAAATACTTGAAAAACCTTACCAGCAGAGAAATACTCGCGATAAACTTAAAGTATTATAGATATCAAAGAAAAATGTCACAAGAAAAGTTTGCAGAGTTACTAGGGAGTACTCTTCCATATATAAACCAATTAGAGAATGGAAGAAGGAAACAAACACTTGAACTTCTTGATAAATATTCTGCAATACTTGGTGTAACAAGTGCAGAATTAATTACCTACAACATAAAGCATAACGTAATTGCTAAACGTATTGACGAAAGAAACTAAATAACAAAGAAAACAAAATTTGTTATTTTTTTATTCGTCACTCACATTATAATACACATTTTTATAAATTGCAACTATGAGTGAAACATTTTTGCTAATTTTTGGTTCATAATATAACAAGGAGTGATAATTATGGCTAAAAATGATATATTTGATTTTGTGTATATGCAACGATTAAGGGAAAAGAAAAAAATAACCCAAGTTAGATTAAGTACAAAGGTTGGTGTATCCCATCAAAGTATAGCTTGTTATGAAACTAATCAAAGAATTCCATCTTTACCAGTTGCATATAAAATAGCTAAAGCTTTAGATACTTCAATAAATGGTTTATTCAGTGATGATATAATTAATAAATATTATGAATTACCAGAAGAAGACAAAGAAACTATTAATAGAATGATAGAAAGTCTTTATGAAAAGAAAAGTTGTTAAATATCCGTCATTTTGACGGGTATTATTTTAATTCAGACAAAAATTGCGTTTTTTGACGGAGTGACAAAAATATCCGCCATTTTGACGGGTATTATTTTAATTCAGACAAAATTTGCACTTTTTGACGGAATAACAAAAATACAACAAAAAACACTAATAAAAAATTAGTGTCCTCAAAAAGATAAAACATCTCTTCTTCATTTACCATATATATTATACCAAATATTTTAAAAACTTATACCATTATATTTTATATTTTTATTTAAAATTTTATTTTCATATAATTCATAAGCATTTTCCCAAGAAGAATACTTAGCCTCACCTTTATGATTTGGTAAAATATTTAAATTATATAAGTAATCACCCATATAATCAGTAACTTTCACAGCTCCATAATAATTTAAATGGTCACCACCATCTCGAGAATCATTTTTCCAATCTATTTTCAATTCTTCAACATACATATTTAAATCTAAATATGAAATATTTTTATTACTTGCATAATTCATTACTTCTTCATGTCTTTTATTATTCCAATTTAATGTACTAGGTACTGTGTATAAAATTATTTTTATGTTATTATCTAAGCACTTATCAACAATTTTATCTAAATAATATTTATTAACACTTGATATACCAGTTTTTTTCTTATTATTTTTCATATAATCTCCGACATATTTCGGAGGAATTACTGTATCATTATAATAAAACCCCTTCAACTCATCAGTCCATGTATAATTAACTCTATTTATAAAATCTCTTCCATTCATTTTCTTCCACCTATCATGATATTTTAAAATAGGTAACATATTTTGACTTTTCGTAGTAATAATATTATTAATTTTTATATTTCTATAAATAGCATTAGCTTCCAACAACACTACCTTTGGGCTTTGATATTCTAAAACTTTATTTAAATAATCATAAGTGTCAACTAAATATTGTCTAGAAACACCCCCGTTATACATAGTAAAACCATATTTTTTCCATATAGGTAAAGGTGAAATACTTGTAAATGACTCACTATCCCCAATCACTAAAACATCTATAGTGTTTTTTTCTTCTCCAAAAACCCCATTTGCTCGAGCTTCAATAATTCCATTACCTTTAACATTACTTTTAGGTACAAACCATTTTGACATTCCCAGTAAAATTAAAAACAATATCAAAACAAAAATAATTGGTTTAAATACATTCTTTAAATTTTCCATTATTCCTCCCTAAAAATTTGCATATATTGGGTCCACCGGTGCATACCCAAACCCATAAGCTCCAAAAACAATTATGATAAGAATTAAAATATAATACAAAGTCCATCTAACAACTATATTTTCTTTTGAAACTTTTTCTCTAATATTTAATCCTTTTTCTTTTAAAACGCTACTAACAAATATTATTAACAACACAATTCCTATAATTAAAAAATCTGCTCTATCACAACCCAATTTAAACAATGAACCATTATGTATTGAATTCAAACTAAAATCTGTAAATATTTTTTTAAACATTGTAAATCCACCAGCTAGTGTATTAGCTCTAAAGAATAATTCTCCAAAAATAACTAGTACTGTAGTTTTAACAATTTGTATCATTACATATGGTTTACTCATTCTATTTACATGAATTTTATTACATATTTTTTGTATTAAAGGTGTAAATACATTACCCAATACTATTAAAACAAAATGATACATTCCAAAAAAAACATAAGTCCAAGCAGCTCCATGCCACAGACCATTACTTATCCACACTAGAAACAAAGCAATACTACCAGCTAGAAGAGGACCATAATGATTACCTAAAACTTTTCTAGAAACAAGTGTTACCTTTTTCATTGGTTTACTTAAAGACACTGGATAAAATATATAATCTCTAAACCATGTTCCTAAGGTTATATGCCACCTTGTCCAAAAGTCTGATATATTCTTACTAAAGAATGGTTGCCTAAAGTTTTCAGGTAAAGTTATTCCAAACATTTCTGCACTACCTATAACAACATCTATTGTTCCAGAAAAATCCATATAAAGTTGTATAGTATAAAATATTGCTCCGATTAAAATTACTCCACCATCTAAATTACTGTATTCACAAAATATTTTTTCAATAAAAGGATTTAATCTATCAGCAATAACCATTTTTTTCATCAATCCCCAAAGTATTCTTTGAGCACCAAAACTTAAATTCTTGTATGTTAAACTTTTACCATCATATAATGCCTCTGATGTATCACTATATCTACATATTGGTCCTTCCATTATACTTGGAAAAAAAGCCATAAATAACGCTAACCTTCCAAGGTTATCATCAGCATTAATTTTTCCTTTATAAACATCAATAATATATGATAATCCTTGTAAAGTATAAAAACTTATTCCGATTGGAACAATTATCTTTGGTATTTTAAATCTAAATGAAACACCTAAAACCTCCAACAAACTATTAATGTTTTCTCCAAAAAATCCAGTATATTTTAATGCCACTAGTAGTCCAATATGAATTAACACCGCAAACAATACTATCTTGTATGACTTTTTCTTATATTCTTCTTTTATCTCTTTTTTTTCATCTTTAGAACATAGTTCTAACTTTTCATCCCTAGTTTTATTAATTTTATCAAGCCATAACCCAAAATAATGAATTGACAAAGTTGAAAATAATAAATAAACAATTAATTTACCACTTAAAGATAAGAAGAAAATATAGCTTGCTATTAATAAAACAAGCCATTTTTTCTTCTTAGGAGTAAATGCATAAATAAGTAATGTTATTGGCAAAAAAACTGCCAAATATAATGCACTACAATATTGCATTTTAATCTTCTTCCTTTATTTTTTCTATTAAAGCCCATAAATTTTGAGCAGAATTAAAATTACTAGGAATTATTTCAACTGTAGGTATAACAACATCGAATTCTTCTTCAATTTCAGCGACTAGTGATAAAATTGCAAGTGAATCCAAGTAATGTCCATCTATTAAATTAGTACATGTATTATAATCAACTTCTGGATTTAAATCTTCTAATATTTCAATTAATTTTTCCATTATATTTCACCTCCTTCATTTGGCATATTAAATTTATACGTATTTATATTTTCTCTAACTATTTTCATTTCTCCCCCTTGAACAAACACAACTTTAGGTAAATCACGACTTAAGAATAAACTAATACCTTCAGTCATTGAATAAGCTCCTGTATTTTTAAAAACAAATATATCACCAATTTCTAAATTAGAAACAGGTAATTGTTTTACTATCAAATCATTAATTGTACATAATGCCCCAACTAAATTCCAATTTTCTAAAATTTTATCTTCTCTTTTTGGTATTATATCCAACATTGGCTTTTTCATTGCCATCATTTGACCGTAATAAACTAAATGATTCATACCCCCATCTAAAATAGCAAAATTACCTTCTTTATTAATTTTTTTATCTACAACTTTTGTGTAATAGCTTCCACAAGATGCCACAATACTTCTACCAAGTTCCATTGTAATGTGTCCTTGATATTTCATATTCTTAATCTTATCTGCAATTTCCATTAAATAAGTTTGTTCATCAAAATCTTGTTCTGCCTCAAAATATACTACTGGAAAACCAGGGCCAAATTCTAATTCTTCAACTACAAATCCTAGATTATTTTTTAAATTAAGTACAAATTCGTCTACATACTCTAATTCTTTTATAATTCTTTTAGATAATTTCTTTTGAGTACCAGAGAAATATTGAATTCCCATTATGTTTAAATATTCATATTTAGCTCTATTTTCTAAAATTTCAATTATTTCTTCCTCGCACATTCCAAATTGATTACCACTTGTAAGTCTTAAAATAATATTAATTACTTTTTTCTTTTCTTTTGTTAATTTATTTAAAAGTTCAAGTTGATTTAATGATTCAATAGTAAATACTTCTCCATTCTTATAATTATTAAGAATATCCTCCATGCTTATTTCATCCTTATAAACTCCAGAAATAACCATCTTACTATCATTTACACCCAATTTTTTTGCAATATTCCATTCTCCATAAGAACAAATTTCATATTTTTCTATTATTTCATCTATTTCTTTTACTACAAATGGATTAGCTTTCATTGCGTAACATAAATGAACATTCTCAGGCATCATACTCTTTAAATAATCAATTCTTTCTCTTAATACATCAATATCAAAAACATAAAATGGTGTACTTACTTCATTTATTAATTTCTTTTCTAATGACTTTTCCATTATATCAATTCCACTAACTTTTTGCGATCAATTTTTCCATTCTTAGATAAAGGCATTTCTTCTACTTTAATAAACTTACTAGGTATCATAAATACTGGTAACTCTTTTGATAATTTTTCATGTAATTCTTTTGGTTCCATGTCTCCGATATAAAAAGCATACAATTTGCTTTTTTCTTCTCTAAATATAGAACATACTCGTTCTACACCATCAAAAGAACCAATAGCTTTATCTATTTCTTCAAGTTCTATTCTATGTCCCATATATTTAATTTGAAAATCTTTTCTACCACCAAAATATAATTCATTATTTTGATAATATCCTAAATCTCCAGTTCTATAAATATATTCAATATATTTATCATTTAATGGATTTCTAACAAAAGCTTTATCAGTTTGTTCATTATTTTTATAATATCCCAAAGCTAAAGCTGTTCCTCTAACACAAATTTCACCTTTTTCAGATTCTTTAGTTACTAACTCATTCTTATCATTTAATAAAAACACTGCTTCATTATTAAATGGAATTCCTACTGGTATTTTTTCATATTCTCTATTTCTATCAATTATGTGATATGTACAATTACAAGTAATTTCTGTTGGTCCATATAAATTTACAAACATGGCATTAGGTAAATGTTCCATCCATGATTTTAAATGTTTCATTGGCATAACCTCACCACTAAACATTACTCTTTTAACACTTGTTGGAACTTTATAATCAAGCCCATGGAATGTAGAAATTAAACATAAAGCTGATACTGCCCATGTCATTGTTGTAACCTTATGATCCACTAAAAAATCAATTAATAGAGCTGGCTTAGAAAACAATTCTTTAGGAACAATAACAAGTGTTGCCCCAGTTTTTAAAGCTGGATAAATATCTTTTACAGAAACATCAAAATCAAATGGGGCTTGATTAGCAATTACATCATCATCTTTTATTCCAAAAGTATCAACAAAATTATCAACAAAATCAATTATTGAACGATTTCCAACAATAACCCCTTTAGGTACACCAGTTGAACCACTTGTAAAATTAGCATAAACTGGGTCTAAATCTATCTTTTTCTTTCTTATTTCATTAAGTAAATCATCATTAATTTCTTCTTTAATTAAATCTTCATATAATATAAGTTCTTTATCTGGAAAAAACACTTTAGCATCTTCTAAATGTTCATTATCAGTTACAATATAATCTACATCTAAAACATTAATAATTTGTTCAAGTCTCATTTTAGGTAACCCAACATTAAGTAAACTATAAAATCCCCCAGAATACAAAGCTCCCATAAAGACTTCTAATGCACTAATACCTTTTTCCATATAAACAGGAACTGGGTCATTATTCTTAACAAATTTTCCAAGTCCACTACCAATTTTCTTGCTATTTTCTAAAAGCTTTTGATAACTAATACTACCATTTTTATCAATAACTAAATTATTTGTTTTAACATTTTCTAAATATTCTAATACATTTTTCATAATCAACCTCATCCTAATTATATAATACTAAAATAAATTAAATCTTAATCAAATCTTAATTTTTATTAAGAATTCAGTTTTCATTCCATTTTTAGGTTTATCAACTAATATAATTTCACCACCATGCATTTCCACTAAACTTTTAACAATAGAAAGTCCTAAACCAGTTCCATTACCACTAGTTCTTGCACTGTTACTTGTAACAAAAGCTTCAAAAATATTATCTTTAATACTCTTATCTATTCCAATTCCATTATCCCCTACAGAAATAAATAAATCCTTACTTTTCCACATTTTAAAATATATTGTAGTACCATTTTTATTATATTTAATAGAATTATTTATTAAATTTTCATATATTCTTCTAAAAGCTTTCGTATCTATATTAACATTTAATTTATCAATTTTTATATCAATATCTAATTGCATTTTATTATTTTCTATTTCACTATATTTCTCTGCTAAATAATTTTTAGTAAATTCAACAATATCTACATTTTCCATATTAAGACTATATTCAGGATGATTAAATTTTGCATACATAAATAATGAATCAATAGCATCAGTTGCTACAATAGATTTCTTATAAATAGTTTCTAAATATTGTTTTTCCTTAAGTTTAGGAACCACGCCATCCAAAAATGCTTTCGAATACCCCCGCACAACAGTTAAAGGGGTCTTTAAATCATGGGATAAATTAGCAACAACCTTTTGCTTATCCTCATATATCTTTAATTTTTCTTTTTCTACATTTTTAAGTTTTTTCATTAAACTCTCAAAACTATCCACAACACTTTCAAATTCTTTTGGCAAATGATAATCATTTTTTAAACCATTTTCTCCATATGAATTAATAACTCTATTTAACTCATTTAAACTACTTTTAATTTTCTTATTAAAAAAATATGTTTCTATTAAAATTAAAATAAGTAAAAACGGTATTGCAATAAACCAAATTCTTTGAGCATCCACAACAGCTTTATCATAAGCTTCAGAATTAAACATTGGTGACATAAATAACAATGTTCTATTACTACCATCAGGAACATCATAATCATAAACTGTATTAAATGAATACTTTTCTATCATCTGTTCATCATTATAATAACCATTTAATAAATCAATTTCTTTTTCAGTCAAATTTTTAGCACCAGAAAATAAATCTCCTTCTAAGACATTTAAATCTTCATCAAGTTTTGCACTCCCTACAACTATTTCATCATATTCATCATCATAAGTAGTTTTATATATTTTAATAATTTTATTTTTATTTTTTTCTTTATAATTAAATATATTATAATAATAGGTATTACTATAATCATTAATAAATATTAAATCATCACCACTTATATCTATATTTATATCAGTTGAATATATTAGTTCATTATTATTATCATAAACCGCAAAATCACAACCTGGAAACTTAGCCATAGGTATGCCACCATAATCTTCATACTTTAATTTATCCTCGTATTTTAAGAAATCTTCAAGCACTAAAAAACTATTGTTAAGTCGCCAATTAACAAATATATTTATAAGGATATAACCTCCAAGAACAATAAAAGTATAAATTGCAAATTGTACAATTATTACTTTACTAAAACTATATTTCTTCTTTGTTTTCAAATTTATAACCTAACCCCCTAACTGTTTTAATATATTTAGGTTTAGATGGATTATCTTCAATCTTCCCCCTTATGTTTGATATATGAACCATCATTGTATTATCATCACATTCATAAAACTCTCCACTAATACACTCATAAATTTGTTGCTTAGTAAAAACTTTCCCCGGGGATTTTAACATCATTGCTATAATTTTAATTTCAGTTGATGTCAAAGGCACAACTTTTTTATTTTTCTTTAAAATACACTTACTTAAATCTAAAGATAAATCTCCAATATTTATTACATCATTAATTTTACTATTATTACTAAGTTCATTATATCTTCTAAGAAGAGCCTTGACATAAGCAACAACCTCTAAAGGATTAAATGGCTTAGTAACATACGCATCAGCTCCAATATCTAAGCCTAATATTTTATCACTATCCATATTTTTAGCAGATATTATTATAATAGGAATATTACTGTTTACTCGAACACTTTTAATTAATTCATAACCATTCATCCTTGGCATCATTATATCTGCAATTAACAAATCAATTTTTTCATTTTTTAATATATCTAATGCCTCAACACCATCATAAGCAACAGACACTAAAAACTCACTAGCTTCAAGATATAACTTTAAAAGTTCCAATATATCATTGTCATCTTCTACAACAAGTACATGTTTTTGCATAATATCACCTCAAACTTAAATCATATTATATCACAAAAACATGCAATAAAAAAAGTTTTTACAACACATCGTAAAAACTTTTATCAATTATAACCTAAATTGTGAATTATATAGTTCTGCATAGAACCCATTTTGCTTCATTAATTCATCATGAGTTCCTTGTTCGATAATATTACCTTCATTCATAACAAGTATTAAATCAGCATTTTTTATTGTGGATAATCTGTGAGCAATTATAAATGATGTTTTACCTTCAGTTAATTTATCCATTGCTTTTTGCACTAATTCTTCAGTTCTTGTATCAACATTACTAGTAGCTTCATCTAAAATCAAGAATGGAGCATTTTGTATCATGCCACGAGCTATTGTAAGAAGTTGTCTTTGCCCAGCAGAAACAGAGTCATTATCACTAAGAATAGTATCATAACCGTTTGGTAATGTCTTAATAAAATGATCAAGACCAACAGTTTTACAAACACTTTCTACCATTTCCATTGAAACATCTGAAGTATTATAAATAATATTATCTTTAATTGAACCATTAAATACCCAAGTATCTTGAAGAACCATTGTAAATAAATCATGAATATTACTACGTGTTAAATCCTTCGTAGAAACACCATCTATCAATATTTCTCCATTATTAATATCATAGAACTTCATAAGTAAATTAACCATCGTAGTTTTACCAGCACCAGTTGGTCCAACAATTGCTACTTTTTCTCCAGCTTTAGCTTTAGCACTAAAGTTCTTAATTGTTGGTTTATCATTACCATCATATTTAAACTCAACATTTTTAAATTCAATATTACCTTTTACTTTCTCTTTATCTAAAGTAGTTTTAATATTACTTTCATCAGCCATTTCTTTTTCATCTAAGAATTCAAATACTCTTTCACTAGCTGCAGCAGTTGATTGAAGACTAGTCATCGCCTGCGCAATTTGAGAAAGCGGTGAAACAAATAATCTAACATAAACAATAAATGCAACAATTACACCAAAACTAATATGTCCATTTAAAGCAAGTAAAGCTCCAACAACACAAACAGCAACATAACCAAAGTTACCAATAAAACTCATCATTGGCATCATTAAACCTGATAAAAATCCACTCTTCCAATTTGCTTTATATAATTTATCATTTAATTCATCAAATTTTTCATTTGATATTTTTTCACCATTATAAGTTTTAACTACATTTAATCCTGAATAAACTTCTTCAATATGTCCATTCAAAGCCCCAAGTTCATTTTGTTTAGCAACGAAATACTTTTGCGATTTAGCAAGTACTAATGCCATAAACACAAATCCAAATAAACTTGCAAGTATAGCCGTAATAGCCATAACACTATTTGTTACAAACATCATAATAGTAGTTCCCATAAATAATGTAATAGCACTTACTAAAGTTGATAATGATTGGTTCATTGATTGAGCAATTGTATCAACATCATTTGTAACTCTAGATAATATATCCCCAATAGCATGCTTATCAAAATATTTCAAAGGTAATTTATTAATCTTACTTGATATATTACCCCTTAGTTTTCTAGCAAAATTATTTGACACATCAGTCATTAATATTGCTTCAAAGTATTCAAATATAGCGCTTATTAAATAAATACATATTAATAAAATGGCAATATTTTTAATTTTATCTATATTCATATATGGTTCTACAACCACCTTCACAGAACTAGGCATGTTATCTACAAGACTATATATTTCTGTGGCACTTACATCTTCACCTATATTGCTAACAATCTCTAAAAACTTCCCTTGACTAGCAGCATCTATTATATGACCATCAATCTCAATATCGCTAAATATTTTACTTGCAACACCCTCAGGTATTACTAAATTACTATTTAAACTTTTTATAAATATTTTAGCATCTTCATCATTATTAACTAAAATATCTAAAATACTATCTGGCATTTCACTTATTGCTTTAAATGATTTATTGTTAGTTTCATCATTTAACTTCGCCATTATTTCTTGGAATTTCATTAAATCATCTTTAGGAATATTTGAACTCATCATTACTTTTCCAATATTTTTTTCACTAAAATCAATTACCTTACTTATACTATCTTCATTTAAACTACTAGTTACTTCTTTAGTTAACTTTAAAAAATTATCTTTATTTAAAACTAATCCCTTAGATATTTCATCAGTTAAATCAGATAATATATTCGGAGTAACGATAGTAAGTATAGCCCCTAAAGCAGCTAAAACTAAAGATATAATAACTAATTTTTTAAAGCCTGATAACTCTTTTAATAATCTTTTAATTGCCCCTTTAAAATCTTTTGCTTTTGTTATATCCCTATTTGGTCTTGGCATTATCTAATTCCTCCTTTGAAAGTTGTGATAAAGCAATTTGCTTATAAACTTCACAACTCTTTAATAGTTCTTCATGTGTACCAACACCAACAGACTCTCCGTTATCAAGAACAATTATTTTATCAGCATTCATTATTGTCCCAATTCTTTGAGCAACAATTAAACTTGTAGCGTCTTTTGTATATTTTTTTAATTCACTTCTAAGCACAGCATCTGTTTTATAGTCAAGAGCAGAAAAAGAATCATCAAAAATATATATTTCTGGATTTTTAGCAATAGCTCTTGAAATAGCAATTCTTTGTTTTTGTCCTCCAGAAATGTTGGTTCCACCTTGAGCAATATGAGACTCATAGCCATCATCCATTTTAGAAATAAATTCATCAGCTTGAGCAACCTTAGATGCTTCTACTATTTTTTTATCACTAATTTTTTCCATTGCTTCACCATAACTAATGTTACTATTTACTGTTCCGTTAAATAAAACAGCCCTTTGAGGTACATATCCAATTAATTTATATAAATACTCTAGTTTATAATCTTTAATATTAACTCCATCAATCAATATTTCACCATCAGTTACATCATAAAATCTAACTATTAAGTTTACTAATGTTGATTTACCTGAACCAGTTGAACCAATAAATGCAACAGTATCTCCTTTATTTGCTTTAAACGAAATATTTTTTAACACATACTCTTCGGCATCAGGATACTTAAACGAAACATTTTTAAATTCAATTGTACCAACTTCACTTTTAGTTTCAACATTACCATCAATTACACTAACACTAGTATCTAATACCTCATTTATTCTTGATGCGGACACTTGAGCTCTAGGTAATATCATAAATATCATTGCAAGCATTAAAAATGACATAATTATTTGCATTGCATATGAAGAAAATACAACCATATCACCGAATAAACCAATTTTATCAGCCATTAACGCATCTTTAATTAAATAAGCACCAATAAAATAAATAACTAATGTTAACATATACATAACTAAATACATAACGGGTGCCATAATTGACATTGTCTTTTGGTTAAATAATTGTAAATTTGTTAAACTATTATTTACATCTTGAAACTTTTCTTGTTGGTATTCTTCAGCATTAAAAGCTCTAACAACTCTAATACCCGTTAAATTTTCTCTAGTAACCCCATTTAATTTGTCAGTTAGCTTTTGAACTATCTTAAACTTAGGCATAACAATAATTGTTAAAATTCCTATTACTACTAACAAAACAACTACAGCAACAGCCGTTACCATACTCCATTCCCAACTTTTATTTAAAATTTTCGTAATCGCCCACACTGCTGTAACCGGAGCTTTAATAAGAAGTTGAAGACCAAAGCCAATAAACATTTCAACTTGTGTAATATCATTAGTAGTTCTAGTTATTAAACTATTCGGTGAAAATTCTTTAATTTCACTCATAGACATATCTTCAACTTTTCTAAACAATTTAGAACGAAGATTTCTAGAAAAGCCTGATGCAAGTAATGCAATCAAATATCCAACAATCACTGCACCAACTAAAGAACCAAAAGCACATAAAAGCATAAATCCTCCATTTTTAAGGATTTCACTCATTTTACTTCCTTCAGTTTGCACAAGTACAGTTACTTTAGACATATAATCTGGCATCTTTAATTCTAGCCAAACCTGCATAACTATGAGGACAATACTAACGATTATTAATAACCAATCTTTCTTTTTAAAATTTTTAATTAATTTAAACATAACTATCCTTTCTCTTTTTTATTATATTACTTTTTTAATTTTATAAAACTAAAAATCTATCACTTGCCATATAATACTAAACTATTTAGAAAATTTTGTCAAGCAACTTATACTTGACAAATGCAAAAAAATGGCTATAATAAATAGTACTTCAAAAAAAGGGGGAAATTATAATGAAAGATTATTGTGGTAATTGTGCTTATTTAGATTTAAATCAAAAAGAATACTGGGGAGACAGATATTATTGTACTGAAAATTGCAAATATAAAGAAAAAAGTGATGCTGCTTGCAATAGATACATAAAGAAACCAGATAATGGCTATACACCAGCAGGATGCTTTATAACAACAGTAATTTGTCAATCTCTAGGATACAGAGACAATTGTGAATACTTAGTAATTTTAAGAAATTTTAGAGAACTTTATTTAAAAAGTTTTCCAGCAGGTGTTAGATTACTTCAAGAATATGATCAAATTGGACCAGTATTAAGTATGGAATTAGCTAATTGCCCAGCAATTGATGCAATTATGCTTATGGACAGATTTATTATTCCATGCACAGATGCCATTAAACTAAAAAAATTCGATGATGCAATAGCTATTTATGAAAACATGGTAAATGAACTTAAACACAGATTTAGATATGTTCTAGATACCTTCAAAGTTGATTACACAGCTGAAACACCAATCGAAGATTTAGGCAAAGCAAGAGCAAGATTAAAACCAGCAAACGCATAAGTTGCTGGTTTATTTTGTTATTTTATCAATTTATTCTAATCAGGGAATTCAATGTGCCATCTCCAGAAACATAAGTTACAGTTGATAAAAGAGAAAATGTGGGACGTAGCTAGTAGACACACCTTTGTTGCTCACTGTGCCATACGTATAGCTAGCGGTTTTAGCCCTCACATTATCTTTTTGATATAAATCTTTATCATATCTTATTTTTCCTAGTCTTTCAATATTCATTAAGGTCATCTCATGAATATTTTCTCATATCCTCATATGCCAAAGAATGAATATAACTTCAAGAAACTTAAACAGAATAATTAATGGTTATACAACATCAATATCATTTAAATATATAAAACAATTTTGTAAATATTTAAATTGTACTCCCGGAGAACTAATAGAAATTATAAAAGACTAAACCCAGCAAAACACTCGCTGGGTTTATTAATATAAACTATTTAGTAACATCTATCCAACTATCAAATTGAACTATATTTTCTAATTCATCTATAGTTAATTTTATTGCACTATTAGTGCTTCCACAAGCTGGATAAACAGATTCATGTTCCTTTAAAGATTCATCAAAATAAATAGTAACACCTTCATTAACACCAAAAGGACAAACCCCTCCAGCCTCATGGCCTATTAATTCCACTAAATCTTCTCTAGGTATCATATGGGCTTTTTCATGAAAAAACTCTTTATATTTATGATTATCACATCTTTTATCTCCAGCCATAACAATTAAAATAGGTTCGCCATTAACTATAAATGACAATGTTTTAGCTATATCAGCTTCAGCACAACCTATTGCATTTGCAGCTTCTTCTACTGTAGCACTTGACGCATCAAACTCTACTATTTCTCCATCTTTATTATATTTTTTTAAATATTCTTTTACTTTAATTAATGACATTTTATACCTCCACTACTTTTGTGCCACTCACCAAATCATGCAAGCCACAACCATCTTTTCTAAATAAAATCATTATATAACCAACATAAGTTATAACATAACCAATTATACTCGTAATTATTGATGTTGTAAAGAATAAATTACCTTTAAACATATAAGAAACTACTACACTTAAACTATTAAATAACAAATTATAAACAATTATTGTTCTTAAAATATATTGCCATAATCTAACATCATCTTTATTATTTTTATTAACAACTTTTAATCTCATTAACTTTTTACCAACAGTTTGATTTTTATTCCATTTTTGAAAACCTCCAAAATAAAGAATATAACAAGTAATACAAATAACACTAGAATAAACTCCATATTTTAATACATTTTGATAATCTAAAACAAATTCTTCACTTTTTATTTTATCAAAAACATTATCTTCATTTAAACTATCCATTTCTTTAGAATACTTTTCATAAGCTTCAATATAATTATCATAATAAGGATTTATTACTTCAATACTTGATATTGCTGATGCAATAAATCCCACTATTAAAATATCAATAATATATGCCAATAATCTTTTTAATTTCATAGACCCTCCAACTTAAATAAGCAAACTATGTTGTTTGCTTATTTGATGCTAAAGTAACACTTAATTCTTTAGTTTTACCATCTCTATTTACTGTAATTTTAATAGTATCTCCAACTTTATATTGATATAAATAATATCTTAAATATGCTACATTTTTAACATCTTTACCATCTATTTTAGTAATTATATCATTTGTTTCTAATTTACCTTTACTAGCAGGACTTCCTTTTTCAACACTAGCAACAATAACACCACTAGAAACTCCAGTTTTTTGAATAAGTTCAGCATATTGATATGAGGTATAAACTTTTGCTACATCAAGCATCGAAATACCTATATAAGGATATGATACATTTTCACCATTAATAATTTGTTCTGCTTTTGATGTAGCATCTTCAATAGGAATTGCAAAACCCATTCCTTCAACACCACTACTTACTAGTTTAAGTGATGTAATTCCAATAACTTCACCATTACTATTACATAAAGGACCACCACTATTACCAGAGTTAATCGCTGCATCAGTTTGTAAAACTTTCATTATATAATCATTATTTCTGGAATTATTTAAAGATACTTCCACCAATCTATCTTTACCCGATAAAATTCCTCTTGTTACTGTCCATGAATAAGCACTATCTAAAGGAGCCCCAACAGCAAATGTAGTATCACCAACTCTAGAATTATCATTTTTACCTAAAGACGCTACAGTTAATTCATCTTTTGATTCCATTGACAACACAGCAATATCAGAATATTGATCAGAACCAACAACTTTAGTTTCTACAACCTTACCATCAGTAAATGTTATAGTTACTTTATTACCACCATCAATTACATGATGATTTGTTAAAATATAATATTTATTACCATCCTTCTTATAAACAAAACCCGTACCAGACGCAATATAAGCATCATCTTTATATGTCGATACAATAACTACTGCATTATAAACTTTTTCTACAGCATCTGCAATACCTGTATCAGTTACTGTTACATCTTTTTCTAACTTTGTAACATTTTTTGTAATACTTGTAGGAAATAAATATACAACAGCATACATTGCTAAACACCCTATAAAAAATATTATTAAATAACTTACTAAACTTCTTCTTTGCTTATTTTGTTCTTCATTCATTTTTCTAACCTCACTATTTCTTTATAATTATTAGGAAATCCCATTTCATGTAATACTTTTTCTATTTTAATTACCTTTAATTTACCAGACAATCTATCAAGTTCATAACTTATTTCACTAATAAACAAATTAAAATTATCTTCTTCTAACAACTGTTTTAATATTATTATTAATGCAAATAAATCATTCTTCCCATATATATATTCCTCACTTATCTTAGGAATATACAATAATCTGTGATATTTTGTATCATCAATAGCTTTTTGAGTTCTATTAATATAACAAATATCTTCATGAGCACATAAATTACGATAATTAGCAACAATTGGTAAATAATCTACCATACTATCAATACTAACTCCAAAAACATCTGCAATTTCTTTTTGGTCTTGATATTGAAGTATTGTATAAAGTTCACCAACAATCCCAAATGATAAAACTTTCACAACAACCCAAAGAGGAATATAACCATAATTTATGATGTAATGAGCTGTTGCAGTATGTTGCTTACCATTAACACTTATCTGTCTTTTCATCTTTCTAATTAAATCATTAATTTGTCTATTTCTTTTTGAATCTTTAACAAAGTTATTAGGATTTAAATAATTATTCTCTTTAAAACCATGATTTTTACTCATTACATAAGCAAGTATACTTTTTAAATTATTTTCAACTATCAAAATATTTTTAAAAATTATATTTCTTATTTGTCTATCAAAAAGAAACATCGAATATAATTCATTAAATGTTGTACCTTCAAGATAAGTTTTATTATCATCTGGTCTCATAAATAAATGACGGTAACCACTTAAGAAAAAGTAATTTTCCCGCAACAAAATAGTTTTAGTAGCTTCAATATCTTCTACTACTAACCCTTTTTTTGTAAGTATGTCAATTTGTTCATCTAATGTTTTAAATGTTTTCGATTTCACACTATACCGCCTTTACTTTAAACATTATACCACAACTGACTTAATAAATATATAGCAAAATAATGGTTTTAATGTAAAAAACTTGTGAAAAAAAAGTGAAATTAATAAAATTAATTATAATAATGACTTATTGCTTGCGCTAATATTTTTGCAAATTTACTTTGATATTCTTTTGTAACTAATTTACTCCTTTCAGTTGCATTAGATAAAAAACCACATTCTACTAACACTCCATTTGTATTTAATTTATCATACATATAAGTTGATGTAGGTATTTTTTTTACCTTTCTATCAGTATTTGTATTATTATTTAAATATTCTTGTATAGATTTAGCTAATTCTTCATTATTTTTATTATAAAAAACTTGAGCACCATAGTACCTTGTATCTGTTAAGTAATTTAAGTGAATAGATAGATACATATCAACAATCTTTTGATTAATAATTTTAATTCTTTCATCAAAATCTGCCTTTTTACGATGATTTCGAGCACCATTACTTAAATCACTATCACTAGTTCTAGTCATAATAACTGTTGCTCCCATTTCACTTAAGTATTTTTCTAAATATTTTCCAATAGATAAAGTAATATCTTTTTCATAAATATCATTATATAAAGACCCCGGGTCCATTCCACCGTGTGCAACATACCTTTATACACGGGACATAATTAATAAATAATTGAAAGCACTTATATACATTATAAAAAGTGATCAAAAATGGTCACTTTTATTTTTTTAGATCCACTTTGTAATAAAATCAGTTGAACCTGTTGGACCAGTTGGTCCTGTCGCACCTGTTGGACCTGTTGGACCTGTTAGACCGGTTGCTCCTGTTGCTCCTGTTGAACCTGTTCCTCGATAAAATAAATCATTTAAAAGAATTAATTGTAATTTCAAGCATTATTCCTTTATTAATATAAAAAATAACCGATTTGATATCGGCTATTTTTTATTCTGTTATCCATAAACAATACAATGTTTCAGATAATTCAATATCTTCTGGTGTAAATGTATTAATAATTGCTGGTGCAGCGCCAAGTCTCATATCTTTTGCATACATCATATCAGATTCAATGGCACTTCGTGATACATATTCTGTAGTGAATGGTTTGAAATCAATTTTTACACATTGTTTTAAATTTTTTCCAGCTGCTTCAGCAATAGCTTGAGCTTGTAGCTCTGCTTCTTTGTATGCTTTTGCAAGTATTTTTCTTTTACATTCCTTTGCGTCTTTTACTCCAAAGTTTATTTGACAAGATGGTGCATTATCTAATTTAGACAATGCTTCAATTATTTTTGCCATTCTTTCTTTATCATAATCAAATTTTAAAGTTGCACTTTGATTAAATGAAAATCCATCAAATATATATGTCCTTGTCATTTCATTATATTTTTTGTCCTCTTTAACAACAAAATTTCTTGTTTTCATATCATCTGTTGTAAAACCATTTTGTAATAATAACTCATTAACAAATTTTTGAACGTTATTTACTCCAGCTGATAATGCTTCCTCATAACTTTGACCTTTTGTATTAAAACTTATATTTAAAATTACCTCATTAGGTGTAAAGTATTCTGTTCCTTTTCCTTGTACGATTATTTCCATTTTCTTAAATCCTCCTCATATAATATTTAATTATTTTATTATAGTAAAATCAATTTAATAAGAATTTATGATTGAACATATTGATAAATAACATTATCAAAATTCTTATTTTTCAAATCTTCCTCTGTTATTAAAAATGTAGTAACTCCTTCTCCATATATCTGCGTTCCTAATTGTAATAACACTATATATTTATTAGATACTTTCCTTATATCTCCCTCATCCATTTGACAATCAGTATAAAATCCAAATATTTTATTAAGTTTTTCTCCAGAAAAATGTGAATATTTTTTTTCCCCTTTTTCAAAATAATATCTATCACTAAATTTCTCATTGCAATTTTTAATATTGTTTATTCCAAAAGTATCCATTGTTTCTTCTTCTGACATAGATACTTTTTTTCTTACTAAATCTTCTGCTGAAGGAACATAAATAACTTTTCCAAAGTCATACATTTTATCATTATAGAATAATGGACTTATATAAAAATACAGCATTCCCTTTTTAGGTAATAATTTATTTATATCATACTTTGACACTTCTTCCAAATTTATTTGTCCAACAAATATTAAATATTCTGGTATCTCTACATTTTCATTTACATCAACAGTATTTGAAAAAAACCTTGTTTCTCCAACTCGAAACTCATTTTTATTAATCAAATCAAATAATATAATATTTCTTTCATCATTTAATGTTGAATCAACATCTATTATATCAATTATATTTTTTTCATTTTCTAATTTGTTTAAAATTGTTGAAATATTTTGCTTTTCTTGCGTTTTTTCTAATTCTTTATATTTCTCATAAACAGATAGCTTTTTTAATTTGTTATTTCTAATCATTAATATAATATCTAAATATAAATCAAAACTATAAAAATCATAATTTCTATATCTAACACAAAATGTTTCACTTTTTTCATTATCATAAACGTATTGCATTTTTTCAAAAGCATCATTTAATTCATTCACTAAATCATTAAAAAAATCTATATGAACTATTTTTTTATCACTTGAATTACTTTTTTTGTATTCAACATCTCCATTTTCATTAATAGTAGTTATTTCATAACCCTCACCAGTTGATTTAAATAAGACTATATTATTATTCATTTAAATTTCATTCCTTTCTTACTTATTAAACGGTTATTTTAAAATCAGCGTAAAGATAAAGTATAATTTTTAGATCAGTTTAATTTGAATCAATTTTCTTCATAATATTTTCAAATGAATTTTCTTCATCAAAAACGGGGCACCTAATCTCATTATTTTTAATTTTATCTAATAAATCAGTAGGACATACACTACTTCTTTTACCATTGTTATAATGAGAACATAATTCACATATACAATCTACTATTTTAATATCGCCTTCTTGATAAGTAAATTTATCAGTTCTAAATAATTCTTTTTTGATTCTGTTAAGCATTTTTATAATATATTCTTTTTCTTCTAGGCAAATATATCCTGACGCAGAATACTTATCATTTTTATCTCTTATTTCTACAAAATCTTTCCCATCAATTACTTTCCCATCTTTCCATTTACTTTTATCAACATCTTGCCAAAAAACAAAATTATCATCACAAATAAATTCTTCTAAATTAATGATAGCAAAGTGTATAGGATTTTCTTTTTCGTGTTTTTCTTTATTATCTAAATATTCATAAAATTCGTCATATAGAAATTTTTTTCTTCCACAGAATAGAAAGTCCTCATTTGATTCGAATTTATGATTAGAAATACAATCTTCAATAACATTAACAAAATTGCTTTCAAAGTCTTCCGAACTATGATTAATATTATGTAATTTTTCTCTAATATCCTTTCGTTTTAACTTTTCCATATAATCACCTTATTGCATACTTCCTAATATTAACCCGATTAGTTCTTCAATATTTTGCGTATAAACCATCATTGCCTCTAAATAATCTTCATTTGTTCCATTATTACCTTCAATGTCAGATATTTCTTTACTTTTTAAAAATTCAAATTGTATTCCTCTTTCAGCTGCAAACTTTAATAAAAATGCTAGTATTACTTTTTGTTTTTCTATTATTTCATTGTTTTTTTGATTTATATTTAATTTAACAAACTCATCCATAAATGATGTAAATATTTTTTGCTTTTCTTCTATCATCTTGACATACCTCCGGTTGATAATGATTGAGATTGTGTCATTTGCATTTGGTATAATGAACTAACATTTTGTAATCTTTTTTTCATATCAGTGTATTCTGCTGGTAATGCTCCGACTAATCTTTCGGCCATTTTGTCAGCCATATATGCTTCATTATCTCTTACTGCTTGTCTATCATTTCTAGCACGTTCGTATAGTTGATCTACTTTAAGTCCGTCATTCCATTCTTGTTTATCAACTGGTTTCATTTGTATTTCTCGTGCTTCTTCATTAGCTTTTTTTTCGTCTTCTTTCAATCTTGAATTTTCAGCATATAAGCCGTGGGTATTATTTCTAATTTGTATTTGTTCTTGTTCTAATCTTGCATTTCCGTCTAATATATCTCCATATGTTTTAACTGCATCTGTTGCATAATCAACTTTACCTTGAACATCGTCGCGTTTTTGCTTAATGCCCATATTTCTTTCTCTTTCTTCTTTAATTGCTTGTTCTAACAATGGTTGTAGACTTTCTAATTGTTTATTAATTTTTTGTAGTTTCCCATCTTTACCTCTAAAACAATGAGTTGTTTTCATAATTTCACTTATTTGTTCTAAATCGAGTAGTAGATGTGAAGAATGACGTAACTGTTCTAAACTATCCTTTGTTATAGCAATGACTTTTGGTGGTAATGCTTTTTTAATTTGTGCTACCTCTTTTCTTACTTCTTTTGATAAATCATCAGTCGGAGTCATAGCAAGTATTGTTGTAAGCGAACTTAAAGCACTTTCTAATTTATCAGTACCTTGTAATTCAAAATCTGCAATACTATCAATTTGTTTTTCTTTTTCTTCGTGTTCTTGTCTTGCTTGATTTTGTCTTAATTGTGCCAAATCATCTGTTTCATTTAATGGAATTCTAAAACTCTCTGTTCTAGATTCATATACCATTAATTCAAAATCTCTACTAGCTTTATTAAATCTTTCTTTATCTTCTTTATCTTTTATTGCACGACTTACTTCACGACATTGTTTTCCAGCAAGTTCCATTTGTTTAAAGAATTCATCTTTTAATTTTGCATAACTTTGATTTAACTCCGTTTTAATTGAACTAATTTGATCTGCTACTTTTCTGGCACTTTTATTATCTTTTTTTGCTTCAGAATCCAAAGTTGCCAATTTTCTCATTTCATCACGCATTGTTTGAATTTCTTTTATATCGTCAATAATTGCATCAATGTTCGCCATAGTTACATTAAAACTACCCATTTGTTTTGGTGGCTTGGACCAAAATACAGTATCAAATTTTTGCATACTTCTGCTTAGTTTTATTGAATAATCAACCAAGCTCGTATATTTTTGAGTATTATTCATTGTTTACCAACCTTTCTTTTAACGCATTTATTACTTGCATTACTTCTTCATCTTCTATTTCATCTAAAATTATTTCTTTATTTTCTTGTGATACACGATTAACATACAAAGCAATTTGTCCGTTTTCTAATTGCTTACTGTCTGTATAAACAATAAAATTACCACTATCTATTGAAATATAAGAAATAATTTCGTATTCTTTTTCATTAATTATTATTTTATTATCTTTTCTTTCTTGTTCCATAATTACCTCCATTTCTATTTAATATTTTACGACCACTCAAAGTTACAAGCAATGTCCGAAAAGTTATTATTTAATAAGTCCTCTTTTGAGATTAATACATAAAAACTATAAGCATTACCTAAATCAAATTTTTTGTCTAAATCAGAAGTAAGAAAAATCAAACATTCATTTTTAGTTAAATAATCTATATCCGGATCATTTGCAAAGGAAGCATATCCACCTATGTGAGAAGAAAATTCGGAATCATCTTTTAATTTATCTTGTAAATCGTAATAATCTACACCAAATAATTGTTTCAATTCCATTGGATAATTTACTTTTACATTAAATTTTTCCTCAAATAAATTTAACAACATATTTATAGCTTCGTCATCTCCCATATTATATGGCATACTCATTTTTCCTTTATGAAACTCTATTTTAAAAGGTCCATTTACTAAAAAGGGTTTTAATTCAACTTCTGGTAGTGTAGTTTGATATTCTAGTCCTTCTTTAAATAATCTAGTCTCAAAACTTCCATCAGCTACTTCAAAGTCAAAAAGGTCATCTTCATTAGTTGTAACAAATAGTTCTAAAATACCTTTTGGATAACCAGCTAAATTTAACTTTGTTAAATTTATTTGTATAACTAAAGCCATAGGGTCTCCATATTTATCTTTTGGATATTCTTCTCCAATAGGTAAATATGGCTTACCTCCAATTTTATCATCCAATATACTTGGTGCTTCATTTGAATAATTTATAAAACAGCATTCTTTTTCTGTTTTTTTCTTATATTCAGATATTATTTCTGTTATTTTTTCATTCATTTTTTATCTACTTCCTTTCATTTAAAATAACTTTACCATTATCATATATTTTTCTTTTTTTTAATTTTTCTATTTTTTAGATAAATCTCTTTTTAGATATAGATATTTACTTTGCCAGTATTCATCTTTATCATTTGAATACTCACTTATAGGACAACCTTTATACAAATCTTCAGCAATTTCTAAAATTATATCTTTTAATTCTAAATTTTCAATATAATAACTAGGAATTTTATTATATCCTAAATAAGTTCCAATAATGTTTCCTGCAATGGCACCAGTGGAATCACTATCTCCATTATGATTTATTGAGCATATAATTGCTTTTTCAAAATTGTTGCTATATTTAATTGTAGAGTAGAGAGCTATAGCAAGAGCTTCTTCAGCAACCCATCCTTCGCCCAATTCTGCAATAGCTTTTTTATCACTAATAAATTTGTTATGTGCTAATTTTATTGCTTTGTTAATTAAAGTAATAAAATAGTCTCTATTTTCCTTGTCAAAAATATCAAAATTTATTTTTAACATTTCAATAGCTTCATCTGTTGCTTCTTCAATCGTTTTATTTGTATAAGCAAGATTATTTATTATAATTGTCAAAACATAGCAAGGTATTATTCCTAAAGGATGTCCGTGTGTTATTGCTCCAGCTTCTGCTCCATATTTTCCTATTTCGTGTAATGATTTTATTTGTGGCTCAAAAAATAAACCAATCGGTGCAACACGCATTACACTTCCGCAACCTTTACTATTATTTATAGGATTTTCAATAGTACCTTTTTTATTGCTTCCTAAAGCATTTAAACAAGTATTTCCTGGAGCACGATTAACATTTAGTTCTGGAATACTTGCTAGCCAAGACACTTTTATTTCATTATTATTTCTTTTTTGTGTTTTGTACCAGTCCACATAAGCTAAATATATACAATCGGATACATCTGGTGCTATGCCTCTCATACTAAATCTAGTTTCACCCCATAATAATCCGTTTGCAGTAAACAAAGACATTTGTGTATCGTCCGAAATAATTCCTTTATTTTCGTACTTGGTTATTCTTTCATTTTTAGCTAGTTTTACAAACTCAATAGGATATCCCAAAGCATCACCAACTGCACCACCTATTAAACAACCTTTGAATTTATCTATGTTTTTCATTTTATTTTCCTCCTAACAGAAAAGGTTATAGCTACTATATAACTATAACCTTTTAAATGCTTATACCAAGAATTCAAAATTACAGTAGCACTAAATAAAAGCAGTTTTTATTTTTCATTAACAAATTGTTTGAAATATTCAACAAAACGTTGATCCTTATTTGCAATGCTTTCAATTAATTTTTTAGCTTCCTCATATTCAGGTACTTCTTTGTAATGCTTATTTAATTGTTGCAAATATAAAAAGTCTTTTGTCATATTCATAAATGTTGATCCGTAATAATCTTTAGAATTACTTGCTAAAATTTCTTCAACATTAGCTTTTATTGAATCAATAGTTTTTTTAACTTCAACATCAGTTTTAAATAATTGATTATCCATCTAAAACACCTCCTTCCAAGTTCTTTAATTTATATAAACAATCCAATAATTATAACTATTACAGTAACAATTAATAATGCAATTAATTCTTTTGGAATTAAACCTTTATATTTTTCATAAACTTTTTTAATCATTCTACGATTATCTAAATTATTAATCTTTTTGCCTATCAATATTTCACTTGTACCAACAAAAGAATCTATATCATCTTTGTAAATTCTTTTATAATTTGTTGAATCATAACCAGCATATTTTTTGCTAGGTACTATTGGCTCATAGTATTTATCCAATTTAGATGAAGAAATCATACTACCAATCATATATGATAGAATCACCGCAACAATCGGATATACTACATAACCTTTAAGTATTATATTGTTAACAACTGGAATAAATAGCAATAAACTTGTTATAACTATTCCTGGTATCATTCCGGCACCAAATGAAACAGTGTTTATAATTTTATTTTTGTTTCTAATTACTTCGTCATACTTTTCTGGAGCATTCAAAATTTTATTTTTAATAAAGTTATATATTTCATCAAGTTTAGGATCTGCACTTTTTAAATTCAATGTAATATCCAGTTTATTTTCATTAATATGCATTTGAATTGATTGTGTATAAAAGTTTCTACTTCTATTTGGTGCAGGCGTCATAACTGTATAGTTCAATGCATAATATATATCCATAGTTTTTATTTCTTCCACTCTACTATAAAATATCCCCATAAAATTATCATAGTTATCAAAAGTAACGTTGGTATTATCATAGAAATCAACAGTAACTTTCATTTTACTTCCTTCATCTTTAAAAGTATAATTTTGATATGGTGTATCTAACATTCTATTTTGCATTTCTTCTTGTTGAGAAACTTTAAGATATTTTTTTAATGTTTCTCCCATTAATTGAAATATTTGTGTTAAATCATCACTACTGATTATTTTGTTTTCAGCTTTAATTGTGTCGTTATACATTTTAATTACCTCCCATTAGTAGCAATACATATTATTTATTGTTTAGTACAAAATATAGTATTCTGTACTTTAAACTTTTTCAAAATTTCATTTATAACATTTTCTATTTGATCCATATTAGAATCCGCATAATTTGATTTGCGAGTAAAAACAATGTTATATGGTTTAAAAGATATTTTAAATAAATTTTCGTGCTCTTTTGTAGCCATATCTTTACCTCTTTTAAATGATAAATCTAAAGTTATTACCACACTCTCAACATTGTTTAAATGTCCTGAATTAACAGCTTCAACAAATGAATCATAAGTTTTACACGATAAATTTGAAATACTATTTCCTTTTTCTTTTATAGCAACTTCAAATTTTGAACCAAATGATTTTTTATATTGAAAATTCCTATATTCAGATTTTAATTTTGTATTCTTTTCTTCATCTTCCTCACACATTTTAATTAATTGTTTATAATAAGAATCACAATATTGTGCTAAAAAAGAAATGAATTGAACTTCTGGAACAGAATTAGAATAATCGTACTCTCTGCTAATTTCTATTTCCTTTTCTTCTACTTGATCCATAATTACCTCCTATTATAATACTTTTCTATATGACACATATCCTAAAGTACTATCTGTATTAATTATATCATACTTTTTTCAAATTTTATATATATTAGTCTTGTATGACTATTTTTTTGACAAAAATAGCTAAATTTATAACAAAAATAGTCAATTTTTATCATTTTTGAAAAAAAGAACTATTTTTAAAATAATTCTTAATCTTCTAAATCAATATCATCAAATACTGGATCATCAAAAAAATCTTTTAATTTAAGTCCAAATCCATTACTTATTCTAGCAATAGTTAGAATTTTTGGATTTTTACTTCTACCGTCAGTTAAGTGTTGAGCTGTGCTTTGAGTTATATAACTTAAACTTGCTAATTTATTTGTTGATATATTATCAGATT